>OIYP01000403.1_pt1 | contig 28677 bp, 27 predicted proteins | sample 1588261 | NCBI WGS metagenome assembly OIYP01 (sample SAMN03283293) | human gut metagenome | biome: human-associated habitat; material: feces | host: Homo sapiens | place: Peru | collected 2012
AAAATACAAAGACGGATCAATACCGCCCTGATCCACAAAAACGGGATCCGACCATTCGCTGTAGATATCGTCTGTATAGACATAAAAATTTTTCTGATAGGTATTGTTGTTGGTAACCATATAGAACCGTCCGTTATGGAAGCGGATCGTCGGTGCGAACACCCCGCCGGAACCGGGAACCTGATATAAATTGACCTGGCTTTTTCTGGTAAGGCAATGGCCGATCGGTTTCCAGTTTAACAGATCATCGCTTTCAAATAATGGAACCCCCGGAAAATATTCAAACGAACTGCAGGCAAGATAATATTTGCCGTTTGCACTGCAGATACTTGGATCCGGGTAAAACCCCCGGACAACTGGATTTTGTACTTTCATGTTTACCTCTCCTTTGACAGCAGTTTAGGGCAGGCTTCTCATTTCAAAGACACTCCCACTGACTGCATTATTTATGATACGGTTCGCCATTCATAATCCGGTAACTGCGGTAAATCTGCTCTAGCAGGACCACACGCATAAGCTGATGCGGAAACGTCATTTTCGAAAAACTGAGTTTAAAATCAGCACGTTTTAGCAGGTTTTCAGACATACCGAGCGATCCGCCGATCAGAAAAATGATCTGGCTGATCCCGGAAGTCCCGAGATTTTCAATCTTTTTCGATAACTCCACGGAATCTAACTCCTTACCATCGATTGCAAGGGCAAAGATATATGCACCCTCTTTTGCTTCTTTATCGAGACGCGTCAGGATACGCTCTGCTTCTTTTTCTCTGATCTGGTTTTCTACCGTATCACTTGCATTTTCCGGTGTCTTTTCGTCAGCGACTTCTATGATGTCTAATTTACAGTAACGGCTTAATCGTTTGCTGTATTCTGCAATTGCATCCCTGTAAAACTTTTCTTTGATCTTTCCTACACATAAAATTGTAACTTTCATAGTTCCTCACATAGTTTTATTTATGCTCTCCACGGAATTATGCTGCGAACTCATTTATCCTTATTCTAGCAAATCCGCTTGCATGCATCTACATTATAATTTATACTAAAACTACTTGAAAAACAATAGATGTTCATTCATCTGGAAATGAGGAAAATTATGTCACAGGAACCATTTGATATCAGCAACAATGCAGCCGAGAGCAACTTAGCACCGTCTCACGCATATGTATCAAAGAAAACAAAAAAAGAAGATGTCACATCCACTGCATATACATTTACGATCGTAAGTGTCGTTGGATTTATTCTTCTGATCTTATTCGGACTCGATCTGCTTCCTTTTCAAAGTGCTGCTTACTCTAAAACAATGATCCTTATTGTTATGGGTGTGATGTTTGCTATTTTTCTTTTTGTCGGCATACATTCATTTATGGAATTAAAATCTCTTTCAAACGCCGCTGACCGTGAGGAACAGCAGTTTGAAGAAATCTGTCAGTGGTTTTTAGATACATATACGGCAGAAAAAATCAATGCAGATGCCGGTATCTCAGATGAATCTGAAGAGCAGAATTATTTTTTGCGTTATGAAGTCATGAGGGGATTGCTTCTTGAAAAATATCCGCAGACGAATGCCTCACTTATTGATCACATCATAGAAACAATTTATGATAAAATATTTTTGGTATAGTGCTTTTTTCTGTCAGATATATGTGTTATAATGGACAAAATATTTGAATATATGAGGTGGCTATTGTGAAAATACTTGAAGAGAAGATTCTTTCTGAAGGAATTGCAGTCAATGAAGATATTTTAAAGGTAGACAGTTTTGTAAACCATCAGGTAGATCCTGTTTTGATGCAGCAGATCGGTGAGGCATTTGCCGAACATTATAAAGATTGCGGGGTAACAAAAGTTGTAACAATCGAAAGTTCCGGTATTGCTCCGGCTCTTATGACAGCACTGGCACTGAATGTTCCAATGATCATTTTGAAGAAACAGCCTTCTAAGGTATTAAATGATAATCTGTTTCAGACAGTAGTCACTTCTTTTACCAAGGGGACAAGCTATGAACTGACCTTATCCCAGCAGTTTATCAATGAAAATGACCATGTATTGATCGTGGATGATTTTCTTGCAAACGGCGAAGCTGCAACAGGAGCAATCCGCCTGCTGCGCAAAGCACATGCAACGATCGCCGGAGTCGGTATCCTGATTGAAAAATCATTCCAGCCGGGACGCGGAAAATTAATGGAACAGGGCATTGATGTATGCTCTCTCGCCCGCATCAGTAAACTTGGAAAAGATCTGATTGAATTTATTCCGGAAGAATAATAGAAAATATAAATAGCGGTAAGAAAATATGCCATCAGGCTTTTTTCTTACCGCTATATTTAAATAGAAGAGAATCTACTTATGGTTTTATAGTCTGAATCGTTCCGTCCTCATTATATTGAAGTTCACAGTATTTCACACAGCGCATACTGTTAACTCCTCCGGACAACTCACAGTCATGATAAAAAAGATACCATTTTTCACCAACCTGTACGATGGAATGATGTGTTGTCCAACCGAGTACCGGTTCTAAAATTACACCTTTGTACTGAAATGGTCCCATAGGATCGTCTCCGACAGCATAAACAATTTTATGTGTAGTTCCTGTCGAATAGGAAAAATAATATTTTCCCTGATATTTGTGCATCCATGGTCCTTCAAAATATCTCCGGTCTTCGTCTCCTGCTTTTAAAGGCTCTCCATTTTCATCTAAAATGACAATTTCTTTTACATCTTCTGCAAAGCCAAGCATATCATCTCTTAATCTCGCAACTCTTGGTCCGACTGCATTTTTATCCATATCTGGTTCTGTGGCATTTTCATCAAATACTCCGGTTTTCCATTTTTCCAGTTGTCCGCCCCATAAGCCGCCAAAATAAATATATGCCTCATTATCATCATCTACCAGTACAGCAGGATCTATGCTGAAACTTCCTTCTATATAATTTTTCTCCGGGATAAATTTTCCGGCAGGTTTATCGGACACTGCAACACCGATACGGAAAATACCTTCCTTATCACGTGCCGGGAAAAACAGATAATATTTTCCATTTTTATATGCCGCATCCGGTGCCCACATTTGTTTTGATACCCATGGAACTTCATCCATATGCAATACTTCACCACAGTCAACACATTCACTGTCTACATTATCCATACAGAGAATGTGATAATCTTCCATATTATACTGGTCTCCATTGTCATTGTCTTCACATTCATGCTGCAGATCGTGTGAAGGATAAATATAAATTTTTCCTTCAAATACATGTGCAGATGGATCTGCAGTATAAATATTTTTTACCAGTGGTTGTTTTTGTTTTGCCATTCTTTTTCTCCTTCAAATCTTTTTATGATTATATATATCATGCTAACATCAGCCTTTTACAGCACCCGCAGTCAGTCCGTCTACGATCTGGTTGCTAAAACAGCAGTAAACAATGATTGTCGGCAGGATCGCAATGATAATCGCAGCAAACATCTGTGTATAATTTGTATTATAAGGTCCTACAAACTTGGATAATGCTACCGGCAGTGTTTTTTTTGCGTCATCTGAGATAAATACCATTGCTAAAAGAAGTTCATTCCAGTTCCCGACGAATGCCATCAATGCTGTTACAAAAATACCTGTTTTGGATAATGGCAATGCAATGGATGTAAATATTTTATAAATAGAGCATCCATCTATGCAGGCAGCCTCAAACATTTCATTTGGCATATTTTTGAAAAATCCTGTCATAATAAAAATTGTTGTAGGCAGTGATACTACGGTATAAGGTATGATCAAACCAAGCAGACTGTTATATAAATGTATATTTGAAAATGTTTTAAATAATGGTATTAAAATACAGTGGATCGGAACCATCATTCCGATCAGGAAATATGTCATAACTGCACCGGACATTTTAAAACGCAGTCTTCCGAGTGCAAAACTTGCCATACAGCCTATGATAATATTAAGGATTAATGCGGTAACACATACAATAGCTGAATTTAAGGTTGCAATACCAAGTTTTCCGGCAGTCCATGCAAAAATAAAGTTTCCAAGCTGGATTTCTTCGGGCAATGCAAATGGACTTTTAAAAATTTCTGTATTCGTTTTCAGCGAAACAAAAAACATCCATACCAATGGTGCTAAATAAAGAAAAGCCATCAATACAAGGAATATATATATCACGATTTTCCATGCCAGTGCTTTTTTATTTCCTTTCATGTAAATTTCCCCCTTACATTTCATAGTTTTCTACTTTTACAAACTTATTAATGAAAAATGTAACCAACAGACATAAAATTAAAAGCACAACACCGATCGCACTTGCATATCCGTATTTAAAATATTTAAATCCCTGCGTATAAAGATGTGTTGCAAGAACTTCCGTCTGATGATTTGGTCCGGCTTCTGTCATGTTAAAGATCAGATCAAAGAATTTTAATGCGCCAATGCAGTTTAAGGACATTGCAATCGCCATCATTGGACGGATCAATGGCATGGTAACATACCAGAAAGCTTTTGTTTTAGTTGCTCCGTCGATATAGGCAGCTTCATAAAGTGATTTATCGATTCCTGATATCTGTGCCATATAAAGCATCATAGATTGCCCTACATACTGCCACAATGCAACAAATGCGATCACTTTCATCGGAAGTGTAATATATCCGCTGACATCCATCAGCCAGAGTGGTCCTTCTATTCCCCATGTTGCAAGAACCTGATTGATACCAAGTTTTGGTGTAAAAATAAACATCCATAACAGTCCGAGTGCTGCTGATGAAAGTACACATGGCAGATAATATATATTCTTAAAAAGGTTTCTTCCTTTTTTTATATTCGTAAGTAATGCTGCTAAAAAAAGACCAACAACAAGTTGTGATACTACGGAAAAAATCATAAAAAATATTGAATTTTTCAATGCGATCTGCATGGTTGTATCTTTCGTAAACAATTTAACATAATTTCCAAATCCGATAAATTCGGGTTTCGATAACGCATCCCAATCACAGAGAGAATAATAAATCGACTGGCAGATTGGTATAAATAATACCAGGGTAAAGAGAATTATTCCCGGTGCAAGAAACAGACAGATGGCTTTTTTATCCCGTAATAGTTTATCCATAAAATTTCCCCCATCAACACATTCATTCTATTTGTGAACACGGGATCCATAACAGATCCCGTGTTCAGGTAATTCAGCTATACATTATTTATTCCAGACATTTTCCTTATAAAAATCTTCAATGATCTGTAATCCATCTTCTACTGAATTGTTTCCAAGATAAATAGAAACCATTGCATCATCAAATGTTGAACCGGCTTCTGTGGAAGCAAGTGATTCATTATAGAATCCAAATGTTCCGGTTGCTTTTGCAAAGATATCCATCACATACTTTAACTGCTTTGGAGCTTTATCATAATCAATATCAACACTGGTAACCGGAATCTTTCCACCGATCTCTGCTGTATATTTCTGTGCAGTCTCATCAGTAAAATATTTCATTAATGCAATACATGCATCCGGATGCTCCGTAGTAGAGCTCATTGCAAGGCTGTCTGTTTTTGCAATGATACGGTTTGGATCGTTACCGCCTTCAATGGCCGGGAACTGGAATACACCGCATTTTTCTTCAAAATCAGGATTGGAACCATTGATCTGTGCGATTGCCCAGGAACCCTGAATTAAGATCGCAGCCTCACCATTATAAAAGTTTGCAGTTGCAACATCATTTGTATCTCCTGCTGCTGTTGGCTGGAAATATTTTGATAACTCAAGCATTTTATTTGCTGCATCCTGGAACGGCTGATCAAGCCAGCTTGCATTACCTGCTGCAATTGCATCAAGATCTGCATTTTCTCTGTCGCAGAGATATCCACACAACATTGATAAACACCATGCTGTTCCTGCACTGATCGTAATCGGAGTATAACCTTTTGACTGAAGTGTCTCACATGCTACAAGAAGATCATCGTATGTTTCCGGAACATCTACACCGGCATCTGCAAACATTTCTGTGTTATAAAATACACATGCTGCTGCAAGATTGGTAGGTACTGCATAAATTTTTCCGTCATAAGTCTGTTTATCAAATACACCACCGTTAAACGTATCGTACCATCCGTCTTCATGCAAATAATCTGTAAGATCAGCCGCAACCCCCGGCTCCACATAATCTGTAAGATTTGGTCCAGGTGAAACAATAAATACATCCGGTGTCTGATTGGAAGCAACTAATGCATTTAATTTTGTATAGTACTCTTCCAGATTTGTTGTGATCACATTACAGTGATAAACCCCTTCATAATCTTTGTTGAATCTGTCGATGACATCTTTATAACCCAATGTGATAAGATCTTCCGTTGCCTCCATGTCATCCCAGAACATCCAGGTAATCTCTTCTACATCCCCGTCTGTTTTTGTAGTGCTCTCCTCTTTCTGGTCTGTTTTTTCAGCAGCTGCAACTCCTGATTCAGACGAAGCATTTGTGTTTACCCCGGTATCAGTAGATACTCCACAACCTGCTATCGTTCCCATTGCCATCAATAAGGAAAGACCTGTTGCTAAAACTTTTTTTAACTTCATATATAACCCCCTTCTTTCACCTGTCAGATATTCTGACTGTGTGAATTGATTTATTTGACAATCTTATCTTATTTCTTACTTGTTTTATTCTCTATACAATAATTGCTTTTTCATAATCAATTCTTGCTTTTTTTGCATTTAATTCAAAGTACAAATTGCATAATTTGGTAGTATTTTTCAAAATATTGTTATGTTTTTTGTGCACATTTCCTTTTTTATAAAATGATATTGTTTTTAAAATTGATATATTGTATATATATCTTAAGAAACAGCAATAGATTTTCGATTAATAAAATGCAATATTTCGTAATGAATTTTATATTTTTATATCAATTTAAAAAATACATATAATATGATTTATGCAGAACATGGCAAAAAATAATTCTAAGGAAGTTTACATAGAAAAGGAGATTTGAATGATAAAATATTTAGATGGTGTTCGTGAAACAGTTGGATTTGAAAATAACTCATCCCTTATGCTTTTTGATAATACTGATTATGAAGAATATCCGGTTCATTGGCATACACCCATCGAGCTGATCATGCCAACAGAAGGAACATATGATGTAGACTGCAATCAGATTCCATTTCATATGCGCAAAGGAGACATTATTGTTATTATTCCGGGTACTCTGCACCATATGAAAGCCTGTCATGGGCGACGAATTATTTTTCAGGTTGATATGAACAGTGGAAAACCATTTGAAGAGTTTACTGCATTTCTTCCTTTTTTACAGCCGGCTGTTTTGATCACTCCGGAGGAGGCTCCTGCCATTCACGAGGAAGCTATGTCTCTTATGTTTGGAATCAGAGATGAATATCTCTCTGATACACCGTTATATGAGACGTCTGTTTATGCAAAATTTTTACAGCTTATCGTTTTGATTGGCAGACAGATTGCCAGTACCCCGGCAAAATTTGCTGACACAAAACCAACAAAACAAAAAGAGTATATTGATAAATTTATCAGTATTTGTCAATATATCAACCAGCATTGTACAGAAGATATTACCTTAGAACAGGTTGCTGCTTTAGCAGGATTTTCAAAATATCATTTCAGCAGATTGTTTAAAGAATTTACAAATATTTCTTTTTATAAATACCTGAACAACCAGCGGATTTCATATGCTGAAAAACTTCTGTTAGATCCCAATATAAATATAACCGAAGTGGCCATTCACTCCGGTTATAATAGTATTTCCGCGTTTATGCGGATGTTTAAAATTATAAAAAATTGTACTCCAACAGAGTTTCGGAACATGTATCAGTCCTGATATCATTGTGGATGATATCCCAAATTTACACGATAGATATCACTGACTAAACCTGTGTTGTTATTTACTGCCATGACAGATAATACATAATCCCCTTCCGGAACAACAATCGGTTCTGTATAAACAGCCGATTCTGTTGTTGGATCTGTAGAATCCCATGTATAATAAATCGTGCAATCTTTCTGCTGTGTGATTGTTACAGTGGTCTCCTCAGAGAAAACTCCTCCATCTGGTGAGACAGATGGCAGATCCGGTTTTTTAAACTGAATCTGGTATTCTTCTGTTACGATATCACTGTAGATGCCTTTTTCATTACAACATACAGCATTGATTTCATAATTTCCAGTATGATTTAGCGGAATACCTCCCTGTGGATATGGAATCCCATTTTCTTTATCCGGGACAGTGCCATCCGTCGTATAATAAATGTCATTTCCGGCAATTGAGTAGATCACGACTGTAATATAATCATCATATTGCCCACTAAGCGGAGATATGATCGGTTCACCAACCTCATAATCATCGAATAATGCAAGTATATTCTCATCCGTAACATCTTCTTTTAAAGAAAGAATGCTGTCATAATCCCCCATTTCATCATAAATGGAGATCAGATGCTGATAAGCCTCTTTATTCGTTTTGTCAAGTTGAAGGATTTCCATATATAAAACGAGTGCTGAATCATATTCTTTCTGGCTGGTATAGACTTCTGCCATTGCCTCACGTACTTTGATATCATCCGGCTGCAATGCCAATGCGGTTTTATAATATTGAAGTGCATTTTCGTAATTATGATCTACCAGTTCTTGTTCAGCCATTTCAATTTGATAATCGTAGGAATTTGCATTCTTATTATCTATATAAAGTTTTACAGCAACACCAACTGCCGCACCTGTCACTATAAAGCAGCAACAGAGAATCAGCAGCAGATGGTTGTTTTTTTTCTTTTTGTTTTTTTTGGGTTCTACTTCCGTCTTTTGCGGATTTTTTGCACTTTCTCCGTCTTTTAGAAGTGAACGCAGATAATCATCCTCAAGTACGTTGTAATCCGAAACTATCTGTGCTTCGTGGCCACAGACAGAACAGTAAAGGCAGCCTTTTTTTAACTCTGCCCCACACTTCGCACATTTCATGGGATATCCTCGCTTTCGACTTATTAAAATAATCCTGTGATCACACCGTTATCATCAACATCTATACCGTATGCTGCCGGATTTTTCGGAAGTCCAGGCATTGTCATGATCGCTCCGGTAACCGCTACAACAAAACCTGCTCCGGCAGAAACATAAACTTCTCTCACATTAATGGTAAATCCGCTAGGACGTCCGAGTTTCGTCTGGTCATCAGACAGGGAATATTGTGTCTTTGCCATACATACAGGGAAATCTGACATTCCCATCTCAGCAATGCGCTTTAACTCCTTTGCAGCAGCAGGTGCATATGTCACACCGTCAGCTCCATAAATTTCTTTTGCAATCGTCTCGATTTTTTCTTCCAGTGAAAGATCATCCGGGTATAATGGTTTGAAATGACTTTCCTTTGTCTCTAAGGTTTTTAATACTTTCTCGGCAAGTTCTACTCCACCTTTTCCACCTTTTTCCCAAACTTCTGCAAGTGCAAATTCACAATCTCTTTCACGGCAGAACTGTTCAATATAATCGGTCTCGGCTTTCGTATCTGTAACAAATGAATTTAATGTCACGACAACTGGAACACCATATTTCTGTAAATTCTCGATATGTTTTTCAAGATTTACGATACCCTTCTTTAAAGCATCTAAGTTTTCTTCACCAAGATCAGCTTTTGCAACACCGCCATTGTATTTTAATGCTCTTACCGTTGCAACTAAGACAACAGCATCCGGATGGAGCCCTGCCATACGGGATTTGATATCAAAAAACTTTTCTGCACCTAAATCTGCACCAAAACCGGCTTCTGTGATGACATAGTCCGCCAGTTTTAAAGCTGTCTTTGTAGCACGTACACTGTTACAGCCATGTGCAATATTTGCAAATGGTCCGCCGTGAACAATTGCCGGTGTGTGCTCTAAAGTCTGAATCAGGTTTGGTTTTAAAGCATCTTTTAATAATGCAGCCATTGCGCCGGTCGCTTTGATATCATCTGCAGTAACAGGCTTACCATCATAAGTATATGCAACAATGATCTTTCCGAGTCTGCGTTTTAAATCATGCATATCATCTGCAAGACATAATACAGCCATAATTTCTGATGCAACGGTGATAACAAAATGATCTTCCCTGACCATTCCATCCATTTTTCTGCCAAGACCGACTACAATATTTCGAAGGACACGGTCATTCATATCCAGACAACGTTTCCAGACAACCTGTCTTGGATCAATACCAAGCTCATTTCCCTGCTGGATATGATTATCAAGCAATGCAGCGAGCAGATTGTTTGCAGAAGTAATCGCATGAAAATCTCCGGTAAAATGAAGATTTAAGTCTTCCATTGGAACTACCTGTGCATACCCGCCTCCGGCAGCACCGCCTTTAATTCCAAAACACGGTCCAAGGGACGGTTCACGGAGTGCGATCACTGCTTTCTTTCCAAGCTGTCCAAATGCCTCACCAAGTCCTACACTGATCGTTGTTTTGCCTTCTCCCGCCGGAGTTGGATTGATTGCTGTTACAAGGATTAATTTTCCATCTGGTTCATCTTTAACACGTTCCATCAGTTCATCAGAGAGCTTTGCTTTATATTTTCCATAAAGTTCTAATTCGTCCTCTGTGATACCAAGTTTTTCGGCTACTTCACGGATATGCAGCATTTCTGCTTCCTGTGCGATCTCGATGTCTGTTTTCATAATGATCCTCCTCGTGTCTTATAAATATTCTTCTTCGTATTGTTCAAACTGCTCCTGCGTCATTAAAACGCGGCGCGGTTTTGTACCTTCTTCCGGACCGACAATGCCGGCCTCCTCAAGCTGATCCATAATTCTTGCTGCCCGGTTAAAACCAACTTTAAAATAACGCTGCAACATTCCAATAGACCCTTTTTCTTTATCGATCAAAAGTTTTGCGGCATCTGCAAAATATGCATCTCTTCCATCTCCGGTTCCCGAATTTGAATCAATGCTCACAGTAGTATTTTCAGATTCTATATTATTCATATGTTCTTCCACTGCCGCGCTATATGAAACCTGTCCACTTTCCTCTTTGATGTAATTGACAACATCTGATACTTCCTTGTCAGAAACAAATGCTCCCTGTACACGGACCGGCTTTGGAATTCCCTGCGGATAGAAAAGCATATCGCCTTTCCCAAGCAGTTTTTCTGCACCGTTCATATCAAGAATTGTTCTTGAATCAACACCGGATGTTACCGCAAAGGCAATACGGCTTGGCATATTTGCCTTGATCAATCCGGTGATTACGTTTACAGAAGGACGCTGGGTTGCAATGATAAGATGAATCCCGGCTGCACGTGCAAGCTGAGCCAACCGGCAGATCGCGCCTTCCACATCACTCGGTGCAACCATCATCAGATCTGCTAACTCATCCACGATAATGACGATCTGAGGCATTTTTTCCGGTTTCGGATCACCTTCCACATCCGGAAGACTGTCTATTTTAGCATTGTATCCTTTTAAATTCCGGACATGCGCTTCGGCAAATTTATTATAACGGTCAGTCATTTCTGCTACTGCCCAGTTTAAGGCACCTGCTGCTTTTTTCGGATCAGTAACGACCGGTATCAGAAGATGCGGGATACCATTGTAAACACTTAACTCCACAACTTTCGGATCTACCATGATCAGTTTTACATCCTTCGGATCTGCCTTGTACAAAATACTCATAATGATCGTGTTGATGCAGACAGATTTACCGGAACCCGTTGCACCTGCGATCAGAAGATGCGGCATTTTTTCAATATCAGCTACAGATACTTTACCACCGATATCTTTTCCGACACAGAAAGAAATTTTCGATGGATGGGACTGAAATTCCTCAGATTCCACCAGCTCGCGGAACGACACCATAACATTTTCCTTATTTGGAACTTCAATACCAATCGCTGCCTTTCCAGGGATCGGTGCTTCGATACGGATATCCGCTGCTGCAAGATTTAACTTGATATCATCCGCCAAATTAACGATCTTGCTTACTTTTACACCCATTTCCGGCTGTAATTCATATCTTGTTACGGCAGGTCCGCAACTGATATTTGTAATCGTGACATTAACACCAAAATTCTTTAATGTCTGTTGCAGCTTCATGGCAGTTTCCTGTAACTGTTTTCTGGTATCTCCCTGCTTGTTTTCAGATTGTTTCAGAAGTGTAACAGGAGGAAATACATACGCTTTCTCAGGTGGTGCAGTTTCCAGATCTGTTTCCATTACCGGTTCAGCTGCATCTTCATTTTTCATATATACAGGCTCGTGAGATACAGTTTCACGTTTTACAGGTCCGGTTTGTTCTGCAGCGGTCTGCCGCGCCTGTATATCTTCATCAACTGATTCTTCTTCCGATAAATCAGATCCTAAATCAGCCTCAAATGATGATAGATCTGAGGTATCCTCTGAAAAAGGCTCTATTCCAAATGCCATTGCAGGATCAGGACGCCCCGGCATATCGAATATCTCTTCCTCTTCGACTGTCTGTGAAACTTTTGGTTCTTCCATCTGGATTGGAAAAGATGCCTGCTCATCCTCCGCCGCAAAAAGCGCTGTTTTTTCCGTCAGAGCCTGTCCCATTGCTTCTAACGCCTCATCTGAAAATGCAGATGGAGCCATCTTCTGTGGTGCATTTCCTGCAGTCAGTGTGACACGTTTTTCCTCTTTGATCTCCGGCAGATCTATCATATCTTCCGGCAAAATCTCGCTGATATCCTGAGAACGTTTCTGTGACGTATCCGGGATCAGTTTGGTATCGATAGCAACTCCCTCAACCTTTCTGTCCATTCTACGCTGCTGCTCCCGCTGTTCACGTTCTTCCCTTCGCATCTCTGCACGTTCTCTGTGCCGCTCATTACTGATCTTCGCAGACTCATATACCTTACGTCCACCCTTTTGCATACCACGGAATGCGGAACGTTCGGTAATAAGTACAAGTGAAATGATAAGTACGATCACATCGATCACATAAGCGCCAATAATTCCAAAACCGGAACATAACATATGTGAAAGCACACCACCGATCAGTCCGCCGCCACTTTTTGCATCAAAACTATACTGGTAGGCATCCATTGCAGTTTTCGCATCCGTTCCATCGGAAATGAGTTCGAAAAACATGCACAAAAATGCCACAAAAAGAATGACTGCCACTAATTTTACAGCCGCAACTCTGTTTCCCTGATTCGAAACAGCAAAAAAAGTACCAACCAGCAATACAATCGGAAATATATATGAAATAATTCCAAATATACCAAAAAAGAAACGACTGACCGTTCCTCCTATGGTACCGCCAAATCCAAAATTACTGATAAAAAGTAAAAGTGAAACAGCTACTACGATCCATAAGATCACTTCACGTGTAAATTCTGCTTCACGTTCCTGCTGTTTTTTTGTAGTCCTCTTATGTCCAGAATTTGTTTTCCTGCCGGATGATGTTCTTTTACCGGCAGCAGAACGCTTCCTATTCCCTGTTGCCAAAATATTACCTCCAAATCAATTTTATGCCATATAGATATATCCGCCGATCGAGATAACGCCTACGATCAGGCAGTAAATAGCAAAGCCTGTAAATTTCTTTCTACGCACAACAATAAGCATTGTCTTAATACAGACATAACCTACTACAGCAGCTACGATCATACCAACTACATAGTATGCAATTTCCGCACCAGAAAGTGCAGCTGCCGTGTAATCTTTTAATTCCAGTACCAGTGCTCCAAGAATTGCCGGTATCGACATCAAAAATGAGTATTTTACAGCAAAATTACGGTTAAAACCACTGAGCAGACATGCAGTAATCGTCGTTCCGGAACGTGACAACCCCGGAAGCGTTGCTATTCCCTGTGCAATACCGACGCCAAATGCATTTGTATATGTAACACCTTTTGGCAGCTTATCTCCATCTTTTGCATGATCCGCAATAAAAAGCAGGACAGCGGTAAGAATCAGACAAATCCCCGGAATAAGTAATATCTCAGATGCCATCTCCACGACATCTTTTCCGACCACTCCGATGATTCCTGTTGGAATCGTGGATACAATAATCAAAACAACTAATTTGCGGTAGCTGCTGTTTACCAGACGGAGATATGGCTCATCTGTCCTGCCGGTTTTATTCCCGATAAAACGGACGAAATTAATGATACAATCCCTGATCAAACCGATTCCCTCTACAATCATTTTCAAAACATCTTTATAGTATACAACACAAATAGCTGCCAGAGTCCCGATATGCAAAAGTACATCAAATAAAAGTCCTGTCTCTGTATCTACCCCAAATAATATTTTAAAAATCGCCAGATGTCCGGAACTGCTCACGGGTAAAAATTCTGTCAATCCCTGTATGATCCCCATCAATATTGCCTGTAATAATGACATATCTGCCTCCTCTTTGTATCTCCGTAATAAATCGTTCTTTTGCAGTAACTTTTTACATACATGTTTTATCTTAACATATTTGAGGCAGATTGTCATTAACTGGTTATTTTTTTTCTATCATCTGATGCAGTTTTGAAAATGCATCGGAAATACCTCCAACTTCATTGATCAGTCCTTCATCTACCGCTTCTTTTCCGACCAGAATTGTTCCAAGATCTTTTGTGAGTATTCCAGTGTTCATCATAAGCTCTTCCAAACGTTTTTCCGTTGCTTTTGAATGTGTACTGATAAAGTGTACGATCCGGTCCTGCATCTGTTTAAAGTAATCGTATGTTGGTTTTGCGCCAATCACGGTTCCATTCATGCGAACCGGATGGATCACCATGGTTCCGGATGGCACAATAAAGGAATAGTCCGTTGACACGGCTAAAGGGACACCGATGGAATGACTGCCGCCAAGAACCAGTGAAACGGTTGGTTTCCGGATGGATGCAATCATTTCGGCAATCGCCAGACCGCTTTCCACATCACCACCAACCGTGTTTAAAAGCAGCAACAGTCCTTCTGTATCCGGATTATCTTCAAGTTCAGCCAGTTTTGGCAGAACATGCTCATATTTTGTGGTTTTGGTAGTTGCCGGAAGACAGTCATGTCCCTCAATCTCCCCAATGATCGTCAGTAATGAAATCTTATTTTTCATTTGTATCTGACCAAACTCTTTGATCTCTTCATTTTTCTTTTCCTGATTTTCTGCCATGATATACTCCTTCCATATGATATGAAAACAATAGACGGTACGCTCTTTAAATATTCTATTGTCATGAATGAAAAAACAGGATGTTTGTAACATCCTGTTTTTTATACGACATCCTTATTTAAGTATATCCAATCTGCAAAATAATCATACAGAATTAGCATCCGAGCAGATAATTGTATAATCCCTCGTATTTCCCTTTAGAGTTATTCCATGAATAATCATTTGCCATGCCACGGTCGATCATCTGATTCCACTGTTTCTTGCGGTCAAAGAAGATATGTTTTGAATAATTGATCACAGAAAGCATTTCATCTCCATTATAATTTGCAAATGAAAAACCGTCTCCTGAATTTTCATACTCATTAAATGGTTTTACCGTATCTCTTAATCCACCTGTCTCACGGACAATCGGAACAGTACCATAACGGAAAGAAATAAGCTGTGTCAGCCCGCATGGTTCAAAACGGGATGGCATCAGAAAAGCATCTGCCGCTGCGTAAAGTTTATGTGCAAGTTCATCAGAATAACAGATATTAGCAGATACACGATCACCGTATTTCCATGCATAATGGCGGAACATATTCTCATACTGTGGATCTCCGGTACCTATGACAACCAGCTGGGTATAATCATCCACGATCCGGTCGATCGCATAGTTCACAAGATCTAAGCCTTTCTGATCTGTCAGTCTTGAGATCAGCCCGATCATGTATTTCTTCTTGTCAACAGCAAGTCCAAGCTCTGCCTGAAGTTTTACCTTGTTCATGTATTTTTTCTTCCGGAAATCCGATGGTGTGTAATTCGTATAGATCTTTCCATCTGTTGCCGGATCATAAACTTTATAATCAATACCATTTACAATACCCTGCATATCAAAATGACGTGCAGATAACAGACCGTTCAATCCTTCTCCATAGTACTCGGTCTGAATCTCCTGCGCATAGGAATCGCTGACAGTCGTGATATAATCTGCATAAACAAGTCCGCCTTTTAACATGTTGGCATCCTTTTTAAATTCCAGTTTATCCGGTGTGAACAGAGAAGCTGAAAATCCGGTCAGTCCCTGCATAGTCTTGATATCCCATACTCCCTGGAATTTCAGGTTGTGGATCGTCATGATACTCTTCATTCCCCAGTAAAAGGAATCTGCCTGAAATTCATTTTTCAGATATACCGGAATAAGACCTGTCTGCCAGTCATGACAGTGAATCAGATTCGGGCAGAAGTCAATCTGTTTTAGCATGGACAATACAGCTTTGTCAAAGAAACAGAACTTTTCAATATCATAGCGGACATCTCCATATGGCACTGCACAGTTAAAATATTCCTGATTGTCAATAAAATAATATGTAATGCCATCCATGACATATTTTAAAATACCGACATATTTATTCGTAATATAACTGCCGGTGCTCATATAAAAATGAGCTACATATTCGAATTTGCTGCGGAACTTATCCGGAATGCAGCTATAATTTGGTATTACAACCCTGACATCCCATTCATTCTTATCAAATTCTTTTGGCAATGCTCCACATACATCCGCCAAACCCCCGGTTTTAATAAACGGAACACACTCCGATGCTGCAAAAAGTATTTTCTTCATAGCAATCTCCATTCCTGTGTTTATTCTACATCTATTTCTATTATCATATAACATTTCCGAAAAGAATACCATATCTTTTTTACTGCAATGCAGAAAAACTTTTTCATACAAAAAACGACACAGACTTCTTCTCCATGTCGTTTTCCTGTGTATTTTATATATTATTTATTCATCCCAGTTATGATATACTTCCTGTACATCATCGTCATCATCAAGCAGATCAAGAATACGGTTAATATTGGTTAAATCCTCTTCTGCTGTCAGCTCTACATAATTCTGTGGAATCATTGTAACTTCTGCTTCTGCCATAGGAATCTTTTCTGCTTCAAGTGCTGCATGTACTGCTTCAAAATCAGCCGGATTTGTAATGATCTCATAGCTGTCCTCTTCCTCAGAGAAATCTTCTGCACCAGCATCAAGTGCGATCATCATCAGATCATCCGCATCCATTTCACAGTCTTCTTTTGCGATAATGATCTGTCCCTTTTCATCGAACATATAAGAAACACATCCCTGTGTACCGATACTTCCATGTCCTTTTGTAAATGCGTTACGGACATTGGCAGCGGTACGGTTCTTATTGTCGGTCAGACATTTTACAATGATGGCTGTTCCGCTTGGACCATATCCCTCATAAGTGCAATACTCGTAATTGACAGAGTTGCCTTCGCCGGATGCTTTTTTGATACCACGCTCAATCGTATCGTTTGGCATATTGCTTGCTTTTGCTTTTGCAATGATTTGAGCCAGTTTAAAGTTGTTTGCAGGATCCGGACCACCATCTTTTACTGCAACGGCAATCTCACGTCCGATAATTGTAAAAATCTTTCCTTTTGCTGCATCATTTTTTTCTTTTTTGTGCTTAATATTCGCAAATTTGGAATGTCCTGACATAAATACTTCCTCTTTTCTCACTTGTTTATTGCTTCAAAAATACATTTTATTTTATCACTATTTCCGTTTTCTGGCAAGCCTATTTATGTATACAGCTCTAAACTTACCTCAAGCGCCTTATCTATTTTCACCAGAATCTGGGAATCTAAATGACATACCTTGTCTTTTAACCGTTTTTTATCGATCGTGCGAAGCTGTTCTAAAAGAACAACAGAATCCTTGACAAGATCATATTTTCTGCTGTCCAGTTCTACATGGGTTGGCAGCTTCGCCTTATTCATCTGGGATGTGATTGCTGCGCAGATCACGGTAGGACTGTGCCTGTTTCCAATATCATTCTGTATAATAAGCACCGGTCTTACACCGCCCTGTTCTGAGCCGATCACCGGTCTTAAATCTGCATAAAAAATATCACCACGTCTAATTACCATATACTTCCACTCCATTTTTCTTACTTTACGGATAGTATTGCCAATTTTTACTGGTGTATTCCATTTCTTCCTGTTATTCTGAAAAATGATCTCTCGTGCCAATGATCCTTCCGCCATGGATATAAACACGTGGAATACGTTTTCCAAGATCACAGGCGAATTCATAATTGAATCGTCCGGACAGGTCACCGACTTCTTCCATAGTGATACACTCATCACCATCTCTGCCAATGAGAATCACTTCATCTTCATTTTTAACATCCGGAATGTCGGTAACATCAACCATAAACTGATCCATGCAGACACGGCCAAGAATCGGTGCACGTTTTCCATGGATCAAAACAAATCCTTTATTTGAAAGGCCTCTTGCATAGCCATCTGCGTAACCAACCGGAATCGTTGCGATTATGCAATGCTCTGTTGTGACATAAGTTCCTCCATAACTGATTGCTCTGCCAGCCGGAAGTTCCTTTACATATGCCACATGTGTCACCAGTGTCAATGCAGGTTTCAGGCTGATCGCATTCTTATCTACATCCTCAGACGGCCACATGCCATACAATGTGATGCCGGCGCGGACCATATCCATATTTGCATCTGGAATATCGACAATCCCTGCACTGTTTGAACAGTGATGAATCGGAATACTTACGCCACGGTCTTCTAACATGCCGATCATTTTCTTGAAAAGTCCGATCTGCTGGTAGGTTGGTTCCTTATCTTTTTCATCCGCTTTCGCAAAATGGGTAAAAATACCCTCCACTATAATATGCGGCAGTTTTGAAAGCTGTGCCATCTCATCTGCTGCGTCTTCTGTGACCTGATAACCGATCCGGCTCATTCCGGTATCGATCGCGAAATGGATCTTGCAGTCTCTTCCGATACTTGCTGCGGCAACGGAAAGTTTTTCTGCCATCTCTTTTGTAAATACGGTTGGACGGATACCTGCTTTAATCATATCCACATACTGGTCCGGGAATACATATCCTAAGATCAGGATCGGTTTCTGGATTCCGTGATTACGAAGGATAAGTCCTTCCTCAACCGTGGCAACTGCATAACCATAAAGATAATCCAGTTTTTCAATCGTCTCTGCAATCTCTACGGCACCATGTCCGTAGCCATCTGCCTTAATGACAGCCATAATTTTTGTGTCTTGTGCAATGTTTCCGCGCATCGCATCCATGTTGTGTAGAATTGCATCCAGATCGATTTCCGCATGCACTCTGCTGTATCTGTTCATGTTGATCCTCCATCTATTTTGTGTACCGTTTTTTATTCAACGAATTTTTGTTCATTATCGATCGGCTTTGTAGTATAAATATTCAGAACTTTTTTAATACCACAGATCAGATCTGAGGCTGTAAGCCCCTGTAACCCCGTTGTGCGTATCATAAGATCACCGGACAGGCCATGAAGATATACCCCAAGAGGAGCCGCCTGGTAAGGTGTTATTTTCTGTGCCATAAATGTACCGATCACACCACTTAACACATCTCCGCTTCCTGCTGTTGCCATTCCGGAATTGCCGGAAAGATTCAGGTATTTTTTACCATCCGGCAGTGCAGTTACGGTATGTTCGTCTTTTAAGACACATACAACGTGATATTCTTTTGCATAATCCGCAGCAGTCTGAAGCAAATGATGCTGGATCTCACTGACTGTTTTTCCGGTAAGCCGGCTCATCTCTCCGGGATGAGGTGTGATCACTGCCGGGATTTTAAAATTTTTCCAGATATCTGCCTCTGGTAAATCATTCTGCTCTGCTATCAGATTTAACGCATCCGCATCAAAAAGAATTGCTTTCTTTTCCTGTGACGTTCCATATTCTAACACAAAATTTAATATCTGTGCAGCAGTTTTTTCTTTCCCAAGCCCGGGACCTGCCACAATGGCATCTGCCCAATCAAAAGCCTCCTGTAATACAGCCTTCCCCGGAGCAGCATTTTTATCATAAGTAGTAAGAACCGCCTCTGGAACACAGCTCTGTAAAATAATCCTGTTTTCTTCCGGCGTCAGCACACGCACCAGACCGCATCCTGTGGCGTAAGCAGCTTTTGCAGATAAAACTGCCGCCCCTGCCATATTGACACTTCCTGCGATCAGCAAAAGTTTTCCATAGCTTCCTTTATTAGAATGACTTTTTCTCTCCGGGAGCAGCAATAAATCTTTCGTTTCCAATACCATTACTGACGGTGTCTCTCCCAGCCAGCTTTCTTTCGTGATACCGATATCACATACGATCACTCTGCCGGCATATTCATTTCCCGGCCAGAGAATACTGCCTAATTTCGCAAATGCGAATGTGATCGTAATATCTGCACGAAATGCCATACCAAGGACAGCACCTGTATCTGCAGAAATTCCGGATGCAATATCCACTGCCACTTTTTCTCCCGGAAGTGTATTCATACAACATAATATATCTGCATAAGTACCAGTCACGTCTCTCGACAACCCTACACCAAATAGTGCATCTATGACAGTTGTTGGTCTGATCTGTTCCGGTAAATCCGTATAGACAGGAACACCATATGCATTTAAAATATCCTGCTGGATTCTGTTTTGCTCCGAGCAATGATCTTTATTTCCAGCAAAAACAACTGTAACAGTATGTCCCTCCAGAAATAAAAGGCGGGCGATCGCAAGACCATCTCCACCATTATTTCCGCTGCCGCATACGATAAGAACTTCTGAGAGATCGACCTTTTGCTTATGGAGTTCATTTACAAATGTTATTGCTGCACGCTCCATCAGAAGAAGTCCCGGAACCTTAAAATGTGAAACGGTATTTGCGTCATATTTTTGCATTTCCCTGCTGTTTACAAGATACTTCATGATAATAAGCCCCCTGTTATAAGCAAAAAACGCCGCACAAAGATCTGTGCGGCAGCTAATTGCTTTCTGAATTTATGGCACCCTTTTCAGTTGCCGTTTTCTTCTGCTTTTTTGTTTCTGACAATGTTGTAAGATAACTGCATCAAACTGTCGGAAAGATGTACATTCTCTACAACAACATTTTTATCAATGAGCTCCAGGTCTACATGCGCAAAATTCCAGATTGCGCGGATTCCAAGTCCGACTAGTCTGTTTGCAATGGCATCAGCCTTTTCCTTTGGCATAGTAAGCGCCGCAATATCCACCTGATTTTCTGCACAGAAACTCTCTAATTCATCCAGCATGCGGATTTTGATTCCACGCACGGTCACACCGTCCAATGCAGGATTTACATCAAACAGTCCTATGATCACAAAACCAAGTTTTTCAAATTTCACATAGTTTGTAAGTGCCTGTCCAAGATTACCTGCACCCACCACAATAATATTGTGTCTTTCATTTAAACCTAATATCTTACCGATTTCCTCATATAAAAACTTTACATTATAACCATAACCCTGCTGGCCAAAACCACCAAAATTATTCAGATCCTGTCTGATCTGGGATGCAGTCACATTCATTCGTTTACTCAGATCATTGGATGATATACGTTCTACACCGGCATCTAAGAGTTCTCCGAGGTAGCGGTAATAACGCGGCATTCTCCGGATAACTGCCTGTGATATTTCTTTTTCCTGCACAAAAGGTTCCACCTTTCTTACGTTCTCTCGTTTATTATAGTGATTTCCCCTGTGTCTGTCAATGTGTGAAAAATTTAACTATCTTTTTTTCAATAAGATATTTTCTGTTTTGTCAGGAAATATCATCAATCAGTTCCATCTAACTGCATTGACAGCTCTTCCCAGGTTTCATAGCAGGTTTCCAGTCGTTCCCTGCACTCCTGCTGTCTTGCTGCAAGCTCATTTAATTTTGCGGAATTAACTGCGTTTTCCGGCTTTGCACATTCTTCATCGATCATGCTTATTTCACTTTCAAGTGCGGCAATCTCTTCCTCGGCTTTTTTTAAACTGTTTTCAATTTTACGAATCCTTGCCTGCTCTGCTTTTTGTGCCTGCCAGTCGAGCTTATTAACGGCATCATCCTGTTTCTTAGGCTGCACATCTGAAGTTTCTGGCTGTTTCACATACAACTGCGTCATAATATCATGTTTTTCCAGATAATAATCATAATTTCCGATATAATTTACAATTGTTTCACCTGTCAGCTCCAGAATTCTTGTTGCTGTCTGATTGATAAAATAGCGGTCATGTGAAACAAAAAATACTGTTCCTGTATACTGGTTTAATGCAGATTCCAAAATTTCCTTGGATGTAATGTCCAGATGGTTTGTCGGCTCATCTAAAATAAGAAAATTAGCATCTGAAAGCATCAGTTTTGCCAGAGAGACACGGCCTCTTTCACCACCGCTTAAATCTGAGATCCGCTTAAACACATCATCATTTGTAAATAAAAAGGCTGCCAGTACATTGCGGATCTTTGTGTTGTTCAGCTCTGGATAAGCATCTGAGATCTCTTCAAATATGGTTTTTTCCATATGTAAAAGCTGATGTTCCTGATCGTAATATCCAATGTGAACATTCGAACCAAGTGTTACCGTACCACCATCTGCCTGTATCAGATTATTGATGATCTTTAAGATGGTCGTTTTCCCGGTTCCGTTATTGCCGATCAGTGCTACCCGCTCCCCACGTTTAATCTCGAATGAGATATCCGAAAACAATGTAACCGGCGGATATGATTTTGCAAGACCTGACACCGTAAGGACATCATTTCCGCTGACCACATTTGGCTCTAACACGATCTTAATGTCTGTATTGTCCTCAACCGGTTTTTCAATACGTTCTATCTTGTCTAACATCTTTTCGCGGCTCTCCGCACGCTTGATGGATTTTTCACGGTTAAACGATTTTAACTTTGTGATAACTTCTTCCTGATGTCTGATCTCACGCTGCTGATTATAATATTGTTTTAACAGATCTTCACGGACTTTTGCTTTCTTCTTCGCAAAATCCGAGTAATTTCCCTGATATACATAAGCCTTATGCTGGAAGATCTCAACTACTTTTGTGACAACTCTGTCTAAAAAATAACGGTCATGAGCCACGATCACAACAGCACCTTTGTATGCACGCAGAAAATTCTCAAGCCATCGGATTGATTCCATATCCAGATGGTTTGTCGGCTCATCTAAAAGTAATACATCCGGCTTTGTGACTAAGAGTTTGCCAAGCGAAACCCTGGTTTTCTGTCCTCCGGACAATTCATTCATCTGTTTTGTTAAATCTTCGTCCGAAAAACCAAGTCCTTTTAAAATACCGGTTACTTCACTCCGGTATGCATATCCGCCCTGCAGTTCAAATTCGTGGCTCAGACGATGATAAACCTCCATCAGTTTTTCCAGTTTCCCACCGGTCTGCTGATTCATTTCTGACTCCATATTGCGGAGTTTCTGTTCCATTTCAAGGATGTCAGCTCTTGCATTAAGAACTTCGTCATAAATGGTTCTGTGCCCCGATACATCCTGATACTGTGCCAGATAACCGATTGTTTTATCTTTTGCAAGGATCACTTCACCGGTATCGGACGTTTCTTCGCCCATAATAATTTTAAGCAGCGTAGACTTGCCGGCACCATTGATGCCGACAATCGCTGCTTTTTCGTTTGCTTCAATATGAAAACTTACATCTTTTAAGATCTCATCTGTTCCAAAAGACTTTGAGATACTCTGACATGACAAAATCATTTTAAACTTTCCTCTAATGTTGTTCTGATTGCCTTGATGAAATTTTCGCTGTTTAATACAACCGGATTCGGATTTGTAGTAATCAGCGCAAGGTCTTTTGTCATTTTACCATCTTCAATGGTCTTTATACAAGCCTTTTCAAGTTTTTCTGCAAAATCAGATAATGCCTGGTTAGAATCAAGTTCTCCACGTTTCTTAAGTGCACCTGTCCATGCAAAAATAGTTGCAACAGAGTTTGTGGATGTCTCCTCACCTTTTAAGTGTTTGTAATAATGGCGCTGTACCGTTCCATGTGCAGCTTCATATTCATAATATCCATCCGGGGAAACTAATACAGAAGTCATCATGGCAAGTGAACCAAATGCACTTGAAACCATATCACTCATGACATCTCCATCATAATTTTTACATGCCCAGATATAACCACCCTCAGACTTCATTACACGTGCAACTGCATCATCGATCAATGTATAAAAATAGGTAATACCTGCTTTTTCGAATTTTTCTTTGTATTCTGCATCAAAGATTTCCTGGAAAATATCTTTAAAAGTGTGGTCATATTTTTTGGAAATCGTATCTTTTGTTGCAAACCACAGATCCTGTTTTGTATCAAGTGCATAGTTAAAACAACTCTTTGCAAAACTCTCAATCGAATTGCAGAGATTGTGTTGTCCCTGAACGACACCTGCTCCGGTAAAGTTGTGGATCAGTTCTCTCGTCTCTGTGCCATCTTCGGCTGTATAAACTAATTCACATTTACCAGCTCCCGGAATCTTCATCTCGGATGCTTTGTATACATCACCATATGCATGACGTGCGATCGTGATCGGTTTTTTCCAGTTTTTTACACACGGCTCAATTCCTTTTACAACGATCGGTGCGCGGAATACCGTACCGTCTAACATGGCACGGATCGTACCATTCGGGCTTTTCCACATTTCTTTTAAGTTGTATTCGGTCATACGTGCTGCATTTGGTGTGATGGTTGCACATTTTACAGCAACACCATATTTTTTGGTCGCATTGGCAGAATCAACTGTCACCTGGTCATCCGTCTCGTTGCGGTGCTCTAATCCGAGATCATAATACTCTGTTTTTAAATCAATAAATGGAAGAAGTAACTCGTCTTTGATCACTTTCCAGAGGATTCTTGTCATCTCATCTCCGTCCATCTCTACCAGTGGGGTTGTCATTTTGATTTTTTCCATTGTGTTCTCCTTTTCTATTGAAATAAATTGTCCCATCCATAGTTATCCATATTGTGAATGGTGTTCATCATGTGTTCATTTGCCAGTTTTTCTGCCAGACCGGCATCGTGTTTTTTTAATGCCTCTACGATCTGTCTATGTTCCTGATTTGACTGTACAGAACGTTTCGGATCCGCAAGTGTGATCTTACGGACACGCTGTACATAATGATGAAAATCAAGCAATACATGTTTCAATTCCTTGCTGTCGGAAGCATTATATAAAATTTCATGAAAACGATTGTCTAATTCCACAACCTGTTCTGAATTTCCCTTCGCTGCATGAAAGTCAGACAGATATATATTTTCATCCAGTTCATCCAGCTGTTCCTTGGTGATCTTATCCGCTGCCCACTTTGCACAGAGTCCCTCCAGGCGTGATCTTATCTCATAAATATCCTGAATATCTTTCTTAGAGATGCCTACAACATAAGCACCTTTATTCGGGATAATGGTAACCAGTCCCTCAAGTTCAAGCTGGCGGAGTGCCTCACGCACCGGAGTACGGCTGACCCCCAACTCTTCGCCGATATTTTTTTCCTTTAACTCCTCATCTGTTGCATATTTTCCGGACAAAATATTTTCACGGATCGTATGAAACACACGGGAACTTAAGGAATAATTATCCTCTCCCATATATTACACCTCATGCTCCTATTGTTACGTTTAATTTCTTGCAGCATTTCTCAATTTCTTCTACTAATTCTTTATCAGTCAGTACCGTAACTCGTCCATCCTCATACTGTTTGTCTACCCATACTTTTACTTTTTTAACAAGTTCTGAGTTCTTATCAACGCTCTTATCTTTTGGAAGATGATAATAAGAGTTGATCCAGAGCGCGATTCCTGCAAGACCGGATGTGTTAGAAACAGATACCAGTGGCGGTCTGTTTAAAAATTTTCCGGTATCAAAAATATTGTAGATCTCCTCGTTTTTCAGAAGTCCATCTGCATGTATTCCTGCTCTCGTCACATTAAAGTTGCTGCCGACAAACGGTGTACGGCTCGGCTGTACATATCCAAGTTCTTTTTCAAAATATTCTGCCAGTTCTGTGATCACGGTGGTATCCATACCATCAAGTGTTCCCTTTAACTGTGCATATTCAAAAACCATAGCTTCAAGCGGTGTATTACCGGTACGCTCTCCGATACCAAATAAAGAACAGTTTACGCCGCTTGCTCCGTAAAGCCATGCAGTCGTGGAGTTGTTAACTGCTTTGTAAAAATCGTTATGACCATGCCATTCGATCAGTTCGGAAGGCACACCCGCATGTGTGGTCAGGCCGTAGATGATACCCGGCACGCTTCGCGGGATCACGGCACCAGGGAAGTTGACACCGTAGCCCATCGTATCGCAGGCACGGATCTTGATTGGGATCTTATATTCATCCATCAGTTTCATAAGTTCTACGCAGAATGGAATAACGAAACCGTAAATATCGGATCTCGTGATATCCTCTAAATGGCATCGTGGACTGATACCGGTCTCTAAACACTCACGGATTACGCTTAAGTATAGGTTCATAACCTCTCTTCTTGTCATTTTCATCTTATAGAAAATGTGGTAATCAGAGCAGCTTACCAAAATACCTGTCTCACGCAGGCCGATATCTTTTACTAACTGGAAATCCTGTTTACTTGCACGGATCCAGCTGGTGACTTCCGGAAATTTATACCCACGCTCCAAACACTTATAGACAGCATCCCTGTCTTTTTTACTATATAAAAAGAATTCACTCTGGCGGATCAGACCTTTGGGTCCACCCAGGCGGTGCAGATAATCGTAGATTGTCACGATCTGTTCTGTGGTATAAGGTGCCCTTGACTGCTGACCGTCACGAAACGTCGTATCTGTGATCCAGATATTTTCCGGCATATTGTGCGGTACGATACGATCATTGAATGCGATCTTTGGAATCTCATCATACGGGAACAGATTGTGGAATACATTTGGTTCCTTTACATCTGCCAACTGATAAAAATGCTCTTCAAGCTGCAGCAGATTCGTTTTCTTATTCATTACAACTTCTCTCATAACGTAAATCCTTCTTTCTGCCATGACACTTGTGCCATTGATACCTGTGCCATGAATGCATATTTTTACTTTCAGAGTGAATATTTTTTCATGCATAATTGTATACAATTATACTTTTCTTATATTCTATACATTTCTTCTCTTATTTGTCAAGGCATAAAATTTTATATTGTATATAACTTGCAGTTATAAGTATGTAAAAAATATACATCACATATTTCCTTTGCTTTTTACACCTGCCAAAAATTTTTTTGAATCTGTAACACTTATTCTGTTTGCACATAAGATACAGTGTAAGAAAAATTTCTGGAGGTTTTATATGAGTGATTTAGCTGCAACAAACTGTGGTGGTGGATGTTCCTGTAATGAAGGCGGATGCAATTCCATTCTCTGGATCATCATCTTATTATGCTGCTGTGGCGGTAACGGCGGATTCTGTGGTGGAAATAATGGCTGTGGTGGCAGTAATGACTGTCTGTGGATCATCCTGCTTCTCTTCTGCTGCGGCGGATGTGGTGGAAATGGCGGAGGATGCTTCTGCTAGTCTGAGCATCCATTCCATACAGGCGGCCGGTATTGCCGGTCGCCCTGTATCATTCTATTGTTTATACCAAAAACGTCTCTGCCCGTTACAGGCGAGACGTTTTTTGCCCTCCGGGCAGGATTCTTTCCTGATTCATAGATCATCGATATTATGAGTATTTTTCTTTCTGATTTTTATCTGTATATTCCTGATCTTTTTCCCATTTCTGCTGTTGTATCATCTTCTCATAAATTCCACATTCTTTCGGGACTTTCTTTCTCCTGGCACACTCCTCATCTATTTCATAAACACTATTTCCATCAATAATCAGCATATTTTTATTCCTCCCTGTTTATTTTATGCCGGACTGCCTGACATCGTCACTAAACCCATCCTAAAATCTGCATAATAGCTGACATAATCTATTTTTCTGATTCATAAACTGAAAAAAAAGGCATTCGAGTGAAAAAAACTTTTTTCACACACAAGAATGGAGATTTTTATGGAACAAAATTCATTCACGCCATTTGATAATATGACACAGACCCGAGAACTGCAGATGTTAAAAACAGCAATTCCTTATATGAAAGGCGACCAGAAAAAACAATTTGCCATTCTGATCAAATATATGGAATTACAGAATACCATCCAGGTATTTAATCAGGAAGATAAAGTCATGTCTATGTGCTCTGTCAGCGAAGAAGAAAATTCCACGCTTGCTATGCTGAACGATCTCCGGAAATTCTGTACGGATAAGGAACTCGAAACACTTGATATGCTTACGAATATGATTTCCATGATGGAAACATATGAGACGATTTTTGCATAAAATATCTTAAATCTTTTGAAAGGAAAAAATATGGAAAATGATTTTTGGAATAATCCGGGGTTGAAAAATATGTCACCCGAAAAACTGCAGTTTTTAATGAACTTTGCTTCAAAAGAAAAGCCAACAAATATTAAAGATATGATGCCATTTCTCCTTGGCACCATGAATGCGGCAAAGACAAACAATATCCAGTTTACTGATCCGGAAACAGAAATGTTAATTGCCCTGTTAAAACAAAACATGTCGAAAGAAGAGGCGGATAAGGCGGATAAGATCATCCGTCTTATGAAAGAACGGAAACAAAGCTGACAAAAGGGGAGTATCCTAAAGTTTGTGTAAACCTCCAAACTGATGTAAGATAAAATTACTC
>OIYP01000407.1_pt1 | contig 28325 bp, 27 predicted proteins | sample 1588261 | NCBI WGS metagenome assembly OIYP01 (sample SAMN03283293) | human gut metagenome | biome: human-associated habitat; material: feces | host: Homo sapiens | place: Peru | collected 2012
ATCTCATTTTCAATGCATCGTGAAGCGTAAGTCGCAAAGCGTGTGTTCTTTGAATAGTCGAATGATTCTACCGCCTTGATAAGACCTATCGTTCCGATAGAAATAAGATCCTCGCTGTCACTCTGTGTATTGCTGTATTTCTTTACAATGTGCGCAACAAGACGGAGATTATGCTCGATAAGGCGGCTTCGTGCAGAGCTGTCACCGCTTTTCATAAGCTCAAAACATTCTTCCTCCTGCTTGGCGGAAAGCGGCTTCGGGAATACTCCGCAGTTTTCAAAATGCAGTGCAAAAAACAGTATATTTTCAAGGAAAAAGCTTAAAAATCCAAACATAATAACAGCCTGCTTTCAAATTATTTCTCTATATAAATATGTGAGCCTGAATATGTCCTATGCAAAAAAACAGAACTCCAAGAAAAACACAAAAATCTGTGCCGAGATCATTATGATCAAGTTCGTCTGAATTTCAATATAAGAATTTTCAGTAACACAATTTTGCACTCCGCATAATATGAACTATGAGCACCGCAAAAAAAGGATCACTTCCGAGCGGAGTTCAAATACATTTTATTTAAAGGAGTACATTACTATGTGCGGATTCAATTGCGGAAACAACAATTCTTCATGCTGGATCATCATTCTTCTCATTATCGTATGGGCTTGCTGCTGCAACGGCAACAACGGAAACAACGGCTGTGGCTGCGGAAGCAACGATAACAACAACGGCTGTGGCTGCAGCTGCTGCTAAATCTCGGAGTAAAAATACCCCTGCGGTGAAATATTGCCGCAGGGGCATTTTTTTATGAACGTGGTATCACTACCGAGATAAAGCCTGTGTTGTCCCCGAAAACAGCTTTTCCCGATTCGTAAAAAAGCAGAAATGCTATCGAAGCCGTGCAGGTAAAAATGATCGCTTCAAACAAGGAATCAACGGGTGAAACAAGCTTAGTGACAGCCGATGCGATGACACAGCTTGCTGCGCTGTATACGAACGGGATAAGTACAAAAAGCCGAAGTGAAAAGCGCACTCCCGACCATTTGCAAACGGCGGCAATGCGGACGATATTGCTGTAAATATTGCTTGCGTAATACGAGATGAGCACACCGACAAAGCCGTAAAAATGGACAAACACCGCAACGCAGGCTATCCTTATTACATATTCGCAGAGCGAGTTGAACGTGGAAAAATTCTGCTTTCCAAGACCCTTCAGAATACATTCAAGAACGATTTCAAGGTATATGAACGGAACAACGGGGAACATCTTTACAAGCGTTTCGCCGACGAGAGTATCGGACGGACATATTATATTTCCGATATCTTTTCCCGCAAATAAAAAAATCCCGCCGATGAAAAACGAGTATATGAATGAGCTTGTCAGTGCTTTGGAAACAAGACTTTTCACACGCTCTTTGTTGTTCGATGAATTCGCTCTTGCGATCTCGGGCATAAGAACATTTGAAAGCGCTGTCAGTATCACTGACGGGAAAAATATCGTCGGGATTATCATAGCTTCAAACATACCGTATTCGCTCATCGCACGGTCAGCCGAATCATTGTGCTTGACAAGCGCTATCGGTACAAGAATGTCATTCGCAGTTGAAAGTATCATCTGAACATAACCGCTCGCAAGTATCGGGAGCGAAAGCTTAAGATATTTCCCGAACCTGTCAAGCTTGGGCTTTGCACAGGGCAGGCGGGAGAATCCGACATATTCCGAAGCGTATTTTACAAGATAAAAGATCAGGCTCACAAATTCGCCCAACAATATTGAAGCCGCAATAAGGATATAAATATCGTACCCTCTGTCAATAAGGAAAACTACCGATATCAGCAGAGCAGTCCATTTTGCCGCAAATTCGGTCACATCGCCGAGGCAGGGAATATTGACCTTTCGCACGGCGTTGAAATAACCCTTTATGCACGAACCGACCGCAGCAAAAGGCAGTGAAAGCGCTATCAGCCTTATCGGCGAGGAAAGGTCTATCTTTCCTCCTGAAAGCAAGGATATTTTTTCGGCGAATACAAACGAAATCACCATAAAAAAGCAGGACAGCGCAAGCGAAAAGCCGAGCGAGTATCTCATTATCACAGTATAATTCCGGTTGCCGCAGCCCGTTTCCTCCGAAACGAGCCTGCTTGTGGAAATGAAAATGTTTCCGTTCGCAAGCACCATAATGAAACCGAAAAGTGTAAAAATAAGCGTCATTATGCCGACCGAAGCCGTGCCGAGCTTGCTCGATATGAGCGAATTAAGAAAAATTCCAAGTCCCTGTAATATCAATGAAACAAAAGTAAGTCGAAACGTGTCTTTTGCCATTTTATTTATATAAAATTTCATTCAGTTTACCTCATTTCTTAGTTAAATCTATGAAAATCAAGGCAATTCTATGCAAAATCTTGATATTTTGAGAAATGATGTATATAATATAAGTGTATGATTATTTTCAGGGACTTATTATGTCCCTACATAGAAAAGACGGTGTATTTATGACAAAAGCAGAAGCTTTTTTTGCTGAAATGAAAAATAAAAAGGTCGCCCTTATCGGTACGGGCGTGAGCCATATCGACCTTATCGGGCTTCTTTTGAAAAAGAATATAGATGTTACTGTATGCGATAAAAAATCAAGAGCGGAAATGGGCGAGCTTGCGGATAAGCTTGAAAGGGGCGGCGCAAAGCTCTCACTCGGCGAAAACTATCTTGATGCTATATATAAGTCGGACGTTGTTTTCAGAACTCCGGGAATGTACTTTCTTTCGCCCGAATTACAGAAAGCAAGAGATATGGGGATCGTCGTTACTTCCGAAATGGAGGTTTTCTTCGACCTTTGCCCCTGTAAAATTTATGGCATAACGGGAACGGACGGAAAGACCACCACAACAACGATCATCACCGAAATGCTTGAACGCAGCGGTAAAAAAGTCCACAAGGGCGGCAATATCGGACGCGCTCTTCTTCCGATAATCGAAGAGATATCACCCGATGATATCGCAGTTGTTGAGCTTTCGAGCTTCCAGCTCATAAGTATGAGAAAGTCACCCGATACGGCGATAATCACCAATATTTATCCCGATCATCTCAACGTTCACAAGTCTATGGAAGAATACATCGGTGCGAAGAAAAATCTTATCCTGCACCAGAATGCTTTCTCCAAGACCGTACTTAATCTTGATAACGAAAGGACTAATGCGCTTTCGGGCGAAGTGAGAGGAAACCTGCTTAAATTCAGCAGACTTTCAAAGCCGCAGAGAGGTTCGTTCCTCGATGAAAACGGCTGGCTCTGCTTCACGGACGGGGATAAGACCGAAAAGCTCGTCCACAAGGACAGCATAAAGATCCCCGGACTTCACAACGTTGAAAATTACCTTGCGGCTATTGCGGCGGTTTACGGTGATGTTTCTGCTGATGCTATCCGTGAAACGGCTGAAAGCTTCGGCGGCGTTGAGCATAGAATAGAATTTGTCCGTGAGCTTGACGGCGTTAAATATTATAATGACAGCATCGCAACAAGTCCCGTCAGCGTTATCGCAGGACTTAATGCTTTCAGCCAAAAGCTTATCGTTATCGCAGGAGGTTCGGATAAAAAGCTCGACTACACAACAATGTCCGAAGCTATAAACAACAAGGTCAAGGCGCTTATCCTCCTCGGTGCGACGGCGGATAAGATCGAAGCTGCGGTCAAGGGCTACAGCGGCTATGACGAAAACAACTGCCGCATCTATCGAGTTGAAACAATGGAAGATGCCGTTGCAAAGACTCGTGAAATTGCCAAGAACGGTGATATCGTTACACTTTCGCCTGCAAGCGCAAGCTTCGACCACTACAAGAACTTTGAAGAGCGAGGAAAGCACTATAAGGGCATCGTAAACGCTTTGAATTGAGGAACGAAAATGAATTTAAAAGAAGTTATAAAAAACCTTGCAGATGCAAGCGGGGTTTCGGGTGATGAAAACGAAGCCGCAAAGCTTGCACTCGGCTATCTGAAAGAATTTACGGACGATTGCTATATAAAGAACAACTGCGTTTTCGGCAATTTTGGCAAGCGTGAAAAGGGCAAGCCGCATATCCTGCTTGATGCACACATTGACCGGATCGGTTTTGTAGTAACGTTCATCACCGATGACGGCTTTATCAAAATAGCAAACTGCGGCGGCATAGACAGACGGCTTTTGCTCGCACAGCAGGTAAAAATCCTCGGCAAAAAAGATGTTTACGGAGTTATCTGCTCGATCCCTCCGCATCTTGAAAAGAAGTCGGACGAGGGCAAGGTTCCCGAGTATTCCGATATCTGCATCGATGTCGGAATGACAAAGGAAGAAGCCGAAAAGGTAATATCTCAGGGCGACAAAATAGTATTTTTGCAGAAGTGCCAGGATATGCAGGGCGACAGAATATCCGGGGCGGCTCTTGATGACCGCTGCGGTGTTGCCTGTCTGCTCCGTGCGGCTGAAATGCTGAAAAATGAAACGCTTGACTGCTCATATACGATAATGTTCTCATCGCAGGAGGAAGTCGGCGAAAGGGGCGCAAAGATCGGCGTTTATGACGTTGACCCCGATATCGCGATCGCAGTTGACGTAAGCTTTGCTCTTACTCCAGATGATTCCGAACTCAAATGCGGAAAAATGGGCAAGGGAACGATGATAGGCGTTGCGCCGACGCTCGACCGTGAGCTTTCCGTCCGAATGAAAGAAGTTGCCGCAAAAAATGAACTTCCTTATCAGATAGAAGTTATGAATGACGAAACGGGAACAAATGCCGACAGATTTTCCGTCAATGCAGGCGGTGTAAAGGCTGTAACATTGTCAATACCGCTCAAATATATGCATACGCCCGTTGAGGTCATTTCCGTTTTGGACGTTGAAAACACAGCGAAGCTTATCACTGCATATATCAAGGAGGTGTGCTGAAATGGAGTTCACTTCACTTTTAAAGGAACTTTGCGCTCTTAACGGTACTTCGGGCGATGAAAAAAATGTCCGTGAATATATCATCGGAAAGATAAAGGGCAAGTGCGAATATAAGGTCGATAATCTCGGAAACCTTATCGCATATAAAAAGGGCAGAAAAACACCTGCGAAAAAGCTTATGATATCCGCACACATGGACGAAGTCGGAATGATAGTTACCTCCGTTAAGTCGGACGGAACGCTGACATTTTCACCCGTTGGCGGAATCGACGCAAGAGTTGTTATCGGACGGAACGTTCGCATCGGTGACATTCACGGTGTTATCGGCTCAAAGGCTGTGCATAATCTTTCTTCTTCCGAAAGAAACAAAGCCGCTGAATTTTCGGGACTTTATATCGACATCGGAACGGAGGGCAAGGAAGAAACAGAAAAGCTTGTTTCACTTGGAGATTATGTTTACTTCGATTCCGAGATATTGTCGCTCGGCGAAGATATGCTTTGCTCAAAGGCAATCGATGACCGCTTCGGCTGTGCTGTGATGATAATGCTCATCAACAGTGAGTTGGAATACGACGTGACTTTCACGTTCGTCGTTCAGGAAGAAGTCGGTCTGAGAGGTGCAAGGGCAGCTGCCTTTACAGTTGAGCCTGATTTTGCTATTGTGCTTGAATCAACAACTGCTGCAGATATCCCTCTTGCGAGCGGCGCTGAACGCTGCTGCGAACTTGGAAAAGGTCCTGTTGTTTCGTATATGGACAGATCGACCATCTATGACCGTGAGCTTTTTGAAATTTCCAAGCAGATAGCTGCCGAGAACAATATCCCGTGGCAGACAAAAACTATGGTAGCAGGCGGAAACGACAGCGGAGCTATCCATATCACAAAGGGCGGCGTGAGAACGCTTGCGATTTCTATCCCGTGCCGTTATCTCCATTCACCTGCGAGTGCGGCGAGATTATCCGATATGGAAAATTCGCTTAAACTCACCGAGCTTATGATAAAAAAGGTGTGCGAGCTTTGATAAAGCGAATTTTTGACACAGATATAAAGCTTTCGGAAAGCTATTACGGTTATAAGATCCGCTCTTTGCTCAATGCCTACGGTACAAGCTATGATTTTTGCAAATTGTACACGAACGAAGAGGGCGGAACGATACTCACATACAACAGTGCATTGATCGCTGACGGCAGCTTTGACGAAAGCGAGCTTGACGGCTTTATTGAGATGCTTTGTCCCATAACGGTCGAAGCTCCTGCGGATATCCGCCTTGATTTGAGCGATGATTATGTTCAGACAGAACGGACGCTGTTCAAAGCACCTAAAGGCTTGTCCTGCGGCGAAGCGATCGATGTAAAGCGTAATGCCTTTATATCCGACTGCTTTCTGATAATATCGGAAGCATTCGGTATAATTGGGTTTGACGAATGGTATGTTGATATTTCACATAAGATCAGACACGGCGTTTCCGATATATATCTTTATAAAACAACAACAGTCACAAAATCATTCGATATAAACGGATTTGTCTTTCTTTCGCATATTGCGACCGCAAGTGCGGACAGAGGGCAGGGAAATGCAGCAAGGCTCATAAAACAGCTTTGCGGACAATATGAAAAAGAATGTAAAGAAGTATATCTTTACAGCAAGAAAGAGCGGTACACGTTCTATCAGTCACTTGGATTTGAACCAATACTTACAGATACAGTTTATGAAATAATGAAAAGATGAGAGGTACATTTTAAAATGGCAGAAATTTTTGATCCGAAGCCCATTGTAAAAAAGGGCTTTGAGTTTGACGAAAGAATTTTGAAGCTTGCTGAAAAAGCAGAAGCGGAATGCAGCGAGGAATTTGCGCTTGCGGAAAAGATCGCACGAAAGAACAGCGAAAAGGTTCTCTATGCATTTATCAATAATAAAGTCAGTTCGGCTTGCCTTGTCGGCACAACGGGTTATGGCTATGATGATGTCGGCAGAGATACGCTCGACAAGGTTTATGCCGAGGTCATGGGCGCAGAGGACGCTCTTGTCCGTCACTCATTCGTTTCGGGAACACACGCACTCACAGTTGCGCTTTTCGGCGTTCTCAGAACAGGTGACAAGCTTGTCAGCTTGACAGGTAAGCCTTATGATACGCTTGAAGAAGTTATCGGCATCAGAGGAAACGGAAACGGTTCTCTTAAAGATTTCGGAGTTGAGTACGATCAGATAGATTTTCTCCCTGACGGAAAGCCGAATCTTGCCGATATCTTTATGAAAGTAAAGGACGCAAAGGTAGCATACATACAGCGTTCCAGAGGATATGCGCTTCGTCCGACGCTTACTGTCGAGGATATCGCCGAGATCGTAAAGAGCGTTAAAAACGCAAACCCGAATGCTATTATAATGGTAGATAACTGCTACGGCGAATTCGTTGAGGAGGCAGAGCCGCTTTCTGTCGGCGCAGACCTTATCATCGGTTCGCTTATCAAGAACCCCGGCGCAGGAATTGCCGAAACGGGAGGATATATTGCAGGCAAAAAGAAGCTTGTTGAGCTTTGCTCCTACAGAATGACCTGCGTTGGTATGGGCAAGGAAGTTGGCTGCACACTCAACCAGAACAAGCTTATGTATCAGGGACTTTTGCTCGCCCCCGAAGTCGTTTGCAGCGCTGTAAAGACAGCTATCTTTACAGGTAAGATAATGACGATGCTCGGATTTGAGTGCCTTCCTGCACAGGGTGCTAAGAGGGGAGATATCATCACGACCGTTCTTATGAAGAATTCCGAGAACCTTGTTGCATTCTGTCAGGGAATACAGAAAGGCTCACCTATCGACAGCTATGTAACTCCCGAGCCTTGGGATATGCCCGGCTATGATTCTCAGGTAATTATGGCGGCAGGTGCATTCAATATGGGTGCGTCTATCGAGCTTTCCGCCGATGCACCTCTCCGTGAGCCGTTCGCAGCTTATGTTCAGGGCGGACTTACATTCCCCGTGGCAAGACTTGGCGTTCTTACAGCCATTCAGGAAATGTATGATAAGCACTGCATCAGAATAGTCTGAATTATATTGGGGTCTGTGTGGAACAGACTCCGATTTTTATGGGAAGATAAAGAGGAAATCTATATGGACAGGGAAACAGTCAGGTATCTTGCACAGCTCGGAAGGCTGAATTTTACCGATGAAGAACTTGATAAAATGTCAGAAGATATGACGGACATAATTGAACTTATGGATACTATTAAAAATGCCGATGCTTTTTCTGACACTTCCAAGTACGGACACAGTGTAAATTTTGGCGATCTGCGTGAAGATATTGCGGGAGAGTCTTACCCGACAGCAAAGATACTGCAGAACGCAGTCAGCTCCGAGAATGCTTTCGTTGTCCCGAGGGTCGTTGAATAAATAATATTGTAATGAATGAGAGAATATCAATAAATGGATATCACCGGAAAGAAAATAACCGAACTGCGTTCGATGCTTGATAGAAAAGAGCTTTCGGCGGCAGAACTTACAGACGCTTATCTTAAAAGGATAAAGCAGGTCGATGACAAGCTTGAAAGCTTTATAACCGTTACGGAGGATATCGCAAAAAGGTCCGCCGAAAGGGCGCAGGAAAGGATAAATAAAGGCGAGGCTGCCGCACTTTGCGGTATTCCTGTTGCTGTCAAGGACAATATCTGCACAGACGGGGTAAAAACCACCTGTGCATCAAAAATGCTCGAAAATTTCGTTCCTTTTTATAATGCGGCTGTTATGGATAAGCTTGAAAACGAGGGGGCGGTGATGCTCGGCAAAACTTCAATGGACGAGTTCGCAATGGGCGGTTCAACACAGACCTCGGCTTTTAAAAAGACTAAAAATCCCTATGATCTCAAAAGAGTTTCGGGGGGAAGTTCAGGCGGTTCGGCTGCGGCTGTGAGCGCTTCCCTTTGTGCGGCTGCGCTCGGTTCAGACACGGGCGGCTCTATAAGGCAGCCGTCCTCGTTCTGCGGTGTGACGGGGCTTAAACCTACTTACGGAAGAGTTTCCCGTTATGGGCTTGTGGCTTTCGCAAGCTCTCTTGACCAGATAGGACCTATTGCAGGATCGGCGGAGGACTGTGCCGTTATGCTTAATGCCATAGCAGGATATGACCCTCACGACAGCACTTCTTCAAAAAATAAAGTTCCCGATTTTACGGAAAAGATCGGTCGGGATATAAAAGGAATGAAGATCGCTATTCCTAAAGAGTTCTATTCGGAGGGTATTGATGATGAAGTGAGAAATGCCGTCCTTGAGGCTGCCGAGAGCTACAAAGCTTTCGGTGCGGAGCTTGTGGAATGTTCAATGCCCTCGCTCAAATATGCCGTCGCCGCATACTATCTTATTTCATCAGCTGAGGCGTCCTCAAATCTTGCACGTTTTGATGGGATAAAGTTCGGACACCGTTCCGAAAAGGGCGGGAATTTTGCCGAGCTTATCTCAAATTCAAGAAGTGAGGGCTTTGGCTGGGAAGTAAAGAGAAGAATATTGCTGGGAAACTATGCACTTTCAAGCGGATACTATGACGAATACTACGGAAAAGCTTTGTCTGCCAAGTATAAGATATGTGAGGAATATGAAAATATCTTTGAAAAATGTGATGTCATCCTTACCCCTACTGCACCGACCACTGCTTATGCAATAGATGAAGATAATTCTGACCCGAAAAAGATGTATCGTGCCGATCTGTGTACGGCTGCAGTCAATCTTGCGTCCCTTCCGGCGATCTCAACGACCTGCGGATACGATAAAAACGGTATGCCTGTCGGTATGTCATTGACAGGCAGAAAGTGGGACGAATCAACGATCATCCAAGCGGCTGATGCATTTGAAAGAAATTTTGTAAGACGAAATGTGTGCCTTTGATGGAAGGGGAGAAAAAATGTCAGAATATATCCCTGTTATCGGTCTTGAAGTCCATGCCGAGCTTTCAACAGGATCGAAGGTTTTCTGTTCCTGCAGTGCAGAGTTTGGCGGCGGTAAGAATTTGCGCTGCTGTCCCGTATGTTCTGGTATGCCCGGAACACTCCCCGTTGTCAACAGGACAGCTGTTGAATATGCCATAAAAGCAGGCTTTGCAATGGGATGCGAGATAAATAAGTTCACTTATTTTGACAGAAAAAACTATTTTTATCCCGACCTGCCGAAAGCCTATCAGATCTCACAGCTCGGAGCGCCCCTTTGCATCAACGGACTTGTCCCGATCGAGTATGAAGAAAACGGCACAAGGAAAACGAAAAATATCAGAATAAACAGGATCCACCTTGAAGAAGATGCAGGAAAGCTTATACATGACGATCATGATGATGTATCTCTTGCAGATTATAACCGATGCGGAGTACCGCTTATCGAGATAGTGACCGAGCCCGATATGTCATCGGCGGCAGAGGCTAAAGCGTTCGTTGAAAAGGTCATGCTCCTTTTAAAATATGTGGGAGTCAGCGATTGCAGAATGGAACAAGGCTCTGTCCGTGCCGATGTAAATGTTTCACTGATGAGGTCTGATGATACAGAGCTTGGCACAAGAGCCGAGATGAAAAATATAAATTCTGTAAAGTTTATCGGCAAAGCTATTGATTTCGAGATCACACGTCAGAGCAGGCTGCTCGATATGGGACAAAAGATAGTGCAGGAAACAAGACGCTTTGACGTTGAAAGCGGTGAAACAAAAACAATGCGTTCCAAGGAAAATGCTTACGATTACCGCTATTTTCCCGAACCCGATATCCCACCGATCGAATTCACCGATGAGCAGCTCAATGATATCAGAAATTCTCTGCCGGAACTTCCTGAACAGCGAATGGAAAGATATCAAAACGAGTTCGGTCTTAATGAGATCGACGCAAAGATACTTGTTTCGGATAAACTCATTTCCGATCTCTTTGATTCTGCCATAGGCTTTTATAACGCCCCGATCTCAATATGCAAATTCATTAACGGTGAGTTTATGAGAAGACTCAAACTTGGTGAGATAACTCCTGATGCCCTGCCGTTCACAGCCGAACAGCTTGCAAAGCTTGTTGAAATGTCCGATGCTGAAAGAATAACCAAGGACAGTGCGAAGGAAATTTTCAAGGAAATGTCCGAGGCTTGCAGTGACCCCGAAACTATAGCTGAGAAAAGGGGATTGCTTATCAGCAACGATATCGGAAAGGCTGTCGGGATCATTGAAAAGGTGATATCCGAAAATGAAAAGGCAGTCGCACAATACAGAAGCGGCGATATAAAAGTGTTCGGTTTCATTATGGGTCAATGCACAAAGGCTCTCAAAGGCGTATGTACACCTAAAGTTATCAAGGAAGAGCTTGAAAAGAGACTTATGCAAAACAGCATTTAAAAATTTTTTCTGTATTTTATTGGTGTTTGATATTATTCATCTTTCTTACTCAACCCAAATAGTGGAATTTGAAAGAAAAATCACTTGATTATGCAATTTTGTATGCTTGATTTTTCAAAAATGCCTAAAATGTTTAATTTTATTGGCAAGAAAACGTACATTTTGCAAGAAACTAAAATTTTTTCTGCAAAATTTCAAAAAGGGTATTGACAAATCGGTTTTTATAGTGTATTATATAACTGTAATCAAAAAACAAGAAGCAATGGCGCTTCAGCAGATAGGTAAACTGTCTGCTGAAGTGCCTTTTTGTTATCTTAATAATGATTGGGAGGAAATTATTATGTCAGAATCAGTTTATCAGGGCGTTAAGAGTGTACCCGATTATTTCGGCTGCAACGTATTTAACGAAGAAACAATGAAAGCAAGACTTCCTAAAAATGTTTATAAGTCTTTGCTCAAAACAAAGCAGCTCGGCACACCGCTTGATACAGATGTAGCGGAAGTTGTTGCTACCGCAATGAAGGAATGGGCTATCGAAAAGGGTGCAACACATTATACACATTGGTTCCACCCGATGACAGGCGTAACCGCTGAAAAGCACGATTCTTTCATTTCTCCTACCGCTGACGGCAAGGTTATCATGGAATTCTCGGGCAAGGAGCTTATCAAGGGCGAACCTGATGCATCTTCTTTCCCTTCCGGCGGACTTCGTGCAACATTTGAAGCAAGAGGCTATACAGCTTGGGACCCGACTTCACCTGCATTTGTTAAGGACGGTTCACTTTATATCCCGACTGCTTTCTGCTCATATACAGGCGAAATTCTTGATAAGAAAACTCCGCTTCTCCGTTCAATGGAGGTCCTTTCAGAACAGGCTCTCCGTATCGTAAGACTTTTCGGCAATACAACAGCTACAAGAGTTACAACAACAGTTGGCCCCGAGCAGGAATACTTCCTCGTTGACAAGAAGCTTTACGATCAGCGTGAAGACCTTATCCTCACAGGCAGAACCCTCTTCGGCGCAAAGGCACCTAAGGGTCAGGAGCTTGAGGATCACTACTTCGGCAATATCAAGACAAGAGTTCAGGAATATATGCAGGATCTTGATGAAGAGCTTTGGAAGCTTGGTATTTACTCCAAGACAAAGCACAATGAAGTTGCTCCCGCACAGCATGAAATGGCTCCTATCTTCACAACTTCAAACGTTGCTGCGGATCAGAACGCTCTTACAATGGAGATCATGAAGAAGGTCGCTCTCCGTCACGGCTTTGTCTGCCTCCTCCATGAAAAGCCTTATGCAGGTGTAAACGGCTCAGGTAAGCACAACAACTGGTCGATGTCCACAAATGACGGACAGAACCTCCTTGAACCGGGCGCAAATCCTAAGGAAAACTTCCAGTTCCTCACAGTTCTCTGCGCAGTTATCAAGGCTGTTGATGAATATGCAGACCTCCTCAGAATTTCCGTTGCTTCCGCAGGCAACGATCACCGTCTTGGCGCTAACGAAGCACCTCCGGCTATCATCTCCATGTTCCTCGGCGACGAGCTCCAGCAGATCGTTGACGCTCTTGAATCAGGCAAGATGATCAAGGAAAATCAGAACAAGGAATTCGTTATCGGCGTTGATGCACTTCCTAACTTCCCTAAGGATACAACAGACAGAAACAGAACTTCTTCCTTTGCATTCACAGGCAACAAGTTCGAGTTCCGTTCACTCGGTTCTGCTGATACTATCTCCTGCACAAACTATATCCTTAATACTATCGTTGCTAAGGAATTCAAGGAATTCGCTGATGAACTCGAAAAGTCCACAGATTTCGCAAGCGACCTCAACAAGCTCCTTGTTAAGACTATCAAGGAACATAAGAGAGTTATCTTCAACGGCAACGGCTATGACGATGCATGGGTTGAAGAAGCTAAGAAGAGAGGACTTCCTAACTACGTTTCCACCGTTGATGCCGTTGAGCATTACGATGATGAAAAGAACATCAAGCTCTTTGAAGAGTTCAAGGTTCTTTCCAAGACTGAGGTTGAGTCCAGACGTGAGATCCTCCTCGACAACTACTCCAAGATCATCAATATCGAAGCTCTCACAATGCTTGATATGGCTAAGAAGCAGATCGTTCCTGCTGCATTCAAGTTCTCCAAGCAGCTTGCTGATGCTATGGTTTCAAAGAAAGAGATCGGCGTAAACTACGATGCTGAAAAGAGACTTGCAGATAAGGTTTCTTCGCTCACAAACGAAGTTATCGCAGGTGTTGACACACTTGATGCAAAGCTTATCGACAGCAAGGAAAAGACCGATACTCTCGAAAATGCAAGATTCTTCAGAGAAGAAGTATTCAGTGCTATGCAGTCCCTCAGAGCTGTTGTTGATGAACTCGAAACCATCACTCCGTCCGAGATCTGGCCTTTCCCAACATATACACAGCTTCTCTTCACAGAATAATTGACAATTTCTCATCCCCGAGATGTGGGATATGCGCCTGAACCGTGTATCCATACATAAATATCGGCTTGCGATATGCCATTCGCCGGTCGGTATCACTCACTTTACAGCGGCGGATAGGCTGTCCCTGAACCTATCCGCCATCTCCCTTAAAATTTCAGTGGAAAATAAACACGTCGGTGAAAAATCCGGCGTGTTTTTTATATAAAAATTCAGCTCCAAAAGATTATTTTGGAGCTGAAGATAGGTTTAATTTGGTTTTAGTCATCTTTTCCAAGGTTATGGAAAAAATCCTCTTGTTCGGAATAACTTGCATCTTCGATGTCTATCATTCCAAGACCACCACATCTGTCGCATTGACCACCATCGCCAAAATCATAACCTGTGCCACAGCAGTCAGGACAATCCATTTCATCAAGATCGTACATAGTTTTTCCTCCTTATTTTGTAACAACGTAATAAAGATTTTTAGTAGCTACGTTGTTTTCGTATATTAATTATAGTTCTATAAAACGGAAAAATCTTTCTAATTTTGTTTTTTTTTTTTGATAAATTATGAATTATATTGACTATTTAAAGAAAACCCTTGTAGCAATTATTATGTTAAGTAAACTTGATAAGGACAAAATATAAAAATAAATTTTGAAAGTATAACATTTATTACAAAATTTCAATTATTAGTCTTCAATTCTATGAAAAGACTTGCCAAAAGAGTTGAAATGTAGTATAATATCTTTACATATTTATATCTTGAAAGGGTGTTTTGGTTATGTACGAAAATATAATGGATACTATCGGTTTCGTGAAGAATGCCGATCCCGAAGTCGGCAGCGCTATGGAGCTTGAACTTGCAAGACAGCGCAGAAACCTTGAGCTTATCGCAAGCGAAAATATCGTAAGCCCTGCTGTAATGGCAGCAATGGGCAGTGTTCTCACAAATAAATACGCAGAGGGTTATCCCGGAAAAAGATACTACGGCGGCTGCGAAGATGTTGATATCGTTGAAAATATCGCGATCGAAAGAGCAAAGAAGCTTTTCGGTGCTAAGTTCGCAAACGTTCAGCCTCATTCCGGAGCACAGGCTAACACCGCTGTTTATGTTGCACTTCTCCAGCCGGGCGATACTGTTATGGGTATGTCCCTTGCTCACGGAGGTCACCTTACACACGGCTCACCCGTAAACATCTCGGGCAAATACTTCAACTTCACTTCTTACGGCGTAAATGACGAGGGTTACATCGATTACGAGGAGCTTTACAAGGCTGCAAACAAGTGCAAGCCTAAGCTTATCGTTGCAGGTGCTTCCGCATATCCGAGAAAGATCGATTTTGAAAAGCTTGCTTCCATCGCAAGAGCAGTCGGCGCATATCTTATGGTAGATATGGCTCATATCGCAGGTCTTGTTGCCGCAGGTCAGCATCAGTCACCTGTACCTTATGCTGATATCGTAACAACAACCACACATAAAACATTGAGAGGTCCAAGAGGCGGTCTTATCCTCACAAACAACGAGTATCTTGCCAAGAAGATCAACTCCGCTATCTTCCCGGGAACACAGGGCGGCCCTCTTATGCACGTTATCGCAGGCAAGGCTGTTTGCTTCGGCGAAGCTTTGAAGCCTGAATTCAAGGAATATGGCAAGAACATCGTTGAAAACGCTCAGGCTCTCGCAAAGGGACTCCTCGACAGAGGCTTTGACCTTGTTTCTGGCGGTACGGACAACCACCTTATGCTCGTTGATCTCCGTCCTTTCAAGCTTACAGGCAAGGAGTTCGAGCATCGTCTTGACGAAGTTTATATCACAGTAAACAAGAACGCTATCCCGAATGACCCCGAAAAGCCGTTCGTTACAAGCGGTATCAGAGTTGGTACTCCTGCCGTTACAACAAGAGGACTTGATACTGCCGATATGGATAAGATCGCAGAATTTATGTACCTCACAGCTACCGATTTCGAGGGCAAGGCTGACGCTGTAAGAGCAGGCGTAAATGAGATCTGCGCAAAGCACCCTCTTTATATGTGATCATTCGCAGTTAATAAAGTCGGGGAACGGTGAATTTTCCGTTCCCCGATAAAAATGTCGAAAGGGGAGGAACGTACAATGAATATACCGCTTGCCGACAGAATACGTCCGAAAACCCTTGACGATGTTGTCGGTCAGAAGCATATTTTGGGCGAGGGCAAGCCGCTGCGAAGAATTATCGAGAACGGCACTATCCCGAATATGATCTTTTACGGCAGCGCAGGTGTCGGCAAAACCACCGTTGCCCGTATCATTGCCGAAAATGCAGGAATGAAGCTTCATAAGCTCAACGGAACGAACGCTTCAATTGCCGATATAAAGGAAGTCATCGAAGATACAAACACCCTTGACGGCATTAACGGCGTACTTCTGTATCTCGACGAAATTCAGTATCTTAACAAAAAACAGCAGCAGTCGCTTCTCGAATATATAGAAAACGGACAGATAACCCTTATCGCTTCAACGACCGAAAACCCATACTTTTATGTATATAATGCTATCATAAGCCGATCGACCGTTTTTGAGTTCAAACCCGTTTCGGCGGAAGAACTTGTACCTGCGGTGAACCGTGCGTTCCGCCTTGCCGCAGAGCAGCTCGGTCTGCCCGTAAAAGTCGAAAAAGGCGCAGCCGAATATATCGCGAGAGGCTGCGGCGGCGATGTGAGAAAGTCAGTAAACACCGCCGAGCTTTGCGTTCTCTCGGGCGAAAATAACGGCACGGAAATTCGCATAACAAAAGAAATTGCTGCGGAGCTTACGCAGCGCAGCAATATGAAATATGACCGTGACGGAGATCAGCATTACGATATTCTTTCCGCCCTGCAAAAATCAATTCGGGGGTCGGACGAGAATGCGGCTGTCCATTATGCCGCACGGCTTATCGAAACGGGGGACATAATCTCCCTTTCACGCCGACTTCTCGTAATAGCCTGCGAAGATGTCGGACTTGCCTATCCGCAGGCAATAACTATCGTGAAATCCTGCGTTGACAGCGCAATGCAGCTCGGTCTGCCCGAAGCACGGATCCCACTCGCCGAGGCTGTTATCCTGCTTGCGACTGCGCCGAAGTCGAACAGCGCTTACCTTGCAATGGACGCAGCGCTTTCCGATGTAAGAAACGGAGAAATAGGCGACTTCCCAAGACATCTCCAGAATAAGCATTTCGACGGCGAGGGTGCGGCGGTAAAAGGTCAGCATTACCTTTATCCGCACGATTACCCGAACCATTATGTCAAGCAGCAGTATCTGCCCGACCCTCTGAAAAACAAGGTCTACTACCATTTCGGGGAGAACAAAAACGAGCAGGCTGCCCTTGCTTACAGAAATAAGATACTCGCCGACGAGGAAAAGCGTCAGCCAAAATAGCTTTCGATAAGCTTTCCCGAATCGGGCGAAGAATAGACCCAGTGAGAAATGTGGTCTTCATTGTAAAAATATCGGAACGACGGGTCTTTGTGCTGTTCCCTGAAAACATCAACGATAATGAGCTTGACTTTCATCTTTTCGGGGATTATCGCCTTTATGTAAACGCTTGCATTGTCGCCTGCCCGAACATTTTCCTTAGGCTCGGCAAGTCCTGCAAGGTTTGGCGCAAGCTCCACGAAAATGCCATAGTCCTCAACGGAGCGCACGGTTCCCGAAACCGTTTCGCCGCAGCTGAAACGTGCGGCGTTTTCTTCCCATGTTCCGAGCAGCTCTTTGTGCGAAAGCAGAATTTTTCCGCCGCTCTGACCTTTGATTATTACCCGTATATTCTGATAAGGCACAAATCGGTCTGACGGGTGTGAAATTCTCGATATTGAAATAGAATCTATCGGGATAAGTGACGGGATTCCGCAGCCGATGTCAACAAATGCGCCAAACTGTTCAAGATGCGTGACCTTTGCGGGAATTATATCTCCCGCATGAAGTCGGGAAATAAAGTTTTCCATACATTCTTCCTGAACGGCACGTCGGGATAAAACGGCGGTGAACAAACCGTCGGGATTTTTTATCAGCCGCAGTATCTTGAAGCAGACCGGCTTGTTGACCTTGGTTATAAGAGCAATATCCTTCGTTGAACCGTCCTCAATGCCGAGTGCGCCCTCCGTCCTCGGAATAATTCCTTTCGGGCAGTTCGGGCAGGGCAGCTCAACGATAAGATTATGTTCGTTGTCACATACAACAGCTCTCGCTTCAAGTATTTTTCCCTGTAGAATCGAATCCTGAAGCGCAAAAATGCTTTTCATTGCTGCTGTGTTTTCGGGAGAAGCGATAAGCGTTCCCTCGGGGTAGTAGTTGTTCATTTTGTACCTCCCATATTTTGGCTTAAAAATATTTCCTTTCAATTTTATGCCGCCGTATGTGGAGATATGCCTTTCAGTTCTGTTCGTTCAGACTGTAACCGCCGCTGTTGATGATAATGCCCGAAACCTTTTTTCTGTCCTCTTTTGTGCATACTACTTCAAGAGTGACTTTTTCGGTGTGTTCGTTCAAATCGATTCCGTTTGTCGCAGGGACGGGGTATGTGTACATATTCGGACCGATAGCAGGATTGCCGTTGCCGAATGCTGCCGTCAGTCCGCTGAACGACATTGAAGTGTGTTCGTGCTTATGCAGAACTCTTATGTCCGAAAAGGGTGAAATAGTCCTGCGAATGTTCGCTGCGGCAAGATCGGCAGAATTTACCGAATCGAATTCAGCAATTATTTTCATAGCTTAACTTCCTTTCACTTTGAAAGTGCAGAAAAAATCAAATCTGTATATTTGTCTGATTTTTTGTACATTTTCATTATTGTAAGGTATATTATATCTTTTGAACCCGAAAAAATACGGGAAATTCCGACATAATAATAAAAAGGAGATTCATAAAATGGATATTCGTCCGAACGATATCTTGACAATGAAAAAAGCTCACCCGTGCGGAAGCAATAAAATGACCGTTATTCGTGCAGGTATGGATTTCAAGCTCCGCTGCGAGGGCTGCGGAAGAGAATTTATGACTCCGAGAAATAAGATAGAAAAAAATATTAAGCAGGTCGTCCACAAGGAAGACAATGCCTGACATATATCCCGAAGGAGAAAATTTATGCTTGAAAAGCTTAAACTTACCGAAGAAAAATACAACGATATTGCCGAAAAGCTGATGGATCCCAATATTATCAACGATACAAAAGCCTATGCTTCCTATATGAAAGAGTATAAGAACCTCACTCCGATCGTTGAAAAGTACAGGGAATACTGCAAAATACTTTCGGATAAAACGGACGCAGAGGAGATCCTCGCCGATAAGTCAACGGACGAAGAAATGCGTGAGCTTGCCGAGGCTGAGATAGAGGAAGCAAAGCCTAAGCTTGAAGAGATCACCGAAGAACTTAAAGTTATGCTCCTTCCGAAAGACCCGAATGACGATAAGAACGTTATCATCGAGATCCGAGGCGGGGCAGGCGGCGAAGAAGCCGCACTTTTCGCTAATTCACTCTACAGAATGTACACAATGTATGCCGAAAGCAAGCATTGGAAAATAGAAGTCCTGAACATAAACGAGACTGAGCTTGGCGGTATCAAGGAAATCAGCTTCAATGTCATTGGCGAGGGCGCATATTCACGCCTTAAATATGAAAGCGGCGTTCACCGTGTTCAGCGTGTCCCCGAGACCGAATCGCAGGGCAGAGTTCACACCTCGACCGTTACGGTCGCAGTTCTTGTAGAAGCTGACGAAGTTGAGCTGGAAATAAACCCGACTGACCTTAAAATTGACGTTTTCCGTGCATCGGGCGCAGGCGGTCAGCATATCAACAAGACAGAATCCGCTGTAAGAATAACCCATCTCCCGACGGGTGTTGTTGTCGAATGTCAGGACGAGCGAAGCCAGTATAAAAACAAGGACAGAGCGATGAAAATCCTCCGTTCAAGATTATACGAATCAATGCTCGAAGAGCAGAACGAAAAGATAGCTTCCGAGCGCCGTTCACAGGTAGGTACGGGCAACCGCTCCGAAAGGATCAGAACCTATAATTTCCCCGAAAGCAGACTTACCGACCATAGAATCGGTCTAACGATATACCGCCTTGAAAGTATCCTCAACGGAAATCTTGACGAGGTAATCGATGCTCTTGCAACTGCGGATACAGCCGCAAAGCTTTCTGCAAGAGATGAATAAACAAGGAGCAAAAGAAAATGTTTGATACAAAGCTTCTGTCATCGGATAAAGCCGATGTTGAATATGCCGCAGAGCTTATAAAAAAAGGCGAAGTTGTCGGTATGCCGACCGAGACCGTCTATGGACTTGGCGCAGATGCGGAAAATGTTGAAGCGGTAAAGAAAATTTTTGCCGCAAAGGGCAGACCGTCCGATAATCCGCTCATCGTTCACCTTGCATCGGTCGATTCAATGGAAAAGTATGTATGCAATGTTCCCGACCTTGCATATAGAATTGCGGATAAGTTCTGCCCCGGCCCGATAACTATGGTTCTCCCGAAGCGTGATGTTATCCCTTATACAACGAGCGGCGGACTTGATACAGTCGGAATACGAATACCTTTTCATAAAACAGCTCGGCTTCTCATAGAATTAAGCGGAAAAGCTATTGCCGCTCCGTCTGCGAACCTCTCGGGAAGTCCAAGTCCGACCACCGCACAGCACGTTATGAACGATATGAAAGGCAGGATACCTGCTATAATCGATGGCGGAGCTTGCGGAGTTGGCGTTGAAAGTACAGTTATTTCCTTTGAAAACGGCGGAATAAGACTTCTTCGTCCCGGATATGTTTCCGAGGAAGACCTCAGTATGTTCAGCGTCCCCGTTTTCACCGACAAGGGAATACTCGAACCCGTTGCTGAGGGCGAAAAAGTCCTTTCTCCGGGAATGAAATATAAGCATTATTCGCCGAAAGCAAATGTTACGATCGTCTGCGGCGAGTATGAAGCTTTCGCAAATTATGTAAAACAGCATAACGGCAGCGGCGTGTGCGCAATGATCTTCGACAGCGACAAGCCGTGCGGCGGCGTTCGGACTATGACCTACGGCGACACCTCGGAGGAGCAGGCTGCACAGCTTTTCGCAAACCTCCGTGAAGCGGACGAGCTTGGAATCACGCAGCTTTATGTCCGCTGCCCGTCGAGAACAGGCGTGGGACTTGCTGTCTATAATCGTCTTTTGAGAGCGGCAGGATTTGAGGTGGTAAACGTATGAGCGGCAACACAGATATCTGTGTGGTAGGGCTCACGGGTCAGAGCGGAGCAGGGAAAACTACCGTCTGCGATGTCTTTTCGCAGAAAGGATTTGAGATCATCAACGCCGATAAGATCGCAAGGGAAGTCATGCAGAAAGGCAAACCCTGTCTTAAAGAGATCGAGGAGTGCTTCGGGAGCGAGGTCATGACCGAAAACGGCGAACTCGACCGAAAAGCACTTGCGGCTATCGTTTTTACCGATAAAGAAAAGCTCAAACAGCTCAACGCCATTTCTTATCCATACATAATTTTTGAAATTTTACAGAAAATAAAGGAATATTCACAGGAACAGAAGCAGTATGTCCTGCTCGATGCGCCGACGCTTTTCGAGAGCAGAGCGGACGATTTCTGTGACCTTATCATAAGCGTTACCGCACCCGAAATGACAAGGATAAACCGTATCGCCAAGCGTGACGGGATACCTGCGGAGCGCATAAAGGAGCGTTTTTCATCGCAGCATTCGGAGCGCTTTTTCATCAATCATTCCGATTTTATCATCAAAAACAATAAATCGGTCGATGTTCTGCGTGAAAAGGCAAACGAAGTCGCAGACAAGGTTAAGGAGTATTGCAATAATGCGTAAAAAGCTTGCAGCGGTGTTTCTCGTGCTGCTTATTGCGGCAGGAGTTATCATAGGGATAAACGCCGATGCTTTATGCAGAAAATATATTTATCCGCTGGAATATCAGCCTTATGTTGAAAAATATTCTGCCGAATACGGTGTTGATAAATACCTCGTCTATGCCGTTATCAAGACCGAAAGCGGCTTTAGACCCGAAGCGGAATCCGATGTCGGAGCAAGAGGACTTATGCAGCTTATGGAAGATGCGTTCGACTGGGTGCAGTACCGAATGAATGACGAAAGCGGCATAACCTATGATGATATGTTCATTGCGGAGCATAATATCCGCTGCGGAACGTATCTTCTCTCGCTTCTTTACAGCGAATACAACGATGAAGAAACCGCACTCGCTGCCTATTTTTCCGGCAGGGGACAGGTCAACGCCTGGCTCGCCGACAAGGAGTACAGCTCGGACGGAAAAACGCTCGACAAGATACCCTCGGCTTCATCAAACCACTATGTTCATAAGGTTATGACTGCCTACCGCAGCTATACTAACTTATATGAATAGGGATCCTCTGATTTTTGAGAACCCTAAAAACTAAACCGAAAGGACGATGTAAAAATGTCAAAAGAAAAATCGCAGGGTCAGCTTCTTAAGGAAAAGCTCTGCATTTCAAAAAAACACGCAGGTTTAAGACTTACCTCGGACGAGATCAAGACCTGCTTTGACTTCTGTGAGGATTACAAAGCATTCCTTAACGATGCAAAGATCGAAAGAGAAGCCGTTACAAAGACTATCACCCTCGCCGAAAAGTGCGGATTCAAGGAATTCACATACGGAATGAGCCTTAAAGCAGGCGATAAGATCTATTTCAACAACAGAGGAAAGGCTGTTATCCTTGCAATTATCGGAACAGAGCCGATCGAAAAGGGCGTTCACCTCGCAGCGGCTCATATCGATTCCCCACGTCTTGACCTGAAGCAGCTCCCTCTCTATGAGGACAGCGAAACAGCTCTCTTCAAGACACATTACTACGGCGGTATCAAGAAGTACCAGTGGGCAGCTATCCCGCTTGCACTCCACGGCGTTATAATCAAGAAAGACGGCACTAAGGTTACAGTAGCTATCGGCGAAGACGAATCCGACCCCGTTTTCTGCGTAACAGACCTTCTTCCGCACCTTGCAACAGACCAGATGAAGCGCACCCCGAGCGAGCTTATCAAGGGCGAGGAACTCAATATCCTCATCGGCTCAATGCCTTTCAAGGATGATGATGTAAGCGAAAAGGTAAAGCTCAACATTATCTCTATCCTCAATGAAAAGTACGGCATCATCGAAGAGGACTTCCTCTCCGCAGAGCTTGAAGCCGTTCCTGCATTCAAGGCAAAGGACGTTGGCTTCGACAGAAGCATGGTCGGTGCTTACGGTCACGATGATAAGGTCTGCGCATATACAGCTTTAAAGGCTATCCTCGACTGCACAAGCGTAAAGAAGACCTCCGTTGTCGTTCTCACCGATAAGGAGGAAACTGGCAGCGACGGCAATACGGGACTTTGCTCCGACTACCTCGAGCATTTCTTCTATAACCTTGCTGACAGCTTCGGCGCAAACGGCAGAACTGTCATCGCAAATACCGAGTGCCTTTCCGCTGACGTAAACGCAGCATTCGACCCAACCTTCCCCGATGTTATGGATAAGAGAAACTGCGCATTTATGAACTACGGCGTATGCGTTACAAAGTTCACGGGTGCAAGAGGCAAGTCCGGTACATCTGACGCTTCCGCAGAATTCGTTGCAAGAGTTCGCACACTCCTCGATAAGAATGACGTTATCTGGCAGACCGGCGAGCTTGGCAAGGTTGACGGCGGCGGCGGCGGTACAGTTGCGGCTTACCTCGCAAATATGAATATGGACGTTATCGATGTCGGCGTTCCCGTTATCTCAATGCACGCTCCGTTTGAAGTCGTTGCAAAGACCGATGTTTATATGACCTACAAGTCATTCTACGTTTTCTTCAACGAATAAACAATTCAATCTTTTTACGGCACAATTTGCAGCTTTTGCATCTTGTGCCGTTTGTTTTTGCTTTTAATAGGGATTTTTATGTGTTATTTTGTAAATTAATGAAATATCTCTTGACTTTTTTTGCAAAAAAGAATAAAGTTAATATCGTATGCTATATTTTGGTCATAATACTATAGGTCGATTATGTATGAATTATTTGGTGTGCGATACTTTGAGATCCGGGGAGGATAATATAAATGAGCGAAAATATCATAACGCTGAAAGATATAGTTGTCGAGTTTGACGGTGAAAGAATACTCGATAAAATAAACCTTGAAATTAAGGATAAGGAATTTGTAACGTTTTTAGGACCGTCAGGCTGCGGTAAAACAACAACTCTCCGTATCATAGGCGGATTTCTTGAACCCGACAGCGGCGATGTTATGTTCGACGGTCAGCGCATTAACGGCGTTCCGCCTTATAAACGCAACATCAATACGGTTTTCCAGCGTTATGCGCTTTTTCCTCATCTGAATGTTTATGATAATATCGCATTCGGTCTGCGAATCAAAAAAATGCCCGAAAAGGCAATATCAAAAAGGGTCGCCGAGATGCTCAAGCTCGTAAACCTTGTCGGATATGAAAAGAGAAGCATTACCCGTCTTTCAGGCGGTCAGCAGCAGCGTGTCGCTATCGCAAGAGCGCTCGTAAACCACCCGAAGGTGCTTCTTCTCGATGAACCGCTCGGCGCACTCGACCTCAAACTCCGTAAGGAAATGCAGATCGAACTGAAACGTATCCAGGAGCAGCTTGAAATCACCTTTATCTATGTTACCCACGATCAGGAAGAGGCTCTCACAATGAGTGATACCGTTGTCGTTATGAACGGCGGCAAAATCCAGCAGATAGGCTCTCCCGTAGATATCTACAACGAACCTACGAATGCATTTGTTGCCGACTTTATCGGCGAAAGCAATATCCTTAAAGGACTTATGATAAGGGACAGACTCGTTGAGATCGCAGGCAACGAATTTGAATGTGTCGACAGCGGATTCGGCGAAAATACTCCCGTCGATATCGTTATCCGTCCCGAGGATATAACCCTCGTTCCACCCGAGGAATCAAAGCTCAACGGAATCGTAGAATCCGTCATTTTCAAGGGCGTTCATTACGAAATGATAATTGAAGGCTACGATTTCCAATGGATAGTTCATTCAACCAAAGCAGCCGAAAAGGGCGCATCTGTCGGAATTTCCTTTACTCCCGATGATATACACATTATGCACCGTATGAAAGACGATGATGTAAAGGAGGAAAATGCTGAAAATGAAGAATAAGCTTCCTGCAGCCCCTTACCTTGTGTGGATGATAGTTTTCATACTTGTTCCGCTGATAATGGTCGCATATTTTGCGTTCACGGATAAGGACGGTCACTTTACTCTCGACTATGTTTCAAACGTCGCACAATATACACCTATCTTCGTCCGTTCGATATGGCTCGCACTCATTTCGACCGTGATATGCCTGCTTATCGCATATCCGCTTGCGTATATCCTTATCGGAATGAATACGAATATCCAAAGTACGATGCTTATGATAGTTATGCTCCCGATGTGGATGAACTTCCTGCTGCGTACCTACGCTTGGATGGCTCTGCTCGGAAATAACGGACTTATAAACGCTCTGCTCGGACTTGTCGGACTCGGACCTTTCAAAATGCTGAATACCGAGGGCGCAGTCGTCCTCGGAATGGTCTATAACTATCTTCCGTTTATGATACTGCCTATCTATTCGGTAATGGTGAAGATAGATAAAAGCGTCCTCGAGGCTGCCGCAGACCTCGGCTGTAACCCTGCAAAAACTATGCTTAAAGTCGTGTTCCCGTTGAGCCTTCCGGGAGTATTTTCGGGAATAACAATGGTTTTCGTTCCTGCAATAAGCACATTCATCATTTCAAGAATGCTGGGCGGCGGCGGAAACCTCCTTATCGGCGACCTTATCGAAATGCAGTTCCTCGGAAATTCCTACAATATCAACCTCGGTGCAGCTATATCGCTCGTGCTTATGGTCATTGTCCTGCTCATAATGACGATACTGAACCAGTTCGGCGCAGACGATGACGGCGTAATGGTTATATAAAGGAGGAGAGCGTATGAAAAAATTTGCTAAAGTTTATCTCGCCCTCGTGATGATGTTCCTTTATGTTCCGATATTTGTGCTTATAGTTTTTTCGTTCAATACAACGAAAAGCCGCTCGGTAATGTCGGGCTTTACATTCGACTGGTATATAAAGCTTTTCAAAAATGAGATAATAATGTCGTCGCTGATGAATACTATCATCATTGCCGTCCTCGCATCGATAGTTTCAACTATCCTCGGAACAGCCGCTGCCGTCGGAATAAAGAATATGAAAAAAGTTCCGAAAGCTATCGTGCTGAATATCACGAATTTTCCGATAATCAACCCCGAGATCGTTACGGGCGTTTCGCTTATGCTGCTTTTCGTGTTCTTCGCAGCAAGAATGAACTTCGAGTTCGGCTTTGTAACGCTTCTCATAGCGCATATCACGTTCGATGTGCCGTATGTCATACTGAATGTTATGCCGAAGCTCAATCAGATGGATCCGTTCCTGTACGAAGCGGCACAGGATCTCGGCTGCAATCCGCTCAAAGCATTTTTCAAGGTAGTTCTGCCCGAAATTATGCCGGGCGTTGTATCAGGCTTCCTTATTTCGTTCACATTCTCGCTCGATGATTTTATAATCAGCTACTTCACCTGCGGTTCGAGTATGCAGACGCTTCCCGTTACGATCTATTCAATGACGAGAAGAAAGGTCAGCCCCGAGATAAACGCTTTGTCGACGATAATTTTCCTCACCGTGGTTGTTATACTCGTTATAAAGAATATCATCGAGATAAAGAGCAATGCAAAGGAAAAGGGGGAAAGACGCTGATGAAAAAATTCTTTTCAAATAAAGTTTTCCCACTTGCTCTCGCAGCCGCATTGTGCCTTTCTTTGTCTGCCTGTGCCGACCATATTGAGGAAGAAGCCGACAGCGAAGAAGAGGAGTCCGAAGTCCAGACGCTCACTGTTGAGGACGATGAGTATTATTCCCGTTTCCGTGACAAAGGCATTACAATAAATGTCTATAACTGGGGCGAGTATATCTCTGACGGCTCGGAGGAAAACACACTCAACGTAAACGCCGAGTTCACAAACCTGACGGGTATAAAGGTGAACTACACCAACTATGCCACTAACGAAGAGCTTTATGCAAAGCTCAAAGGCGGCGGAGCAAGCTACGATATCATAATTCCCTCCGACTATATGATCTCGAGAATGATACACGAAAATATGCTCCAAAAGCTTGACTTTGACAATATCCCGAATTTTAAGTATATAACAGATACCTTCGTGAACCCCGAATATGACCCGCAAAATGAGTATTCCGTGCCTTATACTTGGGGAACGGTCGGCATCATCTATGATACAACGATGATCGATATCCCACCCGAAGATATCGATTGGGATATACTCTGGAACGAGGATTATTCCGACAGAATATTGATGTTCGATAATCCCCGTGACGCTTTTGCCATTGCGGAAATAAGACTCGGTTATTCCCTCAATACCGAAAGCTCTGAAGAACTTGAAAAATGTGCCGATCTGCTCAAAGAACAGAAAACCGTTATCCAAGCGTATGTAATGGACGAAGTTTTCGATAAAATGGGCGCAGGCGAAGCACTCGTCGCTCCATATTACGCAGGTGACGCAGTTACGCTTATGGACGAGTATGAAGACCTTGGTTTTGTTACACCGAAAAGCGGAACGAACCTTTTTATTGATGCGATATGTATTCCTGCTGGCGCAAAGCAGAAAGAAGCCGCTGAAATGTATATCAATTTTATGTGCGAACCCGACATCGCTTACGCTACGACAAGCTATATCGGTTATTCCACACCGAACAGCGCCGCTTTCGATATGCTTGACGAAGAAACGCAGAACGACAAGGTTTCCTATCCCGACAGCGAATATCTTGACAACAATACGACCATCTTCCGCAACCTTTCCGATGAAGCAAATCAGGAGATGCAGGATCTCTGGACGGATATCAAGTCCACGCAGGACGAGTCGCATAATAAGTGGATAGTTCCGCTTTTTCTTGTTGCCTGCATAACACTTTCGATAGTTATCATAATCAGACGGCATATCATAAGAAAGAAGGACGTTTTCTGATGGATATAAGGATCGCAACAACGGACGATATCGGACTTTTGATAAAGTTCCGATTCGCCTATATAAATGACGATATGGGACCGCTCTCAAAGGAACAGGAGGACGAGCTCAATAAACAGCTCCCCGACTATTTCAGCCGTCATATCGGAAAAGACTTTACTGCTTATATCGCAGAGGAAAACGGCGTTCCTGCCGCAGTGATATTTTTCATAACCGTTGAAAGACCTGCAAATACGCACTTTATCAACGGCAGGACTGCGCTCCTTATGAATGTCTATACAATGGAGCAGTTCCGCAGAAAGGGCGCAGCTTCGGCTATCCTGCGCAGGATAATCTCCGATGCAAGGGAGCAGGGGATAACCTGTATCGACCTTTTCGCCACCAAAATGGGAAAACCTCTCTATCTCAAAAACGGATTCGTTGAAAGAGGAAATACCGAAATGCGACTTGAACTCAAATAAAAAACGGCTGGCAAATTACATTGTCAGACATAGTCTGTTGAAAAGGCACATTAATGAAAAAACTGCATAAAATTAAAGTTTACGTCCACGCTTTTTAAAGGGTGGTGGGTGTCCAGAGGGCAA
>OIYP01000409.1_pt1 | contig 28276 bp, 26 predicted proteins | sample 1588261 | NCBI WGS metagenome assembly OIYP01 (sample SAMN03283293) | human gut metagenome | biome: human-associated habitat; material: feces | host: Homo sapiens | place: Peru | collected 2012
CAGTATGGGATTTAATGGTACTCCCACCGGACAACGGCATTGTGAAGAAAATTTCCGCGCCGTTTATGAGGCCCACTACCGGGAAAAATTCCCTACTTATATGGATTTTGTTGCCAGCCGCACCTTTTACGATTTACACGGCAAATGGTCCATTGAAAATGAACTCCACGCCGAACAAAACGCCATTTCCTTTGCCGCCAAAAACGGCATTGCTACCTTGGGTGCTTCGGTATATGTTACCTGGTCCCCTTGCGTACATTGTGCCAAGGTAATTGTCAGCGCGGGCATTAAAAAAGTGTTTTATAAAAACCAATACGACCGCAGCCAGGAAGGCATTTATTTCCTTTCGCGCAACGGGATTGAGTGCCGCCAACTTACAGAGGAAGATATCGCCGCCAATCCCTAGGCTTTATGTTCCGGCCCGATATTTACTATAATAAAGATATGACTAAAAAAATTACTGCTCCTGTTGAAGAAAAAGATTTTATTTTGTCGTTCATTACCTCCACCCTGGATTTTTGCAAACAAAACAAAAAGGGTGTTTTGACGGCTCTCGGTATTTTGGTATTGGCCGCCGTTATCGGTTTTGCGTACAGCACGCACGTTAAAAACGTAACCGAGAAATCTTGGGCCTCCTATTATGCCGCGCAAGTGCAAGTATTGGGCGGAAACCAAGAGGAAGGCTTTAAACAGATTGACGCGCTTAATGCGGCTTTTCCGGGTTCGGCGGCGGCACAATATGCCCAACTTTTTAAAGGCGATATGCTCTACGCCAGCGAAAACTTTGCCCAAGCGGCCGACGTATATAAACCGTTAACAACCGCAGCCAATGAATCTGTTTACACCGTCGCCTCTCTCTCTTTGGCCGCCAGTCAGCAAGCCGCCAAAGATTACAAGGCTGCCGCAGAAGAAATGAACAAGTTTATCAGCAAAAATCCGAAAAGTTTTGCTTTGCCGCAAGCCTATTTTACATTGGCAATGAGCCAGGAACTGGCCGGCAACAAAACAGAAGCGTTAAATGCCTATAAACACTTGGCGGAAAACTATGCCAAAACCTATTTTGGCAGTGTCGCCAAGGATAAAATGAAAGAATTGCAGAAATAGTTTTGCCGCACACCCCGCCGCTATTATCCGGCGGGGTTTTTTATGTAATTCGGGGAAACCCGTAAAATAAGGAGATGTATGTTAAAAAAGTTATCCGTCGTATTGATGTTATCCGTCCTGCTTGCCGATTTGTCTTACGGCGCCGGATTTGCCTTGTATGAATACAGCGCCCGCGGTACCGCTATGGGCGGCGCCACTGTGGCAAACAAGGCAGAGCCTGCCTCTTTGGCGGTGAACCCTGCGCTCATCACCGAACTGGACGGCACCCAGGCCCAACTGGGTCTTACCGTCGTAACCGCTAATGCCAAAACCACCGTTGCCGGACAACAGCGCGGATTAAAAAATGACGTTTGGTATTTGCCCAATTTTTACGTTACCCAAAAATGGAGCGACCAAGTGTCCGTAGGATTAGGCGGATTTTCCCGCTATGGTTTGGGAGGAGAATACAAAAACTGGGAAACGTGGGCCGGAAGCCAATTAGCCTACAAAGTAAAATTGGAAACCTTTTCTTTTACCCCAACGATTGCCGTAAAAGCCAATGACGAATTTTCCGTGGCTATGGGCCTGGAAGCAATGGTAATTGGTTTTACCCAAAACTCTACGCTTATGCCGGGCGCCACGGCTAATGCCACCGCCTACGAAATCAGCGGTTCGGGTGTAAGTTGGGGGGGGAACTTCTCCTTTATCTACCGCCCCGAGTGGGCCGAAAAGTGGTCCTTGGGCGCAATGTACCGCACCAAAGTAAAACAAAACTTAAACGGTCGTATTCACGCGGGTATGGAACATGCGACACGCAATATTTTTGATGACGATGCAAAAGGAGCCATTACCTTGCCTGATAGTTTAACGGCGGGTGTTTCGTTCCGCCCGACGGACGATTTGATTTTGGAAGCCGGTATCGTGGGCACCTTTTGGAGCGCGTACGACCAAATCTTAATTGAATACTCCGACCGCGAAAGCACCCCGACGATTCACAATAAAAAAGATTACAAAGACACCTACCGCTTGAACTTGGGGGCCGAATATAACCTGAACCCCAACTGGGCGGTGCGCGCGGGCTATGTGTTTGATAAATCGCCTATTAACAAGCACGAAATGGACACACTCGTTCCGGTGGACGACCGCCATATTGCCAGCGTAGGTGCGGGCTATCATAACGACACTTGGAGTGTGGACTTGTCCTACTCGCACATTTTTGCCAAAAATTTAAGCGGAAATTCCAATTCCCAGTTTGGCAGCGTACCGATGAAATACACCGACGGCAGAAGTGATATGTACGGCATAACCGTTGGCTATAAATTTTAGTTGTATTGTGTTGTACCCGTTAACAAACCCGCCCTTTCGGGCGGGTTTGTTGTTTAGAGTATAAAAGTCATCTGAACTTGTTTCAGGATCTACCTCTTGGGCTGTTTAATAAACAACTAGAAGCCATTTGATATATCCTGCCAACCCAAATGTTCGGTTTGGGAACAAAGACTCTGTCCCAAAGGATCATCCTCATAATAACAAAGACGGTTCCACTCCCCGGCTTTCACATCGCCATCCGTTGTTTCAGGTAAAACGCCCCCGCCTTCTACAAGAGGGGCCGTATGTGAATCTTCTCTATTTTGATAATTTTTGTTACAACTCAAAATTTAGCAAAAAAACGAGTCAAGCCCTTTTAAAGTAGGCAAGCCAACAAACAGAGTTTTTAGCAAAAATTACAACAACCCGGCTTTTTCTAGCAGTTTTTGCACCAGGCGGGATACCGCGTATTTCTTTACGTCTTTGGCGGGCAGACGGATAAATTTCTCCGGCACGGGGAAAGAGGGGGGAAGTGTAACCTTCCGCAAGTCCGCATAAATCACGCGGTGGGATAGGACGTGTTTGACGGGCGACGCCAACAACTCGGGCTTTTTAAGCCAAGCCACCTTGGGCAATTCGTCTGCTTCGGTGGAAGTTTCCAACAGCGGGGGTTCATACAAATTCTGCCAAATGTCGCCCGCCCCGCGCCTATGCAGCCAAGTATCTTCGCCTTGCTCTACATATATATAGTGAAAATAGCGCGAAGAAACCTTTGTTTTTTGCTGTTTGACGGGAAAGTTCTCCACCCGCCCGTGCAAGTGGGCCTGACACCGGTCCGCCAACGGGCAAAGCAGACATTGAGGGGAAACCGGCGTGCAAACCGTCGCGCCAAAATCCATTATGGCTTGGTTGTAATCGTCCGGGTGGGTTTTATCAAGCAACTTTTGGGCAAGGGCGGAAAATTCTTTCTTACCCGCAGGAGAGTCTATGGGTGTCTGTATTTCAAATATGCGCGACAGCACCCGATAGACATTTCCGTCCAATACAGCATAGGGCATTTTGTAAGCAAATGAGCAAATCGCCGCGGCGGTATAGTCGCCCACACCTTTCAGCGCACGGACCCCCTCGTAGGTGGAGGGGAAAACACCTTGCATACTTTTGGCGGCCGCGTGCAAATTCCGCGCGCGGGAGTAGTACCCCAAACCTTGCCAATATTTTAGAACTTCGTCCTCATCGGCCTCGGCCAACGCGGCAGGGGTTGGAAAGCGCTCGGTAAAGCGCATATAATAGGAAAGCCCCTGCGCCACGCGGGTTTGTTGCAAAATAATTTCGGAAAGCCAAATTAAATATGGGTCCCGTGTGTGCCGCCACGGCAAATCACGCTTATTTTGCCGGTACCAAATTAACAGAGCCTTTGCCAAATTCATATTATTGTTATTTTACAAATTTTATAGCGAATTTGCGTTTTTCAAATTTGCCTTTGATTTTACAATTTCAACTTTATCAATCTTATTACAAGCCCGTTTATTACACTTTTTGACCGTTAGGCATTTTTATTGTTTTTAAAGATAGAAAATTCATTTTTTGCCTCGTTTTTGCTTTTTGAATTTTGTTTTTCTAAAAATTGATTGTCAAAAAGAGGGCGCTTCTTTGCCAAAGACCTGTGCAGAATAAACGATTTTTTTAATAAGGCTGTTTATAAAAAAACTAAGTTCAAGACATATATTAGATTTTTTTAATTTTCAAAACACAAAACGAGGGGGATTTTTGGGCTGAATTTAGCAAAAAATGTGCTAATCTGGGATGGTTTTTAGTCATTTTATCGTCGTAGAATAGGGGTTATACACAAGATTTGTCATATAATTGACATAAAATAGCAACTGTTGACATATGTCAAAAAATTATTTATTATATGTCATACCCGGCGGATAACTCCGGTGGATAACTTTATGGCAAGGTGGGGATAACTATGTCGGGCGATAGCGAAAAAATCTTAAAAATACGGTTCCGCTTTCCGGGCGGAGAGGAATTTGAAGCCGAGGGAAGCCAGGAATTTATTGAACAACAGCGCAATTATTTTCTAGCCCTAATAGGAAAGAAGATGTCTGGGCCTGCTACTTCTGCAATCCCGGCGCCGCGTAAGCGCACCACTTATCCGCTTACTGGCGGCCCAAAACCCACCGCATTCCAAACCGTACCGGAGTCGCCTTTATTTAGCCCGACTGCTATTCCTCAAACCACCGCAAACGCGCCAACGCCTCTACCGCCCTTATCCAGCGTACCTCCGGCCTTGCGTGGGGAAACTGCGTTGCAGGCAGATATGCCACTTGCGGATATTCCGCAACCTGTACGTTTGTGGGAGCAACTTTTAAAAGAGGAGGGGAATATTGTGGTTCTGCGCCGGAAAATGCGTTTAAGCGCGGCAGAAGCCGCTTCGTTACTTGTGGCGGGGGCGCGCGTATTATTAAAAAAGCCAAACTATCCGGCCTTGCACTTATCCCAATCAATGCGGAAATCTGGCTTTGATGAGGGGCGGCTGGACCGTATCTTGGCCCCGGAAATCCGTAATGGACATCTGGCAAGTGATGGCTCCAAGCGTTCCCGCACCTATCGGCTAACTAATGAAGGGTTTGCCAAAGCATTCGTTTTGGCTGAAAAATTAGCCAAAGAATTATTGTAAAAGCAATCTTAATTTTAGTAAAAAACAAAGAAACTGTCCTATCCAATTAAAGAGACGGGCCTTTTTTATATTGATATTATATATAAAGTATGCCTAGCAGATTTCAGGAATATTGGGGATTATTGAGGTATTTATAAAAATAATGTTAAATTTAAAAATACTTAAATTTTAAGTATTTTTTATTTTTATATATGTTTTTTAATTTTTTCTGTTTTTTTACTCCTGTTTTCCCCTAAAAAGAGCAAATTTATAAATTCTACTAAACATTATCAGATTTTTCACACTTACTTTGCTTGCAAAAACTAATTATTTATCCACTCAATCAGCAGCAAAAATGTGGATAAATACCACAAAAATTTTGTCATAAAAAGTCTTTCATTTTTGCGTTTGGGGGATTATTTGCCCACTCTAAACAACTAACGATAATTTTTATTATGTTAATTAAAGTATAGAAAAACTCAAAAAATAAAAACCTATACTTTTTATTAAAATATTTTGTTTTATACTTTAATTTTAAATATTTTTTCAAGTAAACTAATTTTTATTTTAGATATTGTTTGTTAGCAGAAAATACCTTGTAAATATCCTCTAAAATCCGCATTATTTTTGCTTACGGAAAACCTATTTCCGGCATTTATTTTAGGATTAAAAACCTGTTGTTCCAATTTGTTTTGGGCACGCAAAATCTTAACTTAAAAATCATTTTCAGAGCTTTTCCCCACCCCCTTTTTAAAATCTTGAAAAACGACCAGTTTTTGCAATTTTTACTTTTTGCAATTTTTTTATTTTTTAACTTATTTTTGCAAAATGCCCTAAAACGATTTTAGGATACTTAGGATATGGGGTAAATTGAAAATTAACACTACTTATTTTAATGTTTTTAACAATTTTTTATATAAAATAATAAATACTTAAATTTTAAGCATTTTAAAAAATACACGCTATTTCGTTTTTAGGGGTATCTACATATCCCCCTTTTTGAAATAGCGCGTTTTAGCGCATTTTAAATTTCAAACAAAGAAACAAAGGGAAAGAGATGAGGCTGGGCTGGGCTGGGCTGGGCTGGGCTGGGCTGGGACTAAGAGAACTGATGATATGCGGGGGCCAAGAGTTCCCGAGGATTCCTAGCGCAACGAATCCTAATATACACGGACCGAGGAGGAGGCGAAGAAGAAAGAAAGCATAATAATATATAGATAGATTATTTAGTTGTTTGAGAGGGGTGGAAACTTGTATAGCGGGGAGTTGGGTATAGTTTTATTAGTAAAGATGGCTTGTTTTTCCTATAAATTTCGCCCCACCTAAGCCATAAAAATAGTCTCTTAGGGGGATGTCGGTACGATAATTCTATATAAGCAGAGGGTTTGAAAAGAAAGGAAAAAAACAGAGAGAAACCATCATAAACAAAAAACGCTTTATTTAAGGGAAATAGGCTATTTAAAAAGCAAAAAATAACGGAGGTACACGTCTAATAGAAAAGGGAAAAAGAATAAGCAAAAGAAACTGCGTGTATGAAAAGGATAAGTGAAATTGCTACAAGGCCGAAGTTGCCAAATAGAGCGCCTGGCGAATAGAAAAGGGGGTAAAATTTAATAAAAAAGGGCTTATAAAGACTTGCCCTTAGATCCTTGCAAAAGAGGGGAACAACTGCCATAAAATCTGACATATGCCACTTCCCCCCCTATTTTTCTCCCCCGCTGTTATAATATGCCCAAAAAGGCGGGAGGTTTATCCCCCGCCTAATCTAGAACCAACCCGTCAATACTCTTTTTTCGCATCATCTTGTATAGACATTACCTGTCATAGTATCGCCAGTATCTCTATCTGTAAAACTAGTTGTTTTTGTAAATCCATATTTGGCACATTTTTTGGGATCCCAATCTAAACAAAATAGTCCTTTATTAGTAAATAAAAATTTAACATAATCGCCGTCTTGACAGTATGTATAAGCGACATCTGTTATACCAGAAGCAGTAGGAGATTTAATATGCTTAAAATGAAAATTGCCAAGAGTTCTGCAATCTCCACCCAATTTTATGCCTTGTGGTGGCACAATTGATAAGTCATCCACATTAATTCCACCATATTCATTGACTGCTCCTTCCAAAACCGCCAATTGGCCAGCCTGATAGATACTTTTTAATACAGGCTCTAATGTTGCTACACGGCTTTTGTTTACAGCTTTGGTATATTGCGGAAGCGCAACCGCGGATAAAATACCAATAATCAACACCACAACTAATAATTCTATCAATGTAAAACCACTTTTATTACTTTTCATTTTTTATCCTTTTAAGGCCATTATATTTGAGCAAAACGGCTTTTTATACGCGTTTTTATACGCCATATACACCGGGATACAATCAACGCAGATTATCAAAATTTTAACAAAAAAAAAAAACGAAACAACCCCTTTAAAAAGAATGGCTAAACAACAACGGAAAAAAAGCCAAAAAGTAGATTCTGAAAACCCTGCGGGGGCAGCAGTTGACCTCTTATTTGACCTTTCCTCTTGCCAGTGGCTAATTCAATATAACCTCATTTTTAATAACGACAGATTCCCGACTGTACCCCCTCGGAAATGACGACAATGGCAAACGATAGAGACCGCATAACAAACTAAATGCCAGAGAAACAGGAGAAATTCGCCCGGCTCTTGATCTATTTGAAAAGTGAAGAATTTTTGGAGAAGAAGCTGTTTCCAAACGAAAATCCGTTTATTCTAAGAGTGGGCGAAGGGAGTAATAGCATATTGCACCTGCGCGGAGCGCGAGAAAGGTATCCGGACAACTAACTAAAACAAGGAATAAATGTGTTTTAGGAAGCAACAATAGAGATATGCCTTGTATAACTGACGGAAATTTTGCCCGGGCCCCGTCCTCGCGCAGGGTTCGCCTTTCGGCCTAGGGTGGCCTTAAACTCACACAATGTTGTGCGGGTTTCAAATCCAGACGATACCCCAAACAGTTGGGATGTGCAAACTCTCCTAAAAACTAAAAAACCCCTGCTCGCGCAAGGGTTTTAAATTTCTACGGAGAGGGAGGGATTCGAACCCTCGATACGGGAATTAACCCGTATAACGGTTTAGCAAACCGCCGCTTTCGGCCTCTCAGCCACCTCTCCAAAATTTGTGCCGTCGGTAATATTACCGTCAACCTCTATATTATAACAAAATTTTACAAACTTTTCTTAATTTATCCGCAGACATTATTTTTTTACCTATACCATTTACATCTGCAAGACAAAATTAAAAACTCTTTTTTAAGCCTTCTGCCAATGGGGTAAACTTCTGCCCTGTCAGCGTGTGCCACTTTTTGCCCGAGCAAATCCAATGTCCGGGGATAGTGGCTTCGGTTACTTTGTCATAATTTAAGGCAGGCTGCGCGCCCGTAATCCGGGCCGCCACTTCATACACCCACGCCGCCAGACGCATCATCCATTTGGGGGCCGAGGGCATAAAAGGCTTGTGGCAATTCATCGCGCGGGCCATTTGCGTAATAAAATAATCCCACGAGTAAACCGCTTCTTCTGTAATAAAATAGGTTTCTTTATCTGTTTCCGGGCGGATAAACGCTTGCCAAAGGGCTTCCACCAAGTCGGAAACGTGCACAAAACTAAAATATCCGTTGCCCGAAGTATTTACCATAAGCCCGCGTTTGACCCACAATGCGATTTTGGACACACCGGAATCGTTTTTGCCATAGACAATAGGAGGGCGGATAATCGTCCATTTTACGCCCGGACGGAGCGTTTTAACGGCTCTTTCTCCCCCCAACTTGGTAATACCGTAATCAGATACGGGTTTCGGCGCCATATCCTCCGTGCGGGGGTGGTCCGTATCCGTGGCAAAGCCGCTGGCCGCCAAACTGGAAACGTGTACGAAGGTTTTGATTTCCGGCGTATTGTTTACGGCAGATACCACATTTTGCGTGGCAATTACATTGGCCTGCTCAAAATCCGCGCGGTTAAAGCCGAAAATGGCCGCCGCCAAATGGAACACTCCCACACAACCGGACAAGGCCTTTTCCAAAGATTTCACATCATTATAATCGGCCTGCACCAGCGTTACTGCCGGGTTTGCCGGTTGTTGTTTAGGGGTCCGGCGGGTAACAATACGGACATTGTACCCCTCTTGCAGGAGTTTATCCGTCAACGCCCGGCCAATAAAACCGTTTCCGCCCGTAATTAAAATGGTATTCTTCATACGTTAGTCCACCTGAATATCCAGTTTTTCTACTAATTCATCCGTTTTTTGGGAAACCTTCTTTTTAATTTCCTTTTTAATGGCCTTTTCGTCTATATCCTGGTTGGTAAAATTTTCCTTTCTCTTGGCATTGCGGCGGACAAAATCAAAATTAAAGGTAAAGCGTTTTAAGCCACGGTCAATATCGGCCTTGGTAGGAAATTCGCCATATTTAATTTTATTAACCGGTGTAACTTTATCTTCCTGCGGGAAATACCACAACAAGGAATACATAATCGCACAGGTAAGCACAAAGAAAATCAGTTTATTTAAACTTTCCCACTTGTACAGGCCAAAGAGGTTGGACACAACAGACAAAATGAGAATTACCCCCGTCCACATAGCTATTATCATCCCGATAAACGTCCAGCCCGAAGCACCGAAATCGGGATATAAAATCATTACCGCAAAACAACAAATAATAAGCACCGCAAAACGCTGCCATCCGTTCATATTATTTCTCCTGTTTGAACTCCACACTTACGGTGAGTTCGTCTTTTTCGTAATACATCGGCAGCGGCGCAAAGGGGCCTGCATTAATTACGGCGGAAGATGCAGCAAAGTCAAAAGTGTCATCGCCGGATTTGCGTTCTACCTGTAAATTTTTAATCTTGCCGTCGCGCGCAATAGCAAAAGATACTAATGCCGATAACGTATTGCCTGCGGGGCGGCGTTTTTCCCACTCAATCCAAAGGGAATTTCTTACCTGGGTAATGTACCAAGGATAAGGGAAATTGGCAAAATCGGTTTGAATATTACCGCCGGCAAATTGGCCTTCTTTGGCGGCTTCGGCAGATTCTGCCGATTGCCCCCCCGCTTGGGATTCGTCCAATACGCTGGGCGCGGCTAGCGGTGCGGAAGGCTTCGCCTTTTTTGCAGATTGCTTTTTAGCGGTAATTTCGCTCTTGGAGGCATACGCCTTTTTAGCCGTTTTGGCAGGTTCTGCTTTGGGTTGGGCTTCTTTGGCTACTGCCGGGGCTTGCACGGCGGCTTTGGGGGCCTTTGGCGCGGAGGCTTCCTGCCCCGTGGTGGCCACCACCTTACCGCTTCCGATAAAATCAATCGTATAAGTAGCGGACGCCTTCTTAGCCGAAGGAGCCAATAGCAAAAGTAAGAATAAAGCGGCCAGAACGTGCAGTCCGCCGGAAATAGCAAAATAACGGTTCATCAGTTTTTAGAAAGCACCCCGATTCCCAACTTGGCCGCACCTAATTTTTTTGCAACGTCAAAAACGTCCACTACTTGCTGTATCGGTACGTCTTTATCTGCCTGGACGAGAATCGTCTTTTTATTTGCTTTACCCAAGCGCAAAATCAACTCGCGCTCTAAATTTTTAAGGGTCAGTTTTTTATTCATTACGGTAATGGTGCCGTCGCGCGTAACTTCTATACGGATGACGTCGTCCTCCGCCTGGGTGTTAATGGCCTTGGATTTAGGCAAATCCACCGTCATTTGCATTTGCACCAGCATCGGACTCATTACCATAAAAATAATCAGCAAAATCAAGGTGATGTCAATAAACGGCACCATATTGATTTCCGCCATTACGGTTCTGTTTTTGTGTGTGCGCATAGGTTAAAATTCTTCCACGTCGCCGCGGCGGTAAATAATTTCGTCGGCGATATTTTCAAGTTCCTTGGCAAAGTAATTGGTTTTGGATAAATAATAGTTATACGCAATTACCGCAGGAACAGCCACAAAAAGCCCGGCGGCGGTGTTGACCAACGCTTCGGCGATACCGGCGGCCACGACGGAGGCTCCGGCACTGGTGGCAGTATTGGCGGCTAAATCTTTAAATGCGTGCATAACGCCAATAACCGTACCGAACAATCCGATAAAGGGCGTAATACTGCCCAAAGTGCCCAAAATAGTCAGGCGGCGCTGTAATTTGGTAACTTCCCAATCAATCACGCTGTCCGCGATTTTTTCCAATTCGGCTTGCGGGCGGTTGCGCTCCTGCACCAGACGCAAAATAAGCGCGGCCGCAGGTGTATTTTTAACAACCTCTTTGCGGCAGGCATCTTCCACCTTTTGGTAATTTTCCGAGCGGAGCGGGTGGCGGCAATACGCCATTAACTTGCGGGAAAGGGAAATCGTAGAGCGCAACTTAAAAAAGCGTTCCAAAATAATTGAAATAGAATAAACAGACAGCAAGAGCAGTAGAATTAAAATCGGGCCGCCCGCTGCCAAAAGTTCGCGTAAGTTTGTCATATTGGAAAAATCCATTTTTTATCTCCTTATTACCTGTTCACTACGAATATAATAAAAATCTGCACGAGTATATTGGACATTAGCCCGGCGGCCACATCATCAAACACCACACCGAAGGCATTTTCCATTTTATCAAAGGTCTTAACAAGCCACGGTTTTAGTGTGTCAAACGTCCGGAACAATATAAAAGCCGCCAACAAATACGGCCAGGTCCGCGGTAAAAACGCCATAGCCGTAATATATCCGGCCATTTCGTCTATTACAATTTTAGGATTATCGTGGCCTGTGAATCCTTTAAATTGTACTTTTTTACAGACCCATACGGCAACTGCCCAAAAAGCAAGCATACACACCATATAGAGCATAGAATCCTGCGGAAAGCACAGCACCAAAGGAATTCCCCATAAAGTACCTAAAAAGCCCGCCCCTGTATTTTTTTTGTATTTAAACACCAGTGGCGGCAGATAACTGACAAACAGCCCCGTGGCTAAGGCGCGCCAGATTATTTGCATACGGGCAGACTCCACGATTTTTTAAGCAAATCCCAGTTGTTTTTTAAATATGAAACTGCACTAATCCAAGTAATTACTGCCGCGATGGCCGTAATGGCATAGGGGACCTTTTGGAGTGTTAAAAAAGTTATTTGAAAGAACTCCTGTGCCGAACCGGACACTAAATGGGACAAATGATAAACATCCAACACAAAGAAAATAGTCCCGATAGCAGTCATTTGAATAACGGTTTTAAACTTTCCCCAGCGTTCTGCGGCCATTACCTTGCCTTCCAAGGCGGCAATCACACGCAAGGTGGAAATCATCAATTCGCGTAACAAAATAAAGAATACCGCCCAAATCGGCACGTCCAATTCCTTAATGCCCACAAAGGCAAAGAACGCTGCCGCAACCAAAATTTTATCTACAAACGGATCCACAATCGCGCCAAATGGAGTGATTGTGTTGGTTTGGCGGGCTATTTTTCCGTCCACCCAGTCCGTACTGGCTGCCAAAATAAAAATAAGCGTGGCTGTAATACGGGCCCACCCGTACGGAAGTAAAATAAACAGAAACATTACAATAGACAGCGCGGCACGCATAAGCGTAATTTTATTGGCTAACGTCATCATTTTTTAAATCCTCCAAACACCGCCGCGGGTAGCGGTTGGTTTTTTTGAATTTGTTTCAGGACGGCTTTTGTCGTCATTAAGTCAGATGTTATAGCAAGCACCTGCGGGAAATAATCCGGAGCCGTTAAAGTCAGCAGAAGTTGATATTCTTCCCCCTCTTTGGGTGTTAAAAGCAAAACGGCTTCTTTGTCGGTCTGGCTTTTTACGGTGGCATTATGGCGTTCCACCAAAGCGGTATAATTGCCAAAATCAAAGAGCGCTTGATTGGGTTGGCCTTGCTGCCAATCGGCCCAGGAAAGCGTAGTAACCATATTACCCGCTTCGTCCAAAATAACGATATCTTTTTTATCCGTAATGGCAGTCTGTTCCAAATCGCCCTCCGGGCTCGTTGTATCCAAGCGAAGGCGGTTTTGGGCACGGTCATAAAACAGTTTGCCCATAGAACGGCTCACCTCTACCCCATCGTAAGAAGTGTTTTGGGCAAAGGCAGTTTCCAAGGTGGCTAATTTTTTATCCCATTGTTTTAAACGAGCGGTTAATTCGGCTGCATTTAACGTAGTTTTGGGGGCCGGAGCGGTTTTTTTAACAGGTGCTTTGGTTTTTTGTACGGTTTTAGGCGCCGGAGTAACCACTTGCGGGGCCGCCGGTTCTGGGGCGGGTGCAACAGGTTCTTCGGGCGCGGAACCGCCGCAAGCCGCTAAAATCAATGCCGAAATAAACGAAAAAAATACTTTATTTATAGACTGTTTCATACGTTTCTTCCTGATAGTTTTTATCATATGGTAAACTGTTTAAGTCCTCAATGGCCTGGTCAATCATTTCATAATGAATTTCCCAGCGGTTAGAGCCTTCCGGCTTGGAAATATAGCCCTTCATTTCCAACACGCTTAACATATTGGTCGCGCGTGCGGAGGAACCAAAGTGCGCTTTGAGCAAATCTTGCGACACGCGGCGGCGCTCTTTAATAAGGTTAAGCGCCTGCAATAATTCCTCGGGGCTGGTGCCAAGTCCGTCCTGCGGACGTTGGTGCGGGTTTTGCTCCGCCACAATTTGCACCGGATAATCCGGCCCGCCTTGTGCGCGCAGGAAATCAGCCACCGCTTTAATTTCCTTTTCGGACACATATGCCCCCTGAATACGGAACGGCGTTTTGTCCGATGTGCTTTGATACAGCATATCCCCGCGGCCGAGCAAATCTTCCGCCCCCATGGCATCCAAAATCACCTTGGAATCAATGCCGGAGGCCACCTGCAAAGCAATACGCGAAGGCAAGTTGGCTTTAATAATACCCGTAATAACCTTAACGGACGGACGCTGTGTGCAAAGGATTAAGTGAATCCCCAACGCGCGGCCCATTTGCGCCAAACGCTGTACGGAATCCTCAATAGAGGCCTTGGTTTGGAGCATCAAATCGGCCATTTCGTCAATAATAACAAAGATGTAGAACATCTTTTCTTCATTATTTTGCTTGGCCCATTGGTTGTAACCCTCAATGTTTTTCACCTTGGCTAACTGCATAATGGACAACCTCTTTTCCATTACCTTTACCAGCATTTGCAAGGATTTTGCAGCCCCGTTGGCATCGGTAACCACATCCACATCGTCGCACGACGTTTTGGGGTCATACAGGTAAGGAATTCCCTCGTAAAGAGTCAGTTCCACGCGCTTGGGGTCAATCATTAGAAATTTGATTTCGTCGGGGGTATGCTTGTAAATCAGGGACATAATAATCGTATGCAGACAAATAGATTTACCGCTGTTAGTGGCCCCGGCAATCAAAATATGCGGCCACTTTTCCGCCACGGAACCGGCAGGTTCGCCGTCGGCATAGCGGCCCAAAGCAATCGGCAGGACCGCCTTGGAATTGGCATACACGGAAGATTGCAAAATTTCCTTCATTGTAACCATTACCGAGCGTTCGTTGGGGATTTCAAAACCAACGGCATTTTTCCCCGGAATAGGCGCCTGGACACGCACGGAACGGGCCTCCATACTGGCCTGAATATCCTGGGTGCGGGCCGTGATAGAAGCAATCGTTACGCCCGGGTCGGGCTTGATTTCGTAACGGGTAACCACCGGGCCCGGAGATACCCCCGTAACCGTGGCGCGGATATCAAAACTTTTTAAGGTGTCTTCCAAGCGGCGGGTGGCCTGGGCGATTTCATCATCAGTAGGGCCGACGATACCGTCTCCGGACGGGTCATTTAGCAAATCAAGCGGCGGAAGTTTAAAGGTTTTGGGGTCAAATTTTTTAACTTCTCCGTTTTCATCCGTGGGAGCATTGGAAGTTTCTTCTTGTTGTAAATGGGCGGACGAAATTTCCTCGCGCCGCGGTAAGTGGACGGGTTCGGCCACCGGACGGCGGATTTCGGGTTTTGAACGGTGAATTTCCGGCACTTCGTGGATTTCCTCCGCTACCGGGCGGGAAGAGGTGGATTTAGAGGGCTTTTCATTAAGTTCGGCCTTACCCTCGCGCACTTTTTCTTTAAGTTCGGCACGGGCTTCCATCCAACCGTTAAAATCGTTGCGGATAAACTCACCCGTTTTTTGCAACACCACCGCCCACGGAATTGCAAAAAGCAAGTGGATGCCAACCAAAATAAACGCAAGCGAAAACACCGCCGCGCCCGCCACGCCGGACACTCCCTGCAAGGCCGTAAAAAGGCTCTCGCCAACGTGTCCGCCGGAAATAAGGGAATCCTTGAAAACGAGTCTTAAAAGGGTTAAAAAACAGGAAAAGGCCGCCAAGGTTACCGACGAACCAATAATAAAAAACAGAAAAGACGCGCTTTTTTTGCGCACCGTCTGCACGAGCCAATATCCCAGAAAAAGCGGTATCAATCCCGCCGACTGCCCCAACATTTGGTACAGTTGTTTGGCGACTGCCTGACCCGCCGCGCCGTTGGAAATGTTAAACCATAAAATGCAAAAGAGCCACAGCGTCAGCGCGCCCGTTAAAATATAAAATACCGTGCGCATCCAAACCGTAGAATTCGTTTTTTTAGTACGTTTTTTGGATTTTTTAGGGGTGTAATAATAACGCTTTTGCATATAGAGATATTTTACCTTTTTTGGGCTGATTTTCCAAGATAAAACCCTACACTGCCCATTGACAAAAAAATTATGGAGAGGGCGGCCTTAAAAGCAGAAACCCCCGCTTACGCGGGGGCTGTAAAAACTACATATTTTCTTGCAAAGGCGGTGTCGGCGGTACCGGGGCCTGCGGTTCGGGGTTGCTCCCCCAAATGACGTGGTAATTAATACCGTCCGCCACTAAGGATATTTTCCCCTGTCCGTAAAGCACGCCCAAGGCTAAAAACAACACCGAACTGGACACGCGCAACATTAATTTTAATTGCCAAGACGTAGCCGTTTTGTGCTCCGCCAAATATTCACTCATACGGGTAGCGGCAATTTGAATATTCTCTTGCAACGGTGTCATATTTACACCCGTTCAATGGCAAACAAAGCATCGCCTTGTTTAACCGGTTTGCCGTTTTCTACCAGCACTTTCTTAATAACGCAAGGGAATTCTGCGCGCATCTCGTTAAACACCTTCATCGCTTCAATCAGGCAGATAACATCACCCTTTTCCACGCGTGCGCCTTCTTTAATAAAAGGCGGAGCCGACGGGGTGGATCCGCGGAAGAAGATACCCATTAAGGAAGATTTAATCACTTCTTTGTATTGCTCCTGCACGGGGACGGCCGCGTGTGCGCCGGAAGCGGAAATGGCTCCGCCCACATTGACGGGTACCGGCACCACGGCGGGTTTGGCTTTCACCAAGCGCAAATACAGGCCTTTCTGGTCGTATTCAATGGTGTCCAGGTTATTGTCCTTCATAAAACCGTACAGTTGTTTTACGTCTTTTAAAATCGGAGATTCTTTGACGGCGGGCTTTTTAGCAGCCACTTTGGAAGCCGCTTTTTTAGTTACTGTTTTTTTCATAAATCAAGATGACCTCGGTTTCGTAAGTAATCCCAAAACTACTTTATTCTATTTTACATAATTTTGAAGCACTTGAAACAAAAAGTATTATTTTTACCGGAAGGAACGATACATTTTCGTCCTGTGAAACGGCTAACCAACGCATTTCTATCCTCTCAAACGCCCTTATAAACACCGTCGTGGCGCAAAAACAAAAAGTCACAACGCGTTGCAAACACCTGCCAGTTTCCCCCTAAATTTTTCATATTTTTAATAAGACAGGTGTGCAAGGCTTGCTATCACATATGACGGCTATTTTGGGCGGCAGGCTGTGTCCTCACAGGAAAAAGCAAAGAACCGGTTAAGCAGAAAAAGAGCCAAACATAGACTTTTTACACAAAAACCCCGGGGCGGGTTAGGCTCCGGGGCTTTTTTATATACAACAACTGAAACTATTTAAGCAAGGCTTTGCGGGAAAGTCTTACTTTTCCGTTATTGTCAATTTCAACGCATTTCACTTCAACGATATCGCCGAGTTTCAATACGTCTTCCACCTTGTTAATGCGGTGTTTTTCAATTTCGGAAATGTGGAGTAAGCCGTCTTTACCGGGCAAAATTTCCACAAACGCGCCAAACGGCTGAATAGATACCACTTTACCCTTGTAAATTTTGTTTACTTCGGGTTCGGCAGTCATCATATCAATTTCGGCTTTGGCCTGGTCCAAGCGGTCGCTGTTGGCGGCGGCAATAGTTACCGTACCGTCTTCGGCAATGTCAATCTTGGCTTCGGTAGATTCCGTAATGCGTTTAATGTTCTTGCCGCCGGGGCCGATTAAAGCACCGATTTTGTCCACCGGGATTCTCATTTTGAAAATAATCGGCGCGAAGCGGGAAATGTTCTTCTTCGGTTCGGCAATCGTTTTCTCCATATGGTCCATAATGAACATACGGCCTTTGGTAGCCTGGGAGATAGCCTGGCGCAAAACATCAAGCGGAATACCCGTTTTAAGTTTTACGTCCATTTGGAAAGCGGTAATACCTTTGCGGGAACCCGTGAGTTTAAAGTCCATATCGCCCAAGTGGTCTTCCAATCCCATAATATCGGACAGCACGACAAATTTGCCTTCGCCCGAAATGGCACCCATAGCGATACCGGAGCAGGCCGATTTCATCGGCACGCCCGCATCAAACAGGGCCAAAGAACCACCGCAGACGCTGGCCATAGAGGAGGAACCGTTAGATTCCATAATGTCGGAAACCACGCGAATGGTGTACGGGAATTCTTCTTCGCTCGGGATAAGCGGCATTAAAGCGCGGCGGGCGAGTTCCCCGTGGCCGATTTCTCTGCGGCCCGGAGAGCGGTCCGGTTTGCACTCGCCGGTAGCAAAACCCGGGAAGTTGTAGTGCAACATAAAGCGTTCGTAAGTGGTGTCGTCCAAACCTTCCACCATTTGTTGGTCATCTGGCGTACCCAAGGTGGCTACCGCCAAAGATTGGGTTTGACCGCGGGTGAACAGGGCGGAACCGTGGGCGCGGGGCAACAAACCGACCATAGAACTCAAAGGTCTGATTTCGTCGGGTTTGCGGCCGTCCACGCGGACGTTTTCGTGCAACACCAAGTTGCGGGATTCTTCGTACATAATATTTTCCAACGCAATACCCGCATAGGTGGCGGCATTATCGCCGTAGTTGGCGGTCAATTCTTCGGTGAAAGAGGCCTTCAACTGGGCAACCTGCGTATCGCGGGTTTGCTTATCGGAAAACGCGTGCAAAATCTTTTTGGCTTCTTCGCGGAATTTGCCGTTGGCGAGGTCCGCCACTTCCTGCGGCAGTTTTTCCACGACGTATTCAAATTTCGGCTTGCCGGCCAATTCGCGCAGTTTTAACTGCACGGCACACATTTTGTCAATTTCCGGCTTGGCAACTTCCATCGCTTTGATGATGGCGTCTTCTTCCACTTCTTTGGCGCCGCCTTCCACCATCAATAAGCCTTGCGCAGAACCGGCAATTACCAAGTCCATATCGCAGGTTTCTTGTTCTTCTTTGGTGGGGTTGACGATGTAGTTTCCGTCTTTGCGGCCAATGCGCACAGCGGCGACAGGCTCGTTAAACGGGATGCTGGAAATGACTAACGCAGCGGAGGAAGCCAATACGGACAAAACATCCGCATCGTGCTTTTCGTCGCTGGAAATAACCATTGCCGTTACGTTGGTTTCGCAAGCGAAGCCTTCGGGGAAAATAGGGCGGATGGTGCGGTCAATAATACGGGAAGACAGCGTTTCTTTCTTGCTGGCGCGGCCTTCGCGTTTGAAAAAACCGCCGGGGATTTTGCCCGCGGCGTAAGTTCTTTCTTTATAATTGACGGTAAGCGGAGTAAAATCGGAAATGCCCGGTTTTTGCTCTTTGGTGGAAACAGCCGTCGCCAAAACCATAGTTTCACCCATAGTGGCTACGACTGCGCCGTCAGACTGCTTGGCGATTAAACCCGTTTGAAGTTTAATCGTTTGGCTGCCGACGGTAACTTCCACTTCTTGAATATCAAATTTGTGGTTGAAATTTTGCATAATAAAAGTTATTTTCTTAATTTAAGTTCCTGGGTAACTTTTTGATATCTTTCAAAGTCAGATTTCTTCAAATAAGCGAGCAAGCGTTTGCGCTGGCCGACCAATTTGTTAAGGCCTCTTTCGCCCGCAAAATCTTTCGGGTTGGCTTTGAGGTGGTTAGAAATATATTGGATGCGTTCCGTAATGAGCGCGATTTGGACAGCGGCAGAGCCGGTATCGTTGGCGCTGGATTGGAATTTGCTGATGATGTCTTTTCTGTCTTGCATGGAAAGTACCATTTTTTTGTACACTTAGACCGTTTGCTACGCGACCAAGCACTCTTTATCCGAAAGAGTACCGAGCCGGAGTAAGGGCCTTCTCCTATTGTTAATTTATACTTACTTAAAGTACAGTTTAATTATAGCAAATTGATTTGTATTTAGGAAAGGGCTACTTGTTTTCTTCGGGTGCGGGGCCGTATTCATTGGGGAAAGGGGAGCCTTCTTCCGACATTAACCGGTCATAAAACTGCCAGTTGCTACCTTTCCAATAATTAAAAGTGCGCCGCAGGGTAGCAAATCCACTATACCCCAAATCGTGCCCGCGGCGTACCTGCAGGGTCCACGACCCCACAAACATTACGGCACACACGCTGTACAGGGCAACTTGGTATTCATTTATCAACGCCAACGCCTGCTCCAACTTATGGGGTGGCAAGAACAGCATAATGATAATAGCAGTAAAAGCCACAAACGCCGGGGCCCGGTGGCTGTAAACGTATTCTATGCGGCTGGCACGGCCGAACGGGCACCAAAAGAGGGCCATGCATTTAAGCGAGTATTTTAACCCATCTAAAATGATTTGCATAATATATTGTAGCAAAAACTATCCCCCCCTTTAAGCCGTAAAACACAGACGAATGAGGACAAATTATCCGGGCCTTGGGGAAGGTTTACCGATTTTCTTCGGGCGCGGGGCCGTATTCGTTGGGCAAAGGGGAGCCTTCTTCTTTAAACAACCGGCGGTTAAACTGCCAGCCTTTGAACATCATACACTCTGAGGAGCGGAACAGCGTAGAAAACCAATTATACCCCAAGTCGTGCCCGCGGCGCACCAGTACGCTATACGAAGCCAAAACCACTACGGCACAAGCACAACACAGCGCAACCTTAAATTCATTTGCAAACGCATACAACCACTCCAACTTATGGGGAGGCAGGTACTTTATAGCCGCAACTACCAACAAAGCCAAAACCAGCGTGGTATTATTGTAGTAAGCATATTCCTTGCGGCTGGCGCGTCCAAACGGACACCAAAAATAGAGTAGGCATTTAAGCGTATAAATAAAGACATCTTTTAACATAATGTTATTATATAAAAAGAGCGCCCGCAGGAGAAGTTGCGGGCACTAAAACAACTATTTGTTAAAGAAAGATTTGCACCATTTCTTTATTTTTTCCAGTGTGCTATTTTGTTTTTTGTATAAGCGCTCAATCTCCGCTGCCTCCGGTGTCAATTTCAAGTCCGGGTTCCTTCTCAGTAAATCAATAGCAGTAGCCAACTCTCTCTCACTACTATCACTGTAACTCGGCCACGTGCTATGTGTTTTCAACCAACTTTTTAACGCGGGGACAACACGAGAAAGGCCCTCTTCTTTCAAACTTATAGCTTGCTGCTTTATGTCATTGGGAACATTACTGCCAGTCAAGAAGTTGTACAGTTTTATTCCATTCTCTCCACTCCCCGTACGATAAGGCCACAGATGATTGGAATCTGCCAAATAGTCCTGCATTTTACGCAAAGTTGATTGCTGGACAGCCGTTTGTGCTTCCTCCACCAAGCGTTTGGCTTCGGCTTGTATTCCAGCAGGCACATCTGGTTTCATCAGGTCTTTATAAGTATCCTCATAACCTAAAAGAAGATAACTCACATAAACTTCCAACTTCCGCTTGAGATTAGCAATTTTCCCCTGGTAATATAAGGACCATATTTCTTTTAGCACAGGGTTGTCCGAAGGCGAACGAGTTTCCATTTTTTTCATTATTTCCTCATAGGCCTCTTGCATCGTCTTGTCAGGGTTACCCGATGCCAACCAACGTGAGGTTCCATAGCCTAACTTTCTCTTGACTGCAGCCCACAGTTTGGCTTCTTCATAAAGATCCGCCAAATTACGATTATATGATTTGTAGTAACTAATAACCCCGGACAAACGACGTTCTCCTTTATCAGTGGAAGCAGATGAAGGCAATCTTCCGTTATGGGTCTCTAACCAAAAGATGGTTTCGTCATAAATTTTTTGGCCACGCTCAAACCGTTCCTGTTGTTGCTGACGAGAAATTTCTGCCAAGCGTTCTAACCTTGCTTTCTCCTGAGCGGGATCTTCTTTGGGTGTGGCTTTTTCCCGGGGAGTAGCATTTTCCTTAAGGCGAATTATACTATTCCTCAAACCAGCATTGCGTTGTTTAACCCCGGAAACGGCACGGGCCAAACCGGACTCTTCTGCATCAGCAGAAGCAATGGTTGGAAATGTCCCGTTATGATTTCTCATCCAAAGGACCAAATTGTCATAGGTTTGTTGGTCACGCACTAACTGTTGTTGATACTGTTCTTCGGCTTTCAACTGTTTTTGACGGCGTGCTTCCTCCGCTCTCTCTTGGGAAGTTTCTGCCAGTTGTTGACGGCGCACTTTTTGCCCCTGCTCTTTCAGTGCCAATAACTCTTTGGCTATGGGGTCATCGGCAGGTACTGTTTTCAAATAATTGTCAACATTTTGTGCTAAATTAATCGCTTCCTTATTGTCATAAGCATTTCCAGGCCATATTCCGTCGTGTTCGTCCATCCACTTCCGTACGGACTGGAGCTTTTCCTGCGGTGTCAGGTGTTTTTTAATAGGGCCACCCTTTAAATCTTGCAACTGTTTGATCCAAATATCATTGGAGTCCTGTGCACGTTGTAAAGCTTTGTGCACACGGAAAGCCAAATTAACCTCAGTTAATTCCTCCGGCGTTCTCTGCTCCCCGCGAATCAGCTTTCCATCTCTATAAATAGCGGACCGCGGAAATTTACCGTTATGGGCAATCATCCAATTGCGCAACTCTGCAACCAAGGCGGCATTGTTATTATTTTTTCCTTGTACAACTGTATTGATTCTGGGGGCGGAAAAAGATAAATTCAGCCAATCAGCGGTAGTTGTTTCCCCTGGGAATGTATGCTTTACACTATAATAACTATAATAGTTCAATAGCCGGTAAGCATCTTTGGATAAAGTATTCATCTTCCCTGTCGCTTGCGGCAACACATATTCGCCCAAGCCATTTTTGGCAAGCCAGTTATTTACTCCTTCTACAAACTCCGCCGGCAAAGAAGACGCCCCTTTAAAAGAACGTAACTGTTTGTATGCTTTCAGTTTAAGCATAGCGCGCACAATGGCAATACCCGTAACCGATTTTACAGATTCCGGCGCTTTTTGGTAAATATTCATCAACAGAGGAACATCTTTTGTGGTGCCAAAAAAACCTAAATTGCTGATGGCGGACATTGTTTTCCCCCAAGCCATCAAGTCTGCCTGTTCCTCCAAAGAAACGCTCCCCTTATAGCACACCAAAATAGTTCTATATAATTCTTGTGCCAGGTAGGTCTGATCCGCGGTTAATTTAACACCTTTCTGTATTGCCAAAACCGGAAGATCTTTTAACAGCAAGTATTCTTGGGCAGAAGGCATGCGTGAAACCTCAAAAATTTGGTATAGCACCTCTTTTGCATCTGCGGCTGAAAAATTCTCTTGGGCAAGGAGGTCGTCCGTTTCTTGCAATGTTTTTAATGGGGTTTTGACATTGGCCACTAAATTATCAACGGCAGTAGAAATCTGTTGTTGCTTGGACGAAACGGCAGGAGAATTTATGGTAACATTAGTCTGTGGAGTTTTCCCCACAGGGGTAGCCGGCACGGAAACAGTTGGAACCGTAGGAATAATGCCCGTTGGGAGGTGCGCCGAGGGAATACCCGTAACCTTAGACAGTCCTTTAAGGCCTGGCACCTCTTTGCCGACTTGTCCGATAACTTGTTCCACTATTTGCGAACCTTCTTTTGCTCCTTTGACAACACTTGTCTCCTGTGCGGAAGCCGGAACCACACATAAAAGGCACAAAATTCCCCCTACTAAAATTGGCATTTTCATATATCCACTACCTCCTTTTGATAATATATAAATTTCTTTTTCCCCCTTCAAGGGCCAAAAGACCTATCCAAAATATAGGCCTTACATACAAGAGCGCCCGCAGGAGAAGTTGCGGGCGCAGGGTGTTCTTGTAGGAGGTTTTTAAAGTTTATTGTGCAAAGCCCAGAAACAAGGCTGCGTACAGTTCCACATTGTCCAGTTTTACATCACTGGAAGTAAGCATATCTTTAAATTCGCGGCTAATCCAGGAAAACTCCCGGTCCAGGCGCTGTTTTTTAAGCAGTTGGTCTTGCTTTGTTTTTTGGGTTAAAGTGTTCATTTTTGCGCCTCCTCCGCGGTAGATTATACTTATATAATATTGTTTACGACGGAGAATTAACAGGGTCATTGGGCCTAACCGACGGAACTTTTTGGGCCTACTTCTCTCCGACGGGCAGACCTACCTAAAAATAGGTCTTTTGGCCTGTTTTTCCAATTTGATATACTTTAATATATGGTTGCTGAAACGGAAATTTTAGCCAAGGCAAAAGCCACTCATACGCTTGCGAAAGAGGAAATTATTGTGCTCTTGTCGCTCCCGGATGCGCGCGCGCTTTTTCAGGCAGCCGACGAGGTCCGCCGCCAATTCGTGGGAGATGAGGTCTATTTGCGCGGACTTATTGAATTTTCCAATTATTGTAAAAACGACTGTATGTATTGCGGTATCCGCCGCTCCAATTTACAAGCCAAACGATACCGCTTATCCCCGCAGGAAATCGTAAAATTGGCTGAAAAAGCCGCCGGCTACGGCTATAAAACAGTAGTGCTCCAATCTGGGGAAGACGGGTGGTTCTCCGCCGATAAAATGGCTGATATTGTCCGTCAAATTAAAAAAATGGGTTTAGCGGTTACATTAAGTTTGGGCGAAAAAACGCGCGAAGAATATGCCCTGTACCGCCAGGCCGGGGCCGACAGATACCTTTTGCGCATAGAAACCACCGATAAAATCCTTTACGAAAAATTGGACCCGCAAATGAGTTGGTTAAACCGCGCCCGCTGTTTAACCGATTTAAAGGCTCTCGGCTACGAGGTCGGCTCAGGGTCGCTGGTGGGACTGCCGGGGCAAACAATGGAAAGTTTAGCGGACGATTTGCTGTTTTTTAAGCAAATTCCTGTGGATATGGCGGGAATCGGACCTTTTATCCCCCACCCCCACACCCCGTTGGCAAACGAAACGACAAACGGTCATTTTGAGTTAGCCCTTAAAATGATGGCTATAATGCGTCTGTTACTGCCGGACATCAATATCCCGGCCACCACAGCTATGGAAACACTCCACCCGCAAGGCCGCCTTTTGGCTTTGCAGAGCGGAGCCAATGTGGTGATGCCCAATGTTACCGAGGGCGAACCCCGCAAAATGTATGAACTGTATCCCGGAAAAATCTGTACGGGCGATACACCTGAAAAATGCCGCTACTGCATTGCCGGTAAGATTGAATCTATCGGACGAACCGTGCAAATGTCCTACGGCTTTCACGGAGAGTATTTAAAGAATAAGTCCCAGAAAAAATAAAAGCCCTGTTTAAAAACAGGACTTTTATTTTTTACCAATCTTTTAATTTTTCCAACAGTGCCGCGGCTTGTTTGCCGTTTCTTTGCTGCAAGGCTACGATTTGGCGTTTTTGCGGGTTTATAATGCACAACTCCATACAATTATCTGCCAACCACATCTCCGGGCAGGTTTTGTATCCGGGGGCGCAGTTGATCCATCTTGTACCACTGGTCCACTCCATTGTATTTTGATAGGCTGAGGGATATTTTTTCAGTGTTCTTTCCACGGCTTCCCGAAAGGCCGCCGCATAAGGGCAGCCGCGCAAACTGACCCAATGGACTTTTTTAATATCACCTAAAAAAATTTCTTGATGGCTGGAATTATCGGGTATGGAATCGTAAACCTCTTGGGGAATCGGCAATACTTTTACGTTCGGTATTCCGGCTGTTAAAAGGCCGGCCTGAATCGTACTGTCTGGCCGTTGGGCCAGTTCTTCCAGATTTACAGGAACAGTATCCTTAAACACAATGCAGGCCGCCACAGCCACTAATAGCAAAATGCCCAGCATTGCAAATAAACTGAGTCCTTTTTTATTCATCTTTTCCCCCTTTACACACGTTTCCTAATTATAACAAAAAGTGGATATGTAGAAAAAAATTTTGTTTTCTATGGAAAATGTATTACAATATAGGAAATTAAAACGGGCCAGCCCCGTTACACTGTTATTTTAATATAAGGGAGAAACGACCATATATGGTAAAGAAAACCGTCAAGAAAGCGGCTGCAAAACCTGCCGCTAAAAAGACTGTAAAAAAAACAGCCGTAAAGAAAGCCGTTCTCAAAAAACCCGCTAAATATATTTACTCTTTTGGCGCAGGCCGTGCCGAAGGCAATGGCAAAATGAAGGAATTATTGGGCGGTAAGGGCGCCAATTTGGCCGAAATGGCCGGACTGTTAAAACTGCCCGTTCCTCCCGGTTTTACAATTACTACCGAAGTTTGTACCTATTATTGGAACCACGACCGTTCCTATCCCAAAACATTGAAAGCCGACGTAGAGGCCAACCTCAAAAAAATTGAACGCGAAACCAAAAAAGTTTTCGGTTCCGAAAAAAATCCGCTTTTAGTGTCCGTCCGCTCCGGCGCCCGCGCCTCTATGCCCGGTATGATGGAAACCATTTTGAATATCGGTCTGACGGAAGAAACTATCCCGGGTATGATTGCCAAAACGGGAGATGCCCGCTTTGTGTATGATGCTTACCGCCGCCTGATTATGATGTATTCCGATGTGGTAATGGAAAAAGCCGCCGGAATTGAACCCAAGGACGGCGAAGGAATCCGCAAAATTTTGGACGGTATGCTGGGCGATTTAAAGACAAAACTCGGCGTAACGGACGATACTCATATTCCGGCCGAAGAACTCAAAAAACTGTGCGCGGAATTTAAAAAGACCGTCAAAAAAGTGCTCAAAAAAGACTTCCCGGACAATCCGATGGAACAACTTTGGGGCGCTATCGGTGCGGTGTTTGCCTCTTGGAACGGCAAACGCGCTATTGCTTACCGCAACATTGAAAATATCCCGCACGATTGGGGTACTGCCGTTAACGTACAAACAATGGTTTTCGGCAATATGGGCGATACGAGCGCCACGGGCGTGGCCTTTACGCGCAACCCCGGCAACGGCGACAGCCACTTTTACGGCGAATATTTAATCAATGCCCAAGGTGAAGATGTGGTGGCCGGTATCCGCACCCCCTCGCCGATGAACAAATGGTCTGCAAATGCTCACTCGGCCCATTTGCCTACGCTTGAAAAGGTAATGCCGAAAGTTTATAAAGAATTGGACGCTATCCAAAAGAAACTGGAAAAGCATTTCCACGATATGTTGGACATTGAATTTACGATTGAGGACCAAAAATTGTGGATGCTCCAATGCCGCGTAGGAAAACGCAACGGAACCGCCGCCGTACAAATGGCCTTGGATATGGTAAAAGAACGCTTGATTTCCAAGGAAGAAGCCGTCTTGCGTGTAACGCCTGCCCAGTTAGGCGAACTTTTGCTCCCCGCCATTGACCCCAAGGCCGAAGCGGGCGTAAAGCCCATTGCCCAAGGTCTGCCGGCCGGCCCGGGCGGTGCTTGCGGCGAAATTGTTTTCAACTCCGCCGACGCTATTAAGTTGCAAGCAACCGGCAAAAAAGCCATTTTGGTACGCGAAGAAACCAACCCCGAAGATATTGAGGGAATGCGTGCGGCCGCAGGTATTTTAACCCAGCGCGGCGGTATGACCTCTCACGCGGCTTTGGTTGCCCGCGGTTGGGGCAAATGCTGCATTGTCGGCTGCGGAGAACTGGAAATTAACCTGGAAGCCAAAACCGTCAGTATGGGCGGAAAAACCTTTAAAGAGGGCGATTCCTTAACCTTAAACGGTACGAAAGGATATGTTTATGACGGTGCTTTAAAAATGTTAGCCGCCGGCGAAGGCAACAAGAACTTAATGCACTTTTTAGCCTTGTGCGACAAAGTGCGCACCCTGAAAGTGCGCGCCAACGCAGATACGGAAGAAGATGCCATAAATGCCCGCAAATTCGGTGCGGAGGGCATCGGCCTTTTCCGCATTGAACATATGTTCTACGGTAAAAACTCCGAAAAACCGCTCTTTATTTTGCGCAAAATGATTCTCTCCGGCAATGAGGCCGAACGCAAAGCCGCGGTAGAAGAACTTTTCCCGTACATGAAAAAGGAAATCAAGGCGACTATGAAGGCTATGGCGGGCTATGGTGTAACCGTCCGCCTGATGGACCCGCCGCTCCACGAATTTGTGCCGACCTTGCCCGAAAAGCAGGCTGAATTGGCCAAAGCATTGGGAATTACGATGGCTGTATTTAAAGAACGCGCCGCCGGGCTGCACGAAGTCAACCCGATGATGGGACACCGTGGTATCCGCTTGGGTGTAACCTATCCCGAAATTACCGAAATGCAATCCCGCGCGATTTTTGAATCGGCCGCCGAACTCATTAAAGAGGGTGTAAAAGCGGAGCCGGAAGTGATGATTCCTCTTACCTGCGACGTGAACGAAATCATCACGCAAAAGAAACTCATCCGCGCCGCGTATGACGAAGTGGTAGCCAAAACCAAGGTTAAAAAACTCCATTTCTCCGTGGGTACGATGATTGAAATTCCGCGCGCAGCGGTGTTGGCCTATGAAGTTGCCCAAGAAGCGGATTTCTTCTCGTTCGGAACCAATGACCTTACGCAAATGACCTTTGGTTTTTCGCGTGATGATATCGGCTCGTTCCTGCCCGAATATTTGAAGCAAGGCATTTTGGAAGCCGACCCGTTCCAAACCCTTGACCAACGCGGTGTAGGGATGCTGATTGAACACGCCGTAACCGAAGGGCGCGACGCCAAACCTAACTTGAAGGTGGGTATCTGCGGCGAACACGGCGGGGACCCT
>OIYP01000418.1_pt1 | contig 28059 bp, 24 predicted proteins | sample 1588261 | NCBI WGS metagenome assembly OIYP01 (sample SAMN03283293) | human gut metagenome | biome: human-associated habitat; material: feces | host: Homo sapiens | place: Peru | collected 2012
TTACGAAGAACGCAAAGAGAATGGTCAGTGGCTGAAATCTATAGAATTTAAGTTGCCGATTATAGAAAAAGAGTTTGCATTAAGTTTGGACAATGATACACAAAATGAGTGCGTGGTTCTGTTGACTAAGGTACACAAGTAAAAGTGTGAAAAAGGCTTGAAATAAGAGCTTTTTGAGTTTTTTAGAATTGAAAATTAGACTGCGAAATATGCCTGAAAAAGAGTATAAAACCTTGATGTTTTTATAGTCGGATAGACAGGAATATTGAGATTGGGTCGATTATATAGAAATGTTTATTTGTGATTTGTAAAAAAGTGAGAGCGAAAATAGACTAATAATCATCTTGAAATATATCGGATGATAATTAGCCTATCATGGGAAGGAGAGGATGTTATGCCTGGCAAAGTGAGAGTAATTCCGGCTAATACAAATGAGCCAATGAAACACGTTGTCATCTATGCTCGTGTTAGTTCCAATACTACGGAACAGTTGGATAGCTTAAAAGCACAAGTTTCTGGACTGACAAAATTTGTATCCGGGCATAACAACTGGAAACTAGTCGATATCCATATAGATATTGAATCCTCTAAAAAAGGGTCTGTGCGTCCTGCGTTTCATAAAATGATAGAAGAATGCAAAGCAGGACTTACGGATATTGTTGTAGTAAAGAATATCAGTAGACTTGGAAGAGATACTGTTGAGGTGCTTGATGCCATTAATACTTTAAGAGAAGCAGAAGTACGTATTAAAAAGATTGACCTATTATGTTCTATGCGTAAAAGGAACTCCGATAACTCTTGCTTTATCAACAGATTATAAGGGAAGTGCAGCAAAGTGTGATGCTGAATTCAACTGGATCATTAGGGCTATTGAGTATCCTGACGGTTATAAGCCAGAAGATGAAGGAAAGATTAGAGAACTTATCAAAGAAGCATTTATCGTTAATTCGTATTCAGAACTTTTTAATCATGAAAGGGTTAAAAATGTTTCTGTAAGATTTGAATGCTAATTATTATATAAGGGGATGTAAAAAATGAAATATGATTACAGATACATAAGTACTGAACGCTGTCAGGAAATCAATAATATGAAAATACCCAGTCCATTGCCTCCTTATTATCCTGAATTTTTTGTAATGGAAAGTGAACGGAAAAAGTATTTTTCAAGTGAAGATGAAAATTTAATATTTACAGCTGCATTTATTCCGATTCCCGCAGACAGAGAGTTTTACCAAGAGCATTACCTGCTTATAAAAGATAATGAATATTTCATTTTTAATTATAAAAGGCTTTCAAATGAAACTGTAAAAATTGATAATACTATATACGCTGATATAGTTATTGAAATATTACCTAATGATAAAATTGATAATTGCAATGAAAAAGATGAGGTTCTTCATATTATAAGCGAAATGATTAAAAAATCTAATGTATCACATTTTAATATTATTATTCGCGAGAAAATTTTATATAAAGGAAAGGAAATAAAGTAATGGCAAAATTAAGTAAAGATGAGTGGATATCATTATTTAATAAGTTTATTAATGAATCAGATAGTTATGGCGAAGCGATTGGAAAAATGCTGAAGGGTTTGTTTATTATGGAACAACAACTGAGAAAGAAGCCGGTATTTGGAAATTAGTAGATGGCATCACTGAGGCTTCAAATGGAAATAGCGGATATATTTCTTCTACAGAAGCAGGCAAACTGTTTAATGACTCAAATTTTAACGATGCTTTAGGGGAAGTATTTGGGACAACAGCAAAAGAAGGCAGCATTGCAGTTGGTGGAAATCTTTTATATGAAGGAATGGATTATAGCGGCAAAATTATTTTTTTAGATGAAACATCTGCGCAGGCGTTTAACGATTTCTTTTCTGAAAATTACGTTAGCAATATTAATTCATCAAATGTAAATGCTATTTTTTCAGGTGAACCATTATGCAGAGGTGAAAAAGGTACTCTTAGTTCTACATCAAAGATAGAATTATTTACACCAACATTATTTGCTGCTAACGCTTTTAACTTCAGGAATTGCTGAGGCGAAAACTTGCCTCTGGACAATGAGCGAAGTTTTTCATAAGAAGCTGAATTCATGCGAGCTATCTTTTCTGCAGAACCATAGTTTTCAAGCAGATACAAAGCAGTTTTTTGAAAATCGCTCATTAAAGAATGGCTTGTCTTATGTGGAGATTATATACATGGTGGACAAGATAATTATGGTGTTCTTGACAGAATTATGGAGTTGGAAAGAAAATATGGTTCTGACAAGATGATTGTATTAGCCGGTAATCGTAAAGAGATGGCTTGTGATGGACGATGGCCAATTGGTGAAGATGCAAAACGATTTATGGAACGGTTTAAGAAAGTGGCATAAGGACTATCGGCATTCTGCAAAATTTGTATTAAGTTTTCTGTGAAAACTTGATATGTAGACCGAGCCATTTGTGAAGCAAATTTTGCATGGCGAGGGCTCATAGATTGAGTGGGATGTATACATACGAAAGGGCGTTTAATAGTGCGATTGAAAGTTTACCGCTGACCAATATGCGGTATAGAAATGGTTGGGTCGAAAGTGTTGTTCTCCACCGGTATCGGTGGAGATTCTTTTATTATGGAAGTTTATAATTTATATCGGGTAATGCTTGACCAGTTGGACGGGAAATGCATTGCCTGAAGTAATTTATTTTTTTGAGCGGGTGATGTGGCTGTGCAAAATCTATTAATTAGTTTTGTTAGTTCCTTTTTCAAAGATTTAAAATCATCTTTACCCAACAGGTTTCGAAATGCTATGAGCAGTGCAAACATATCATGTTTTCCGTAAAGATACTGGGTACCTTTTTGAGGAATATCCATTTTCTTATGCAATGCAGTATCGGGTATTTCGAATCTGGTTTCAAAAGAAAATAGCCGTTCATTATGTGCACATATATTACGAAATACAGTAAGTACTTTTAAATATTGGATTAATTCTTTCCCTGTAATATTGCTATAATGTACACTAACCTTGGATTTTATGCTTGGGAGCATAAATGAATACATTTTCGAAGTTTGACCAAGCGTAAGAGTTTTCATTATAACCCATAACGGAACGTTAGAACAATAATAACAAATCGGACATATTACTGATGTCGGCACTATGTTCATATGAGAATTGCGGTCACAGTTTGTGACCGCAAAACAAGGAAGGAAATATATGGCAGAAGATAAAAAGAAAGAAATTGCAGTAATTGAAATTACAGAAGAATACATGAAGGATCGGCTTTATGAATTCAGAGGGAAAAAAGTTATGCTGGACTCAGATTTGGCAGAAATTTATGGGTATGAGACAAAAAATTTTAAAAGGCAGGTTAAGAATAACATTGCCAAATTTGAAGGCGATGTTTTTATGTTTGAATTGAATGATGCAGAAGTGGAAAATCTTTCAAGGTGCAAAAATTTCACCTTGAATATGGGAAGAGGTTCAAATATAAAATACAAACCTTATGTGTTTACAGAACAGGGTGTATATATGCTTATGACGGTTTTGCGCGGCAATCTCGCAATTAAACAAAGCCGTGCACTTGTGAAAACTTTTAAGAAAATGAAAGATTACATTTTAGAAAATCGAGATCTTATTGGTCGGCGGGAAATACTTCAGTTAAGCATGGAGGCTGCTAACAACAAAATAGAAATTAACAAAATCAACTTAGATATGCTCTCTCTTGAAAAACAGATTTCCGATGTTGCAGAAGGCTTGAAGGATGTTGTGACAAAATCTGAGTTGGCTGATATGATGAACAGCTTTGTTTCAGATGATGATGAAAAGTGGCTCATGTTTAACGCAAAATTTAGTAGTGCAGATGAGGTATATGAGACCATTTATAAGCAGGCAAAGTCGTCAATATATGTCGTTGACAATTATATTGGATTAAGAACGCTGGTACATCTTAAAAATTCTCCTACAGGAGTAAATATTACTTTATTCAGCGATAATGTTGGGAATAATAAACTTCATAACATAGAATTTACAGATTTCTGCAAGGAGTACCCAACAGTAAATTTGTCAATGAAAAAGACAGGCGGTATATTCCATGATCGTTTTATCGTATTGGATTATGGAACTGCTGATGAAAGGGTTTTCTTATGTGGGGCTTCATCAAAGGATGCAGGGGCTGGAATAACCAGTATTGTTGAAGACTATGGAGTATCTAAATATACCCCGGTGATTGCCACGCTGTTGAAAAATCCAACTTTGATTTTACCACAATAGAGGCGAGAGAAAGCAAGCTGTCACGGTTCCCCGTTACGATAAAAAATGCCACCATCTGAAAAAGGATTTGTGTACCCACTCCCATCCAATTTGTGGTACAATATCAATTAACAACAACATACCATACCAAAAGGAGGACATCCAATGCTTTTTATAGAATATCCCAAATGTTCCACCTGTCAGAAAGCGAAAAAATGGCTGGATGAACATGAGATTACATATACGGACCGTCACATCGTAGAGCAGAATCCGTCCTACGAGGAATTGAAAGAATGGCATGAAAAGAGCGGTCTGCCATTAAAGAAATTTTTTAACACCAGCGGACTTTTATATAAAGAAATGAAGCTTAAGGACAGGCTTCCCGAAATGAGCAGGGACGAGCAGTTAAAGCTGCTTGCGACAAACGGAATGCTGGTAAAACGTCCATTGATCGTAGATGGAAGTACGGTAATTACCGGTTTTAAAGAAAAAGAATGGTCAGAGCACTTCTTATAAAAATAAGAATGTGGTTTTCATAAAAGGACTTGCAGGAATGGAGGATCATTATGATTATAACAATTGCCAGACAATGCGGATGTGAAGGGGACGAAGTAGGAAGAAGGTTATCAGAATTATACGGTATTCCGTGTTATTCCAAAAAGGAACTGATCGAGCTTGCAAAAGAGAAAAAAGTGTATGAAAAGTATCCGTTTTATTTTGGGGAACGGCAGGTTGATGATATGATGAGCATGGTTGCGGATGATATGAATTTAAAGGTGCGTGAGACACCGAAAAAGGCATTAACGGCGTTGTTTGATGATCAGCCGTGCATCGTGATCGGTCGTGCATCGGATTATGCGTACAAAGAACATGCGGATGCGGTTCGTATTTTCCTTTGCGGGGACAAGAAAACAAGAATTGAAAAAATCGCAGAGAAACACCATGTATCAGAGTCGAAAGCAAAAATGATCGTGGATGACACAGACCGTCGAAGAAAGCAGTATCATAATTATTATTCCGGGGAAACCTGGGGATTAGCAGATAATTATGATCTGTGTTTAGATGAGTGCAGACTTGGGATTGATGGTGTGGCTGCAGTTGTTTCGGCTTATATCAGTCAGGTCAGGGGAAAGAAGTGATCTAAGGATAGTAGAAACAGGACTGGGAGTAAAAACGGTCGGAAGGGAGAGCAGCATGGCATACTATTTAGCAGAAGGTGCGATTGTAAAAGGAGATGTGACGATCGGAGAAGATTCAGGAATATGGTATCATGCAACGGTGCGTGGAGATACTGACAGGATTACGATCGGAAGCAGGACGAACGTACAGGATAATGCGGTCCTTCATGTGGGAGACGGGCATGCGCTTACCATTGGAAACGATGTGACGATCGGGCATGGTGCGATTGTACACGGATGTGAGGTCGGCAATAATACATTGATCGGAATGGGTGCGATCATATTAAATGGTGCAGTGATCGGCGATAACTGTATCATTGGTGCAGGGGCTCTTGTGACACAGAACATGGAAATCCCGGATGGCAGCCTTGCATTTGGAAATCCGGCGAAGATAATAAGAAAGCTGACAGAGGAAGAAATTAAGTCAAACCATAACAACGCGCTGTTGTATGTGGGAGAAGCAAAAAATCAGTTGATGCTGGTATGAGCAGAGATCAGGATAAATATTAATATTTATCCGTTATATTTATAAAAATGGATGTTTCCAATAGATTAAATGAGGAAACATCCATTTTTTGTATATGTTTTTTATTTTATTCCCTGATCGAATCAAGTGCATTGGAAATATCTGCAATTAAGTCTTCCTTATCCTCAAGACCGAGGCTGATACGGATAAGTTCTGCCGGAACGCCGGCTTCTTTTAACTGTTCGTCGGTCATCTGGCGGTGTGTGGATGTTGCAGGATTTAAGCAGCAGGTTCTTGCGTCAGCAACATGTGTTTCAATCGCACCGAGTTTTAAATTCTGCATAAATGTGGAGGCAGCACCACGTCCACCTTTTAAACCGAAAGAGACAACACCACAGCCACCATTTGGCAGATATTTTTTTGCACGCTCATAATATTTGCTGGAAGGCAGTCCTGGATAGTTGACATAGGCAACTTTAGGATGTTTTTCTAAAAATTCAGCAACAGCCTGACCGTTTTCCACATGTTTTGGCATACGGACATGCAATGATTCAAGACCGAGATTTAAGATAAAAGCGTTCTGTGGAGACTGCATACAGCCGAAGTCACGCATCAGCTGTGCGGTACATTTTGTAATAAAAGCACCTTTTTTACCAAATTTTTCTGCATAGGTAATTCCATGATAGCTTTCATCCGGTGTACACAGTCCTGGATATTTGTCGGCATGAGCCATCCAGTCAAATTTACCACTGTCCACGATCGCTCCGCCTAAGGCAGCTCCGTGACCATCCATGTATTTGGTCGTGGAGTGGGTTACGATGTCAGCACCCCATTCAAACGGGCGGCAGTTGACTGGAGTCGGGAACGTGTTATCGATCACAAGCGGAACGCCGTTGGCATGGGCAACTTTTGCAAATAGTTCGATATCTAAAACGGTGAGTGCAGGGTTAGCAATCGTCTCACCAAACATAAGCTTTGTATTTGGCTTAAATGCTGCATTTAATTCCTCCTCAGTAGCATCAGGAGAAACAAATGTGGTCGTGATTCCCATTTTTGCCATCGTGACAGCGAGCAGGTTGAAAGTACCACCATAGATAGAGGAGGAAGCAACGATGTGATCGCCACATTCACAGATATTGAACATGGCAAGAAAATTGGCTGCCTGTCCGGAAGAAGTTAACATTGCAGCCGAACCGCCTTCCATAGCTGCAATCTTTGCAGCGACGATATCGTTGGTAGGATTCTGAAGGCGGCTGTAAAAATAACCATCTGCCTCTAAATCAAAAAGTTTTCCCATATCCTCGCTGGTACTGTATTTAAAAGTGGTAGACTGGATGATCGGCACCTGTCTCGGTTCTCCATTGCCAGGTGTGTAACCTGCCTGCACACATTTTGTCCCCATTCTGTATTCACTCATAGAAATCTAATCCTCCGTTTCTGCACTGTTTTATAAAAACAGCTGCATTAAAAATTCCTTCGCGATTCATCACATTAGTAAGAAAAAGCGCATAAAAATATCGTATCATTCATAGGAAGATTTTACAAGGGAATATCTTTTGATTTTAAAAAATTTGTGATACAGTAGGGAAGAAAAAATATAGAGCATGTCAGGTTTGAATAAAAAGAGAGAAGTGTGATTGAAAAGTGAAATTACAGCCATTTCAGACATTAAAACATTACGATAAGCAAAATCTTCCAAAGGACATTCTTGCTGGAATCATCATCATGGCAGTTTCTATCCCGATTTCCATGGGGTATGCACAGATTGCAGGGCTTCCGGCAGTTTATGGATTATACGGCTCGGTGTTCCCGATCATTTTATTTGGACTTTTTTCCACGTCACCACAGTTTATTTTTGGTGTGGATGCGGCTCCGGCAGCATTGATCGGTTCAGCTATTGTGGGACTTGGCATTGAAGGCGGAACGAAAGAGACCATGGCAGCAGTGCCTGTACTGACTTTTTTTGTGGCACTGTGGCTTCTGGCATTTTATTTTATGAAGGCAGGAAAACTGGTCAATTTTATTTCTGCACCGGTCATGGGAGGATTTATCACCGGAATCTGTACCACGATCATACTGATGCAGGTGCCAAAGCTGATGGGTGGAACGGCAGGAGTCGGAGAACTTTTTGAACTGGCAGAGCATATTGCAGGGACGGCAGGTCAGATCAATCTGCCGTCGCTTGTGATCGGACTTTTTGCACTTGTGATCCTTCTGGTTTCGAAAAAGCTGATTCCAAAGTTTCCGATGGCAGTTGCACTGATGGCAGCAGGGGCACTTATGACACGGCTCCTGCCGGTCAGGGAGTGGGGCGTACAGACGCTTGCAGCAGTAGAACCCGGAATGCCGGAATGGAGCATACCGGATTTTTCAGTGATTGCACCGAAGGATGCGATCATCACAAGCCTGTCGGTTGCCGTTGTCATAATGGCTGAGACTTTGCTCGCAGAGAACAGTTTTGCTCAGAAAAACGGTTATAAGATTGACGATAATCAGGAACTTTTTGCATTTTCCATAGGAAATTTTGTCGCAGCGTTTACCGGCTGCTGTCCGATCAATGGATCGGTATCACGCAGTGCAATGGGGGAACAGTATCAGGCAAAAACACAGCTTACCGGTATCATGGCAGGGGTGTCGATGATCATTCTTCTTTTATGTGGAACCGGTTTTATCGGATATCTGCCGATTCCGGTACTGACGGCGATCGTGATCTCAGCACTGCTTGGTGCAACAGAGTTTGAACTTGCGGTCAGGCTGTGGAAAGTCAGCCGGACGGAGTGTTTCATTTTTATAGGAGCTTTTCTTGGTGTGCTGATGCTTGGTACGATCAATGGTGTTTTGATCGGGATCATTCTTTCTTTTACGGAAATGATCATCCGTACTTCAAAACCGGCAAGGTGCTTTTTAGGAATCCAGCCGGGACACCAGCATTTCAGGGATCTGCAGGAAGGCAGCCAGATTCATGCGGTGGAGGGCGTTCTGATCTACCGTTTCAGCAGCAATTTGTTTTTTGCCAATATCGGGGTGCTGCAAAAGGATATTGAGGAGCATATCAAAGACGATACCAAAGCAGTTATTTTAGATGCAGGAGGTATCGGAAGCCTGGATATCACGGCGGCAGACCGTCTGGAGATTTTATACAGATCTTTGAAGGAAAAGGGAATCCGCTTTTACATGACGGAGCACATTGCAGATGTGAATGAGCAGCTCCGGAAATTAGGACTCGGTTATCTGATAGAGGAGGGCTGCGTGCGAAGAACCATACATATCGCATTAAAAGATATGGGAATCAACAGACCTTATCCGCTTGAAGGCGGTGTGGATAACGTGGAGCGCAGTGCGTCGAGAAAACGTGCTGATAACCGTGTCCAGGAGTTTGTCTGGGCATTTGGTTCAGAGACGGAAGATGAGATCGAAAAACAGATCGTACTTCAGATTGAGCAGTTAAAGCAGACGGGGGATGTTGAAAATCTGTTTCATGGCAGATGGGCACATATGGAGGCACTGGATGAAGATGAGTGGCTCGAACATTTAGAGGAACATTTAAAGGAAATCGTTAATATCTCCGGCAAGGACGAGATGACGTTAGCGGGCAGACTTGAGGCACACCGGAAGGAAGTACATGACCGTATTGCAAAAGAGCATCCGGAACTGGCGGAGCGTTTTAAGGAACGCAGGCACCTGCTGGATGAGCATTTGAAGGAGCGCAGGCCGGAAGTGTATGAGCTGGTGTTAGAGCTTAGGGAGAAGAGGAGAGAGTAGATTTATGTTGTTTGTATATTTTTTATGCCGTATAATAAAGCAATAAAAGGAGAATCGAAACATTGTTTGCTGACCGGGAGGATGCTAAATGGGGAATTATTTAAATCCAGGGATGGAAAGTTTTTTTAAGACTGTAAACTCTGAGATTTACGTTGATAAAACAGGATTGATCAAATATACAAACAAAGTGATTAACACACAACAGGGATATCTTTGTATCAGCAGACCTCGCCGTTTTGGTAAGTCTATCGCTGCAAACATGCTAGCTGCCTATTATAGCTGTGAATGTGATTCAAAAGAGTTATTCAGGCGGTTTGAAATTGCTAAGAGCAGTGATTTTGAAAAGTATCTGAATCAATATGATACGATTTTTTTGAATATGCAGGAGTTTTTAAGTCAGAGCAGTACGATGGAAGAAATGATCTCACTGGTTCGCAAGAGCGTTCTTTGGGAACTTCTGGGAAAATATCCGGATTATCGTTATTTTGACAATACAAATCTGACACGTACTATGCAGGATGTTTATAGTTATTCTAAAATACCATTTGTTATTATTATTGATGAATGGGATTGTATTTTTCGTGAGGCAAAGTTTCATAAAAATGAGCAGGAACAGTATCTTGATTTTTTAAGGGATTTATTAAAGGATAAAGCCTATATTCATCTGGTTTATATGACAGGAATACTTCCAATAAAAAAATATGGAACACATTCAGCTTTAAATATGTTTGATGAATTTTCCATGATTGAACCCGGACCCTTAGCATCGTATGTTGGTTTTACAGAAGCGGAAGTGGTGGAACTTTGTAAAAAGTATCAGATGGATATGGAAGATGTAAAAAGCTGGTATGATGGTTATTCTTTTACGGAAGAATCTTCGGTTTATAATCCAAAATCTGTTGTAAACTGTATGCGGTTTAAGAAAATTGAAAATTATTGGAATCAGACGGAAACTTTTGAGGCACTTCAGGTTTATATTGATATGAATTTTGACAGTCTGAAAGATGATATTTTAAGTATGCTCGCAGGGGAATCGGTCTCTGTCAATACAGGAAGTTTTACAAATGACATGACAACGTTTCGGACAGAAGATGATGTACTGACATTGTTGATACACCTTGGTTATCTGGGGTATGACAATACGAATAAATGTGTGTTTATTCCCAATAATGAGGTGCGTTCGGAGTATGTCAATTCTGTGTCTGTTTCGGATTGGGGAGAGGTCTCAAAGGCACTGAAAAATTCATCAGACACTTTAAATGCAATTTGGCAGAATCGTCCAAAGCAAGTTGCAGAGGGAATAAAAAATGCTCACTTTGAAACATCCCATATACAATACAATGATGAAAATGCTTTAAGCTATACGATTTCTCTGGCATTATATGCGGCAAGAAATTTTTATACGGTACACCGTGAATTTGCAGGCGGAAAGGGATTTGCAGACCTTGTGTTCGTTCCACGGAAAAAATTTGCAGATAAGCCGGCATTGGTGGTGGAATTAAAATGGGATAAAACAGCTTCTGGTGCGATACAGCAGATAAAGGGAAAAAATTATTGCCGGTCGTTGGAGGATTATCAGGGTAATCTTTTATTGGTTGGTATTAACTATAATGTGAAAACAAAAGAACACGAATGTGAGATTGAAAATTATCAGAAATAGGAAAAGAGCTTTTGCTGTGAAAACACGGCAGAAGCTCTTTTTTTGCACATGTACATTATGTGTCCATGTAGTCTGCTAGAATGAGGATATCAAAACAAGGGAGGATGCAGAGATATGACAAAACAGGAATTGAATCAGAAATTAAGAGAAATAAATGAAAGAAAAATTGCCGATGGAACAGGTTTCCTGATGCAGGGAACAAACAAAGTGGGAAAAGATCTGTTGCCGATTCTGCTGGATGGGGAAGATGTTGTAGATTTTTTTGATGCTAGAATGAGCAGTCTTTTTAAATTTTTTAAAGGGACAAGATATGCCAGATGTTATCTGGTGATTACCACAAAAAGGCTTATCTATATTGAGCGTGGAAATTATGTTATGGGGGTAAATCCGCTGGCAAAGAAAACAATTACTTTGGAACGAAAGGGCATCAGAGGCGAAGTGGTGGAAAACAGTGGAATTGAAAAGATAGACTATCCGTATCTGCTGCGGCTTGCTTCGACCGGAGAACAGTATGAAATTTCAATCGCCCATGACGTAAGCATATATTTGCAAGAGAAACAAAATGCAGAAAATACCGCAGAAAATGAAAAGACAGTAAATGGAAGCCAACTGGAAAAAACGACAAAAACAGCAAATGAAGCCGGACTGGAAGAAACGGTAAAAGCACAAGATGAATCTGTCATGCATACGACAGTTGGTAATCCGAACAAGCATAACAGTAAACTTCCACTGATAATAGGTGGAGCCGCAGCTGCAGTAGCTGTGATCGCAGTTGTTTTACTTGTGATACCGGATAAAAATGATACAAATATGAATCTGGGAAGTAATACACCAGTTCAGAGTGAAGAACAAAATCAAAGTGATGTACAGGACCAGGATGCTGCACAAAATCAAAGTGATGTACAGGATCAGGATGCTGCACAAGCTCAGAATGATGATAAAAATGTAAAAGAACAGCAGAAACCGGAAGAGATTGAGATTGCCCAATATGTTGACGGTAATGTGGATGATCTGCTGCAGGTATGTGATATGCTATCAACGGATGACAGCGAAACTTACAGTGATGCGTCAGAAGATATCATGGTAAAAGCGGACAATGGCGTGATCAATGCTTTTTTGCTTGAAACCGAAAAATATCCGATGGATTTTGCGGGGGTTACGGTTGGAAGTGATTTTATTGATATTTCGGATGAAAAACTGGCGAAATATGGATACACCTACTACGGAGATGATGCAGATGTGATCATTTATTTATATAAGGATCAGATGGCAGGTGTCATGTTTGAAAATGATGAGAGTGGGATCATCACCGGGATTTACTGGATGAAAAATATGATGGATGCCTTAAATGATACGGAGAAAGATACAGAAAGCAGCACGGATACTGTACAGTATGCGCAGGGAGAAGTGGAAAATTTTGCCGGTGAGTATCAGGGAAGCGATGCAACACTTTATATTTCTCTTGGTACAGAAGTATCGATCAGCGAGCAGCAGGAGGGAGATACAGTAGGTACGATTTCCATCAGCACTGCCATGGGTACGATCGAAGCAGAATTATGGAAACAGGATGTAAATGAGTATGCTATTTATCAGGAAACAGGCAATGCGGTGATCGGCAGGATGACAGTGCTGGAGAATGCGGTGATTGTCACGGATTCGTCAGGATTTGATGGAACGTATGAGCTGGTGACAAGGTATGAGTCGTAATGAGTTGATTATACAGATAAAATACAGATAGGTCGGAGGAAAAATCATGAGCGAAGAGAGAGTAATTGAAATAAAAGCATTATCATCGGAAGAAAATATCAATTCACGGGAAAAAAGTATTTATGATCTGCTGGAAGAAGATATTATGAGGTCGGATATAGAAGACAGTGAAAAAACAAAAAAGCTGTCAAGATTATTAAAAATCCGTGGAGAAAAAGTAAATATTATGTTGACAGGGGCGACGGGCAGTGGAAAAAGCTCTACGATCAATGCGTTGTTTCATATGGAGGTTGCCAAAGTAGGAGTGGGTGTGGATCCGGAAACATCCTGCATAGACAAGTATGAACTGGATAACCTGATCATCTGGGATACACCTGGACTTGGAGATGGTGTGGAGAATGATAAGAAAATTACCAGAGATATAATTAAGAAATTGAATGAAATGGATGAGAACTGCAACCCTTTGATCGATATGGTTGTCGTAATTTTGGATGCCTCATCCAAAGATCTTGGCACATCGTATGATCTGATCAATAAAGTGCTGGTTCCCTGTCTGGGAGAAGAAGCAGCGCAGGAGAGGATTTTGATCGCGTTAAATCAGTCAGATATTGCAATGAAAGGGACACACTGGGATGCAGCATTGAATGAGCCGGATGAAATTTTAAAAGAGTTTCTGAAGAAAAAGGCAGATTCCGTGCAAAAAAGAATCAAAGAGGGAACAGGACTCGATATCAGACCAATCTGTTATTGTGCAGGATACAAAGAAGATGGGGAGCAGAGAAAACCATATAATCTTACAAAACTTTTGTATTATATTATAAAAGCGATTCCCAGGGAAAAGAGGCTGGCACTTGTTGATCACATTAATGATGACAAAGATAACTGGCTGCATGATGATAAAGAAAGCGAATATTGTGATGAGATCGAGAGCGGATTAGGTGATACTGTATGGGACTGTATTTCTGATGGTGTTGATACAGGCTGTGCGATCGGCGCAGCAGTCATGGGAATACCGGGAGAAATCGTAGGAGGAATGGTAGGAGGAGCAGTCGGAGCGATAAAAGGAATTTTTTCATCTATTTTTGGATAAAGACAATGAGCAGGTAGAAATACCTGCTCATTGAATCATAAAATAAGTTTGAATAAAATCAAATACGATGTGATTTTGAGAGATTTGTGTGTGTATTCATTGAAATTTAACAGACAATTTAATATAATAAAGAGTAGTTTTTAACTACCAAAAATGTACAAAAGGATGGAGCACGGAAGATGGAAAAAATACTAGAGGCATTAGAAATACTCAAAAAAATAAATACTGTATATGGAATCCCGATAGAAAATATTTTACAGATGCAGTCAGAAATTACAGATGCGAAAGTCTGCACACCAGTTATTGGTAAGTTCAGTTCTGGTAAAAGTGCATTGATAAATACATTTTTAGGATATAGCAGAAAATTGCTAAAAGAAGATATCACCCCAGAGACAGCGATTCCGACAGAGATTGTTTATGCAGAATTAGATGAGATAGTCAGAGTGTTTTTGAATGATGGTACATACAAAGATATGTCAATGGATGATTTCAGGGAATATGAAGCAGATGCAAGAACTGTAAAATGTGCAAGAATTAAGTTGAAAAATGGAAATCTGGAAAGAATACCGGATGTTATGTTAGTGGATATGCCGGGATTTGAATCAGGTTTTGAGGTACATAATAAGGCAATTGATGATTACCTGCCGCAAAGTCTTGCATACATCATTACATTTCCGGCAGATGATATGATCGTAAGGAGCAGCATAGGTGAAATATTAAAAGAACTGTGCCTGCATGATATGCCATTATGTGTTGTGATCACAAAAAATGATAAGGCAAATGATGATTTTGACATTGTCTTTGAAAAAATGAAAGAAAGCCTGAAACGTTATGTGGGGGATCGGGAGATAGAATATTGTTTTACCAGCAGCCGTGATGGAGAGGTAAGTGATCTGGAAGAATTCCTGATCAATATTCAGGAACAGTCGCAGAATATCCTTGCAAAAAAATATAAAAAACTGATTCTGCCAATCATAGAAAACACAGAAAACTATTTGAATACAACCTTAAATGGAAGCCAGCTGACAGAATCAGAACTGGATGAGAAGGAGGAAAAACTTCACAGGCAATTATCCTCATTGGATGAAAAATTTGCAGAAGAACAGGAAAATTTCGGACTAGAAATTTCAGAATGTGTAGAGGAAATCAAAAATGATGTGCAAAGAGCTATGGAGGCGGATGAAACCACACTGGTTGCAATGACAATGAATGGACAGAGTATTAGTGATCACCTCAATTCTGTTGTCAGAAATACAGTTACGGCGAGTGTAAAGAAAAACTTTATACCTAAGGTGGAAAAATATCTGAAAAGAGTGGAAAAAACGCTCAACAGCGAATCCATTGGGGATGTACATGTTTCATTTTCGTTTGATACAGAAAAAATTAACAAGGGCATGACGTCTAATATTGTGGCAGTTGCGGCAGCAACATTGCTTGGTGGACCGCTGTTTGGATTGATAGTTGGAGTTTTTACAAAATTAAGAGGAGATAAAAAGCGGGAAGAGGCTAAGAATGATATTCGGATGAAACTTCGTAATGAGGTATTTCCAAAGGTAATTGATGATGTTACAAAAGGTATTGAGACGACAATTACAAAACAGATTCAGCTTGTAAATACATCCATAGAAGATGAATTAAAAAATCAAAGAGATACGATCGAAAAGGCAATGGAAGATGTAAGGATGAAAATGAATGAGGAGAAAGAGACTAAAGAAAATTTAGAAACAGGAATAAAGACAGATTTAGAGAGAATCGAGGAGATGAAAGATGGCTTACGATGAAGAAGTGTATGAAAAACTGGTGGGAAATTTTACTCTGCTCTGTAATATTATAAGACAGAATACGGGAAGTCAATTAAGCGTTGATCTATCGAAAATCGAGGAGATCATTCATAAAAAAATTCCGGATACTTTAAAGAAAAATGCACCGGAAGATTTTTACGAATTGTATACAGATTTTAAGTCAGAATATGAAAAATTCAGGGATTTCATTCTTTACGATAAATTGATCGGAAAAAATATAGTGGCACTTGGCGGAGGTTTTTCCAGTGGAAAATCCAGTTTTTTGAATGCATTAATGGGAAAATCAGTTCTTCCGGCTGACATTGATCCATCAACTTCAGTTCCGACTTATATTGTAAAAGGGGAAAAACATGAAGTGATGGGAATTAATGTATTTGATGCAAAGGTATCGATGCAGCCGCGGGACATAAAGAAAATCGCACATGGGTTTGGAGAATTAGAGGATGAGGAAGATGAGAAAGTAACCGATGCAGTGACGCTTGGTCATGTATTGGAAAATATCTTTTTCTCGACACCGCTGCATAAATACGACAATATTGCTTTTCTGGATACACCGGGATATTCCAAGCCGGATTCGGAAAAGTATTCTGCAAAAACGGATGAACAGATTGCAAGAGGACAGCTTAATTCCAGCAATTATATTTTGTGGTTTGTACAGGCAGACGCAGGAACGATCACAGAGGAGGACATTAAGTTTATAAAAACGCTCAGGGAAGATATTCCGAAACTTATCGTGGTAAATAAAGCGGATAAGAAGAATCTGAACGATCTGAAGTCCATTATGGAAAAAATCAGAGCTACCTTGGACTTAAGAGGAATCCGATATGCAGACATATTTGCATTTACCAGTAAGTTAGAGCAGGTGGAAGATAAAGAACTTCAAAAGTTTATAGAGGATGATACTGAGAAAATAAAAAAACAGATCGCGCAGTGGAATAATCAGGTATACGAATCAAACTTTGCCAGAAACTTTAAAGTACTTTTTGTCCGCTGCAAAGAATTTTATGAGGATGAGATTGATGAAGAAGGCAGAAAACTGACTCGTTTAAATACGTCTCTTACCAGATTATCTGCAGAAGATGTTGACAGTGAAATCTTAGAACCGCTGCAGCTTATGGTAAAAGATGCACAGAAGAATGTAAATGAACTGAAAAATATCAGCAAAAAATTAAAAGAACTACAGAATGAATTCTTTGCAGAAATTAAATTTATCTCTGATATTGTTGGAATTGCAATGCCGGAGCCATCAGAGATAGATCTTCTGACAGATAAGGTGAAGAATCCGCTTCAGCTTATTGAAGAATATAAAAAAGCGAAAGGCATCAAGACAGATGATTCGATCGCAGATATGCTTTGTAATATGTTTGAGGGAGTGAAACCAGTCATTCAAAAAAAAGCCGGAGGCAGTGAGTACGCGAAAGAACTGGCAGATGTTATGATGGAGGTTTGCAATATCACGCCAGAACAGATTCATATAAATGATGTGTATAAAAGTTCCAAAGAATATACATCACTGATGAAACGAAGTTAGGAGATACAGCCATGGATGAATTGGACAAAAGAATTGATAAAATACGGGAGATGATTAAAACGGAAAAAGCAAAAGAATATGCGGTTACAAACGAAACACTGAGCGGATTGGATGAATATATAAAAAAGTTATACTTAAAACTTTTGGGCACAGTCATTCAGTATAAAAATGATCCATCAGATATGCAGATCATATATTTAAACAGGATTGCCTGTGGGATGGGAGCAGAGGAACCAGTAGAAGAATTGATGCGGATGGCACTTGAGATATCGGAGACAGATGTGCAGGAATTCGTTGTTGTCATGAAGGAGAAAAACATAAAGTTTTATTTTGCGATTGATGGTCTGATCTTATTAAAAATTGGAAGTGCGGCACAGGAAAATTATGAATATTTTGCGGAACTGCTTGAACTTTCCGGCATGGCAAAGAGAGATATTGAGGCAGTCAGCCAGATCGCAAAGTCAGTGCTTACACAGGAGTCTGCTTACTATGATGAGGCAAAAAACTGGATCGCTGAGTCTGCGAAAACATATGATTTTTCAAACTATATTAAATCCTATTATGCAGGAGCAATCATTGATTTACAGGATGAAACAAGATATTGCTCTCCGGATGTAAATCAGGTGTATGATATTTCATTTCCAATGCGGTATGACGCAAAGAAGGTTGTGTTTGAAAATCTGAATATCCATTTGAAGGAGGATTGGTTTTTTGAGGGATGTGATGAGGTTGTATTTCGAAATTGTAAAATGTATGGTGATAAGGAACATTTTATAATGAATAATGTTGGCAGTGTAACATTTGATAATTGTGTATGTGAAGATTTTGGTAATCGTGTGGCGATTGCAGATCATGTGAGTCATTTTGTAGTTACAGCGTGTGAGTTTAGAAATTGCGGATATGTTTATAATGATGACCAGCGCTTTGAAAATGAATCAGAGGATGGAGGGGTATTTTTGCTTCTTGGAGTTAACGATAGTGTAGTGGAATTTAAAGCAAATTCAATTGAACAATGTTATATTGAATCGGTTTCTGATACTGATGTTAGAAAAAATGGCGCGTTTCTAGGAATGATGGGAGAATATCTAGGTTTTGGAGGTAGGTGGATTGGAGGGCTGGATCGGTTTATCTTAAAAAACAATATGTTTCGTAACTGTAATTGCATTCATGGTGGAAAGAGAAAAAATGCTATGATAGCAGGATCTTTTTTTGCAAAGGTTATGGAAGAGGAAAATAATCAGTGTATTGGAGGTATAACCAGTATATTTGAAGGAGATAAAGAAAGGTATATCAAGGATCATATTTAAATGAAAAGCATATTAGACATACAACAGGAAGTTCGTAAACTGGAACAAAATGTCCGTGACATCAGAGAAGGGATCAAAACAATCAATTCCGATATTGAAGGGATCGAACATGGTTCCATAAAGAGAAGGATCAAAGAGAGCAGGGAGTGAGTATGAATCTTACAGATATACAGGTAGAATTAAGAGAAATAGAAGCACGTATAGAACAGCTTCATTTGGAAATCGAAAAAATGAAACCGCAGACAGAGGAGGAACAGGAAGAAAATTATGCAGCAATCACCAGGCTGGCATATCAGTATCCGGTTAAGAATGAAACCTTCTTAAAGGCTGCAGAGCATGTCCGGCAAATGGTGATCAGCAGTCTTTCGTATTTTTTTGTAGCTGATACACAGGATAGTTATGACAGACTGTTGTATCTGTGCAGGTTGTCAAAAGGAATCGGGCTGGAATTGTCCGCAGAGGATATTTATAAAGCAGGACTTGGGTTTGATGAACAGAATATGGGAAATCTGTCCAGGGATTTGATGGATCAAAAGTATACATATCTGACAGAAGCGTGTATTGTAGCTGGATTGTCAAAAGAAGCAAAAAAATATATGCCGGTTGTCGCGGATATTGCACATATGTTTGAATGTGATAAAGAAGAAATCCGTGTGATCGCGCAGGTTGCGAAAAGTGTACTGGTGGATAATATGGATATATTAAAGGATATAAAAACAGATACACCAGAGCGTTGGCGAGGCCGGTTTATGGACTATATTTCACAGAAGTGGATCAGAGACCAGAGAATAAAATGTGATGTGATTTGTACTGTCCGCTGGATGAAAAAGGATGAAAGTGATGGAGAGTATGCACAAACTGTATTTACGAAACAAGCAGCCTATGCAGGTAGTATGGGATTTTTTGGTCAAAGTAAAGCAAAGCAGGAAGGGAAAAAAAGACAACCGGCAATCATTAGGATGCAGTTAGAAAACGGAAGCCTTGTAAAAAAAGGAGATTGTGTTCTCGAATATGATAAACGGACTTTTGTAAGAGAAAGGTATGAGATTAAGACCAAAAAGCAGAAAAGTGTGATATTAGCGCCGTGTGACGGTATTGTTTATTATGTTGAGTTTGAAGAGAAGAGCAGGATAGAGGGAAAAATGGATCAATATATGGCAATCTATGTGGTGTCTTATTTTGATGATTATGATAGTTTATATTCTATGGTCACGAATGAAAATAAATAAATAAAAATGTAACATTTACATAGGGAAAGGAAGGCATATGATGGCGGTATTTACAGAAGATAACAAGGAGTTTCAGGCATTTATTGATAATACGGATGCAATGATCACAGAACTTAGCGGACATGCGAGAACAGAAGATATTAATGAACTGCAGAGACTGGTATCAAATTTTAAAAAGAAAACAGAAGATTTTTATCGTACAGACAGGATGTTAAACATTGGTGTGATCGGACAGGTAAAAGCAGGAAAATCAACTTTTTTGAATACACTTCTTTTTGAAGGAAAAGAAGTGCTGCCGAAAGCTCCGACACCTAAGACAGCCACTTTGACCAAGATGGAATATTCAGATAAAAATATCATACAGATTGAGTACTATTCGAAAGAGGAGTGGGAGATACTTGAGGAAAATGCGTGTGTGGATCTGGAGGATGAGATCTATACCTCTGCACGTGAGATTATTGAAATGGTAAGAAGAAATGGGGTAGATCCGGTTCCTTATCTTGAAAAGGGCAGGGATATATTAGAATATGAGTCTTATGATGCATTAGTTTCCGGTTTAAATAACTATGTGGGCGAAGATGGTAAATACACACCTATCGTAAAGGCGGTTACATTGTATCTGAATAAGGAAGAATTTAAGGGATTGTCGATCGTAGATACTCCTGGATTAAATGACCCGATCGCATCCCGTACGATTCGTACAAAAGAGTTTATGGAAGTCTGTGATGTTGTATTTTTCTTAAGTCCATCGACAGGATTTCTGGATAAAAGTGACTGGGTGTTACTATCAAGCCAGCTTCCGCAGAAAGGTGTGAAAAAACTGGTATTGATCGCAAGCCGTTATGACAGCGGAGTCAGGGATGTTTTAAGAAAACAGGAAGAGGATGACATTTTTGGTGATGACGAAAACACCACAGATAATGTTCCGAAAGCATGCAGGATCGTGAAGAAGAAACTGACCAAAAGAGCGAAGGCAAAAGTCGAAGAATTTGTAAAGGATTTAGAGGAAAGAGAAAGTTCTCCGGAATTGATCGAAGTAATAAAGCAGTGTGCAAAACCAGTTATGATATCTTCACTGGCATATAATATGATCGGCAAAGCAGAAAGCGAGTTTACGAAAGAAGAAAAAAATATGTATTCCGCAATCCATCCCTTCTCGACAGATATGGATTCGGATCTGAAGCTGCTTGGAAATTTTGATGAAGTTAAAGCATTATTCCAGGAGGCAGTAAAGGAAAAAGAACATATTTTTGAAGCGAAAGCAAAGGGATTCATACCGGATGCGGTAGAAGAACTGAGAAATCTTTTATTATCGTATCTGGATAAAACAAATCAGCGCATTAAGCTTTTAGAGGGCAATGAAAAGGAGCAGTTGTTAGAACAAAAGCAGCTGGTTGAAAGCCAGATGAATAATATTAAGGCGGATATCGCATCTGTTTTTGGAGAACTGAATGCGAAACTGGAAGAAGAAAAAGCTTCTGGAATCAGGGAACTGCGTGATTCCAGTAAGGATTATTTAAATATAAGAGAAAGAACCGGAACAGAGACACATACGGGCTCTTATACAACAGGATTTTGGGTTTGGAAAAAGACACATGTGTATACATATGAGGAACACTATTCTTACTGTATAGCGGCTGATGCGGTCGAGAATCTGAAAAAATATGCCCTGGAGGCCTGCAATCAGGTTGAGGAGGTGTTTAGTGAAGCACTTCAGATCAGGGAGATAAAACGTAAACTGTTAAACGTAGTGATAAATAACTTCGATATGGGAAGCGAGAATTATGATTCATCACTGTTTCGTATTATGGTAGAGGAGACAGTCAGCAGGATTGAATTTCCTGTTTTTGATATGGATATTTCGGATGCTATGAATGGAATTGCAGGTAAATTTAATGGAGAGCTTACTTCTGCACAGGAAAAAACAAATTTATCTGTGGCATTGTCAAAAGCAATTTCAAATATTTATGCAGAAATGTGCAGCAGGTTAGACGGAGAGGTAAAGAAATTTGAAACGCAGATGTCTGCTATTGGTCAGAAAGTGGAGGAAAGCCTTTTAAACAATATTACAGATGAGTTTGAAAGCCTGATCAGTCAATGCGAAAACAAAGAAAGTGAGATTGCTGCATATAAGGAATATGCTGCGATTCTGGATAAAAAATTATCGGAATTAAAAGCGTAAACGGAGGAAAGATTATGCAAAATGAGATACAGCCTGCGCAGGATAAACTGAGTCAGACATTAGACACTTCGTTAAATAATGCAGCAGCGATTATTACAAAAAGTTATCTTGACCGTTTAGAAACATATGATATTGTGCAGCCTTCAGAGGAAGATATTGATGTGGATATTGCTATGTGTGGCAGGTTTTATAAACTCACGAAGCTGGTAATAAACAGAGAGGAAAACTTTTTAAATAAATTAACAACCATTGTGAATGTGGCATCCTCCATTGACTGCAGTATTGTAACAATCATAAAAAGTGATGGTTATAAAATTGACTATTATTTAGGTATTCTGTCAAAAAATGCCAGAAATCATAACGAGGTCAGCCGAAATAGAAGAAATGCCAATGCAGAGGCATTTCATGGGGCATTAACAGGAAATCTGACCGGGTCTGAATTAGAAGAAATATCGAGTGATGAAGTAGAACAGTTCCGAAAAGATATTTTAAAGAAAAAAGGAAACTGCTATTCGGCAGTATCCGGGGTTGTGGCACTTCGTGATGAAGATGATAAGAGTGCGGAAGGATATGTGCAGGGAATTGAGAACCTGACGGATTCTCTAAAAGGGAAAAAATATACAATTGTCATGCTGGCTGATCCGGTAGATACTACGGAAATCCAGATCATTAAGCAGGGATATGAAATGCTTCATACACAGCTTTCTACTTTTGCCAGGAGCATGGTAACCTTTAATGAAAACGATACGTTATCTCTGTCAAAAGCAAAAACAAATGGAATATCTGAAGGAATTTCAAATGGGATTGCCATGACACAGAGCAAGACCAGATCAAGAGGAAAATATTTTGGAGGCAGTGCAGGTGCAGGGATTGGTTTTCATGCAGGAGTCATTAATCTTGGATTGAATTTTGGCATTAACATGGGAAAAAACAGCAGCACAGCAGATACAACTGGTAAAACGAATTCAACAATGGAGACAAGCCAGAGAAGCCGTACATTTACAGATACGGTTTCTACGGCAAAAACTGCGGGAAAGAGCTTACAGCTTACATATGAAAACCGTTCGGTGAAGGCTTTGCTGGATAAAATTGACCAGCATTTACAGCGGCTGGATGAGTGTGAAAGTTTTGGGGCATTTGATTGTGCAGCTTATGTAATTGCGGAAAACAGAGAAACTTCGCTTGTGGCTGCAAGCAATTACAATGCGTTAATGAGAGGAAAAAAATCCTGTGTGCAGGCATCTCATATTAATTCATGGTCAAAACCAGAGGATACAGATATTCTGGGGAGATATTTAGGTTCTTTGGTGCATCCCAGATTTTTACAGGATAGAGAAAATAAAGTGGTTGTTACACCGGCATCCATTATAAGCGGAGATGAGCTTGCAATTCAGATCGGTCTGCCGAAAAAATCAATTTCCGGAATTACGGTGGTCCCGATGGCACCGTTTGGAAGAAATATAGAATGTGGCGCGGGTGCTGCGATCGATCTTGGTACCCTTTATCATATGGGGCATAATGAGGGAGAAACCGGAAAAGAACAAAAGGTAAAAATAGATGTAGATAGTTTGACAATGCATACATTTATTACCGGATCTACAGGAAAAGGAAAATCCACAGCAATTTATACCATTTTGGATCAGCTGTTAGAACAACAGGTTAAATTCCTTGTAATCGAACCGGCTAAGGGAGAATATAAAGACAGGTTTTGCAGTTATAAAAATGTTAAGGTATTTGGAACAAATTATAAAAAAATGCCTTTACTTCGTATGAATCCGTTCAGCTTTCCAGATGATATCCATGTTTTAGAACATATTGACAGGCTGATTGAAATATTTAATGTGTGCTGGCCTATGTATGCGGCAATGCCTGCAATTTTAAAGGAAGCAGTGGAACGTGCATATGTTGTTGCCGGATGGAATCTGGCCAATTCTGAATGCAGATATCATGATACAAAGGGAAATGCTTTATATCCGTCTTTTTTAGATGTATTAAATCAGATTAATGTAGTAATGAATGAGACTGCATATTCATCCGATAGTAAGGGCGATTATAAGGGAGCACTTTGTACCAGATTAAAATCCCTGACGAATGGTCTTTATGGTCAGATATTTACAAATGATGAGCTGTCTGCAGAAGAATTATTTGATTCGAATGTCATTATTGATCTGAGCAGGACTGGATCCGGAGAGACAAAATCACTGATTATGGGACTGCTTGTAATGAAGCTGCAGGAATATCGTATGGCGAATGCCGTTGGAAGCAATGTGTCACTCAATCATGTAACGGTGCTTGAGGAAGCACATAATATACTTAAACGGACATCCACAGAGCAGTCTGCCGAGAATGTAAATGTGCTTGGGAAATCAGTGGAAATGCTTGCAAATTCGATCGCTGAAATGAGAACTTATGGAGAAGGATTTATTATTGCTGACCAGGCGCCTGGGTTAATGGATATGTCTGTTATCCGGAATACAAATACCAAGATAATTTTGGGACTGCCGGATATGGAGGACAGGGAACTTGTGGGAAGAGCTGCAAATCTGAATGAAGATCAGATATTAGAATTGTCCAGATTAAAAACATTTGTTGCGGCGGTTTATCAGAATAACTGGTTAGAACCGGTATTATGTAATATTGATACAAATTTTAAGAATATTTCCCATTATCAATATATAAACAAAGAAAAACAAAACACAGATAAAAATGTATTTATCCGTTATCTGCTGATGCCGATTAATGAGAGGAATAAACTGGATAAAAATTATGTGACAGAACTTACAGATGCAGTGTATAAATTGTCAATACCTTCGGAGACCAAAGCTGCATTTATAAGATATACAAAAGCAAATGATAAGGATGAGATCCAAAAATTAAGGTGTCAGGTTGTTTATCATATTTTTAATTCAGAAACAGCGTTCGAAATGTTAAGAAAACAGGAAGAAAATATTGAAATATGGTATCAGACTATGAAAGAAATCCTTGATCCGGAAGTTGCTCTGATGAGTGAGAATGACCAGAAAAAAATTGTGGCGCTCCTGACAAGAGAGAAGGCACAGATAGACGGGAAAGAAGATTCACGGATTTTATTTGAAAAACTAATGGATTATATGTAGGAGGGAGGGGAAATATGTATATGGAAAATGGGATAAAAGAAGTAAGGGAAATAGAAGGAACAAAAGATGGAAAACAGGAATTTAGTCCGAAAGCACTGGCTAAGTTTGACCAGATTTTGGAAGATGACAAAATTGGAATACATAATGTGATCAAACAGGAAACTCCCGAATCAGACAAAGATGAGTGTGAAAGAAAAAATGTTAAATTATCTGAGAAGAGCGAAACAGTGGAGAAAGATCTGAAATCGGATGATCCGGAAAAGGATCTTGAAAAGGTGCTGGATGCATATTTTAAAGATATGAAAGAAAAATCAGAATGTTCAGATACGTTTTCAGATAAACCGTTTGATGTGCGTGATTTAAAGAAAATTACACCCGAAGAAAATGCACTTATGCGGGAAGAATTTGCAGATAAGAAAGAGATGTTAAAAAGAAATTGGGAGGAAGTAAACGGACGGGAATGGCCCCAATATGAACAGGATGTATATTCTGCAAATGGCAATCTGATCCGCAAAGCAGGAAGTGATTATGATGCACATCATATACAGCCATTAGGTATGGGTGGAAAGAATGAGGCTTCCAATATTACACCATTAAATGCACAGGTACATTATGATAAGCAGGGAGTGCATGCAGCAGATAGCCCATACAGTACATTAAATCGAATGTTAGGAGGAATGGATGAATGACCCAAAAAAGATATTTAGAATGTGTTTCCCAAAAAAAGGTTGAAGAAAAAAAGGTTTTAGATATTCAAAAAGTATATGGAGCAGAATTGCCAGATTTAATAAAAAAAATTATATCTAACAGTGATGAGCCAGTTTTTTTTGATGATGGAGTCAGAATTTTATCTTTTAAAGAAATCTTAAATGCAGAAAAAGATCTGCATGTTGATTTTCAGTCAAAAGGAATAATTCCGATTGCAGATTGCGGAGAAAATGATTTTATTGTGTACCATTTTAAAGAAGCATTTTGGTCTAAGTTCAATATTATTGATGAAATATCCTTTAAAAAAGTAAAAGGTGTTGGCGAGCTGCTGAAGTAAATTAAGGCACATGTACAATATATGACCATGTGGAATGTTAAAATAAGATTACTTGAAAAGCAAAGCAGAGTATTAGAATACGTATTGATGTCGTGGTATAAAAAATAAGAGAGTAAATGGAGAGATGGAATTATGGAGAAAAAAGAACCAAAAGATAAAAGTTCCAAAGCAGACCGCGTTCTTCGGATGTACGATCTTTTGATACGCGGCAAAGTAATCAATAAAGCAGATGCAGGACAAAAATTTGGCGTGGATGAAAAAAGCATTCAGAGGGACTTAGACGATATCCGTTGCTATCTGAACGAGCGTGTCAATGATTTTGGTATCCAGAATGAACTGATCTATGACAGAAGGCAGAATGGTTACAGGCTTGAACAGGAAGAGGGAATGCGTTTTTCCAACGAGGAAGTACTTGCTATCACAAAAATATTGTTAGACAGCCGTGCGTTTACCAAAGAAGAAATGATGCGGATGTTAGATAAACTGATCGAGTGCTGTGTACCGCCACAGAATCAGAGTCTGGTCAGTGAACTGATCGCTAATGAGAGATATCATTATATTGAACCACAGCATCACAAAGTATTTATTGATAAGATGTGGCAGATCGGTCAGGCAATCCACGAAAAGAAATGCATTGAGATCGGGTACGAGCGCACGAAAGATAAAAAGATTGTAAAGCGGAAAGTACAGCCACAGGCAATTCTTTTTTCAGAATTTTATTTTTATCTGGCTGCCAACATTGAAGGGATTGATAAAGAAAAAGCGTTTGATGTGGCAAATGATGTGTTTCCAACCATATACCGGATTGACCGGATACAGGAACTGCAGGTATTAGATGAGCATTTTAATATTCCATATAAAGACCGGTTCGAGGAAGGGGAATACCGAAAACGAATCCAGTTCATGTACGGGGGAAAATTACAGCGTACGAAATTCTGGTATAAGGGTACGAGCGTAGAGGCAATCTTAGATCGTCTGCCAACCGCAAAGATCCTGAAAGAGGAAGACGGAAAGTTTTTAATTTCGGCTGAGACATTTGGCAAAGGTATTGATATGTGGCTGCGAAGTCAGGGAGATTATGTTGAAGTCGTAAAAAATTAAAAAGTTTTTGAGATGGACAGATGGTGTCTTAGGTACGCGTTATAATAAAAGAAAATCATTCACCGGATAAACGTAAAAATTCGTCCATGAACTGCTGAACCAAAGCACGGGAGGAAGGATTTAACGAACGATACTTTTTTAAAAAGGCAAGCTCATTTTCATTCAGTGCTGTTTCGGATACTTCTTCTACCTTGTGGGCATACGAAGAATAGCCAATCAGATAATCAACGGATATATCAAAAATATCTGCCATGGCTTTTAATGTATCGATATTCGGTTCATTAGTGTTATTCTCGTACTTACAGATGGTCTGCTGGCTGACGTTCAGCCTATCAGCGAGCGCCTGCTGGCTTAACCCCATCTTTAGTCTCAAATCTTTTAATCGATTCATGATCTAAAATCTCCTAGGTAATACTTCTATTTTATCAGTTGCGGGGAAATATATACAACGCGGGAATAGGGTTGAAAAGAACACCATAAAAGAGTAACCTGAAAAGGTTACAGAATATTAATCAAACAGCTAAAAATATTAATTGAAAGGAAACATATGGATCAACATCAAAAAAAAATAGAGTTATTGAAAAAATACTATACTAAACCTGAATTATTCACGGAACAGTATCTGAACTGATAACTGTACCATGAATCCCAAA
>OIYP01000420.1_pt1 | contig 27930 bp, 23 predicted proteins | sample 1588261 | NCBI WGS metagenome assembly OIYP01 (sample SAMN03283293) | human gut metagenome | biome: human-associated habitat; material: feces | host: Homo sapiens | place: Peru | collected 2012
GGCCGTTATAAAAATTGGGGTCATCCGGAACTGGCGGCCCACAGGGTTTCAGGATCTACTGCTTGGGCTGTTTGTCGTGTCGTTATTTAACAAAGTCATTCTGGAAGGTTTCTGTCCAGAATCCGTTGTTTTCCTCTTTTTTTAATAACAACAGATCCTGGACTACGACTTTCCAGGATGACGGCAACCGGTAACGACAGACCCCAAAAATTTCTTTGTCATTCCCGAGGGCCGTAGTCGGGAATCTGTTGTGGCCTTTGTTCTTCTCTTTCGCAACGACGGATCCCCGACAGAAACGCTCGGGGATGACAACAAACGGCAACAGAAACAACATATCCAAGACCACTCCGCGCCGGTTGACTTTCCAAGATGACGGGAAAAAAGGAGGAAGAAAAAACCCCGGGAGGTTTTATCCCCCCGGGGTCTTTGTTACTCATTGCTTACCCTACATATTATTCACATCAAGCGTTTCATTGGAATCATAGGTACTGGTCGTGGATTCACCTGCCACCCCGTAATATTTGCCACACACTCTATTGTTGCTGTTGCTCGGTTTTGCATTTTTACCGTTAATGCACAGCGCACCAATATAGCGCAAAGCATCTTCTACGGGCATTACGCCATCGCCTAAACCGCACGGATCCGCCGAATTTTCATTAAACAAATGATAATTCTGCGTTAAATACTCTTTGCGGTTCAAGGAGTCAATCGTCTTGTTGGAACTAGCCGCCAATTCCTGCTTCGTTACGGATTCCTTGCGTTGGAAACCAACGGCTTCCGCAATGGCGTGTAACGGAAAGGCTTTGGCGTCGTCAGCATCGCTTACCCAACCACCCTTTTCCAAGGCAGACAAATAACCATTGCGGCCAGTCGGGCCACTATACGGTTCAATCTTCTGCTGATCGCCCGTGCTCATTTCGTTCCAGTTGTATCGGCCATAGTGGTACGGTCTTACGCTATCCATAGCCTTAATGGTTACGCCGTTACCTTGTTTTATTGCACCGCAACCCAAGAAGCGTCTATCGGCAATAAGCATTTTTTTACGTTGTGCCTCTGTCGTATTGGCTAAGTCCAAGTTCTTGGCGTTCTGCAACGTAAGCGGAGCCGGGAAATACGAGGAATCAGCACTCGTATAAGCGGCAAACGCACCAAACGTATTTCTCCACGGAGCGCGCAATTTCATCATTTGCGGGTCGTAAGAGTTAAACCCAATGGTTTTACCCAAAGAGCAGACTACTTCCAGCGGCACCTTTGCATTTTTATCCTGCGCATAGGCCACCGTCATTGCGTCCACCAACTGCGGCACACTTACTTTTCCGGAGTGTACGAACTTGGTATTCGCCGCCGTAAAAGCCTGCGAAGCGTTCGTGCTGGCAATTACGCTGTTAATATAATCAGCCGCCACATCTTGCTGTAACAAGGGGGCAGAACCGCCACCGCGGGCCACACCCACCGCCAAGCACTCTTTAGCATTAAGGGCTTCGTTGAACGGCTTGAAACCGTCTTTGCTGTTTACGGAAAGCGTCGGGATGTTAAGCAAGCCCGTGCGTTCCTGGTATTTAGACGGAATACCTTTGTTGCCGTTCATATTATCCGCAAATTGCAAGATTTTTTCTTGCGGATTCTGCGGTACAGGTTTCACTTCCGGCTGAGGCGGTACCGGGTCCGGATTATTATCGTCACCCAAGGTTACCGGGAAGCCGATGTAATTGTTTCCGCCGTCGTCATACACGCAGGTAGCAGTGCTGACTACACGGCCGGGGCGGTCTTGCCCCAAAATACCCGTAACTTTGCCTTTCTCGTCGCGTTCTTTGATTACACCATTTTGGCAGCCGCCCTCATTGATGCTTTTGCCGTCCACGGACAGGCTGTCGCACTGGCGGATTTCCCAAGTGATAATCGTACGGTTGGACGGGTTTGTTCTATCCGAACCGCGTAACTTGTTGATATTGGCGGAGTTTGCAATTACTTGGTAACCCGCGGACAAACCAGACTTGCGTTCCGTACCCAACGAGTTGGTTACAAAACCGTTGCCCGTCATTTGCTCGCTCCAAGAACCTTTGTACGGTTTGATATCCATATGCGGAATATCGTAGAACTGGCCTTGTGCAATATCCGTAGAGGTGGTAATTGCCTGCGCCACATCGTTATTTTGCCCCTGAACAGAATACGAAATCAGGAAGCGGGATTTCATAAGGTTGTAAGCCGTGTCACCCGTCATACCGTTGGTAAACGTCAGGTGAGCATACGGCATACCGTTAATCTTAGCACCCTGGTTAGAAACCGTGGCGTGGTTTTCACAAGTGATGCGCACCAACGGATACGGACAGCGCGCACCCGTTACAAATCCTTTGCCCTGTTTGGCACCTTTGGTGGAAACAGACAAAGAATCTTTGGCGTCGGGTTCGCCCGCATCTTTCATAATACCGCCTTTACGCAATACACCCAAGAATTTGGTGTATTTAATAGGCGTTTGCAAAGCCTCTACCTCTTCGGGGGCTACTTCGGTGCCGGAAGCGGCATTAGCCGTAGCCGTACCCGTAGAAGCCTTAGTAGGCGCGGGTTTATCTTTTCTAATCTTTTTATTTTTAATAGCAACGCTTTCCACAAACAACGGTACAAAATTTTTGCGGTCCTTCATTGCCGAGATGTTGCTGTTAAATGTAGTACCTTTATCAATGTAACCCACCACCAATTCTTGCGCTTGTTTGGTAGGTGTCATTTGATAGTAAGCAGACAACCTATTAGTAGGAATACCTACCACATAGTGGAACACGGTCCATTTGCCATCATCTTTGGTGCTGTCAAAGTCGGCGGTATAGATACCGTCTTTGGCAAAGGTGTTGCAGTCGCCGGCTTCGGCAAAGGTTCCTTTGTTTTTACCAAAGAGTTTGTTCCACATTTTGCCAAACGCGCCGCCCAAGCCATTGCTCAGGCAGTCAATACGCTGGCTAAAAAATCCCAAACTTTCACTGTTTTGGTTGCCACCGCTCCACGGGTCCTTTTGACCGTCGGCACCCGTGTAGTTAAACAAGCCATGGCAAGCATCTTTGCCAAATTCACCAAAACTGCGGCATCTTTCGCATTTTGCCCAACTTTCGGCAGTATATTTACCGCATTTGTCGGCATTACCAGCACCCTTAGCGGCACCAAACACTTTACCCATAGCACCGTCTTCGTCGCCGGTAACTAAACAGTTAAACGCACCAGCCAACCAGGTCTTTAACAGGTTATCTTTCCACTTAATCCAGTCCCATTTGCGGTTAAATTCGGCTTCCCATTCTTTCTGGGCGCGGGTTTTCATCATATCCCACCACCAGGGTTCTTTGCCGTTATAGGTGAATTTGCGGTCCAAATTGCCTTTACCGCCGCCGGGGCCAAAATTGCCGCCGCCCAAACCGCCGATTTTGCCGGGTTGGACAGGCTTCATCTGCGCGTCCATTAATGCCTGCATAGCATTGGCTTTGGACATAGCGTCCTTAGAGCGTCTGGCTTCGGCCGCAGACCCATTACCGAAAGAGGTTCTGGACGGTTTACCCGCCGCCTGCAAGGGCTGCAAGGAAACCGGTTTAGGGCTGTTGCGCGGACCGGAGGCACCCACTTTGCGGGCAGCCGTTTTCATACCGCCGCCCCACATACCTACACCCAATCTGCTACCGCCGCGGGAGGTTAAACCAGCGGAAGAAAGCGGATTGATTTTGGTAGCCGCACGGCGGAAAGCCGCACGCGTGGCAGGAGCCGCGGCACGTTTATAAATGTTAGTATTGTTCTCTTCCACTTCCGTACTGGTAGAGGATTCTTGCGAAGCGTCGTACCCGTCGTGGGAAGGAATATAATCATTGGTTACTTCGTCCGTAGCGGAAGTATCATCGCCCATTTTAATCAAACTAAGCGAATCGCGCCCCGCAAACTGGGCGATTTGACCGTCCGGGTTGCCCGTGGCGGTATCAAAGCCGTACCGTTCGGGGTCAAACACGGATTCCTCACTCCCGGGAGTAACCATAGGTTCTTCGCTCACTTGTCCGCTGTACTTATACAAGAACGGCAGTAACAAGAGCGCCACCAAAGCGGCGATGAAGAACGGCGCGTCCCGTCTGGTTCTCTCAAAGAGAGTTTGTCTGGGTTTGCCGTCGCTCCCGATTTTGGAGGAAACACGATTAGCAAAAGATTTAGAACCCATAGGCTTGCTGTTCTTAATCTTATCGCTAAAGGTAAAACTGTCTTTATTATCCTTTTTGGCATCAGACGCGCCTAAAAAGGGGAATAAAGACTTCTTTTTATCTTTTTCCTCTGGCATAAGTGCCTCCTATTAAAATAAAACTGCTGGGTCAGGCCCTTTTTTACAGAGCCAAGAGATTTTTTTATCCCGATACATAAATAAAGAAATTCGTTGTTCGGAACTGGATACCCATCCCGTAACAACTTTCTTTATGCGTACTCCCTTACTTCTATTATACAATTAAATCGCCTTTTTTCAAGGGGTTAATTTCGTATTTTTTAAATCTTCCCCGATAGACGAACCCCACTCCGGCTCCGGAAAGAAGTCCGCCCCGCGCGCAAAAGTGTCATTAACCGTGGCTTCAATATCCGACGGGCGGACACCCTCGTAATCAGCCGATTTTTTACGCGCTGCCATACAGGACTCCTGCTCTTCCAGCGTAGCCAAAGTTTGGCAGCGTTCCTTTTCCTGCTCGCAATAATTGGAATAAGTATCGTACTTATCTTCCAAGCGCAGGGTGGTGCATTTTTCGGTTTGGGCGTTCTTCATTTTCACGCCGCAGGTACTGTTTAAATTGGAATAGGCTTTTTCAACCGCCTTGCAACTATTGCGGATACCTGCCAAATTATTGGTAAAATTTCCGTTTACGTCGTCGCAACTGGCCGGAAAGGAACCGGGCAAACTTTTAATGGCTTCGTACGAACTGGAAATTTGCGCGTCAATACTCCCACCCGTATCCTTTAAAGTGGCGTTACACATTTCTTCCTGGTGCAGGGCCATTTTGATACTGTCCATTTCCGCCACCATACTGTTGGGGTCAATACCCATTCCTCCGGCCATACCCGAGGAATCAAACACGCGCTTGGGCATTTCCGCCCCGCTAAAACCCGCCCCCGCCAACATTTTGCTAAGGCCGGGATTCTTGGCTCTTTTGGCCGCCATACTCGTCAACCATACATAATATAAGTCTCTGCGGGCTTTGTTTGTGTTAAAATCGGCATTGATATTCAGCGGGGTCAGCCCGCCGCCCTTTTTTAGCGTTTGGGTCAGCGCAGTAAGGCCCGAGTCCATACTCTTGGCCTTATCTACTGCACGCATAAACCAATCCGTACCGCTACCGCCTGCAATATTGGCGTTGGCAATTTTTTTAAGCGTTTGGGTGGAATCAAAACCATCCTTAGGATTACGGGCAAGCGCGGAGGAATCCGTGCCGAAATACACCTCGGCCTGTTGGGTGGAGTTGGCCTGCGTTTTGGCCACAGCGTCCGTGGGCACGGCCACTCCCGGGCGCTTGATACCGTCGCCCGTATCCACTTGGCTGTATGCGGTGGCAAGGGCGTCCAGCGCGCGGCCCTGTCGGGCCAAGGATGCGTTTAATGCGCGTAAATTGAACAGTTGGGAAGCCTTGGCCTTTTCCAGTTGCTCTTTTAAGGAACCGGAATCACCCGCAAACACATTGGAGCCGTCGGGGTCTTGGCGTTCGCCGTTCATAATTTTATTATGTTCGTTCCAAGTTAAAAGAGCCTTTAAAAAGGATATATTTTCCGTTTCCTCAGACGAATATCCCATAGCCCACGCCAAATTGCGCAGAAACGGAATTTTCCCCACAGGGACCACAGAGCCTAACAACAGTAAAACCAAAAAAACCGCCGCCACAATGCGCACATTTTTGGAGCGCGCAAGATTTTTAACCTCTTGCCATAACAGCGGCAAGGTTTTTATATCTTCTTCCTGTTCGGTCGGTTTATTTGGTTCTGCCATAATTTCACGCAAAAAGGCGGGGACGGTACACGCCCCCGCCTATAAGTTTTATTTATCGTTTATAATATCTGTGCCCACTTTTCTCAACTGATTAAGGCCTTCTGCCTTGGCAAAATTTTTGCCTTCCTTCATAGCAAACTTCTTCATTGCGCCCGTTATTTTATTCATAAAGGTATGAAGCGGGCTCTTTTTGTTAGCAAAGGCCGCCGCAATCGTAAAGCCCAAAGCACCGACACACAAACCACTGATAATACTTGCCGCTATGGGAAGAGCCCCCCCTCCAAAGCGCGAGGCATACTGCCCTGCTTTTACCAAGGTAGCGATAGAACTTGCCATTGCCGCTGCAATAATAGCCATACCAGCAATAATTTGCCAAGTGCCGGCCAGACTTTGCTTGGTACCATTCCAAATTAAGTTATACCCAAACACAATAGCCGCCGCCGTGGTCGCCACGCTGGCTAACAGCAAAATGGTAAGCGTATTGCGGGCTTTTTGACGCGCTTTGGCTTCGTCTTCGGTTTTTTTAGCGGCATTGCCGACGGCTTTCAAGCGTTGTTTCGTCGGCGTTTTAAAATCAGCCGAACCCGTCGTGCCGACTTCCACACCACCTTCCACGCGCATACCGCCCGAGTTGTTGGAACCCGCCAAAAAGGCCGTAGAACCTTCGTTTGCGCCACGGTGGCTGTTGCCGGCTACATCAGCAGAGCGTTTGGCAATAGCCTGCAAGTCATTTCCGCCGCGGGAAAATTTACCGCTGGCAATAGTTGTCTGTCTGCCGCCGGGTACAAAACCCGCCGTCTGTAATCTGGCGCCGGAACCTGTGTCCATAGCGGACACCAAGTTAGACCCGCTAGGCATTGCGCCCGAAAATTGATAATCGTTTCCGCCCGCCGAACCGTTTGAGCCGGAGCGTCCGCCACCCAAGGCGCCGGAGGCTTGGTTAAACACATTTCCGCCGGAAACAGAGCCCATAGAGGCGCGCGTTAAGGTATTGACCGGACGCCCCCCATTATTGGCCGCCGCGCGGCGGGCCGCATTGTTTACAGCCCCGCCCGCAGAATAGCGGCGCGCTTCGCCAGTGGTAGAATTATTCACTTCCGTAGCCACGTTGGCGTTCATCCCTAAGCCGTCAGAGCCGGAAAGTTGAACGGCTTGACCTAAGGAACCCGCCACGTTATCTACTTTATCCAGTCCAAAGCGGCTAGCCGAGCCGTTATCGCCCAAGCGGGCGACATCATCCGGATTAGCCAGTTTATTGCTGGAATCTACAATGTTAATAGAGGTCAGTTGTCCGTTTCTTTCCTGCAAGCCCTCATAAGAGGAGGCTGTTCCCGCCACAGAGGACAAAGAACGGACGGCTAACTCCTGCTTGCCCTGCTCGGCACCCACGCCAAACAAGGTGGCCGAAGCAATACCACCCACAGCAAGCGCGGTAACGGAGGTATTAAGCACCGTCAGTTGCACCTTGCCGGAGACGCTTCTTAAAAAGTTAAACACGTTCATAATTTTCTCCTTACCGTTTAAACGCGTCCACAGCGTTTTGCACGCCGGACGGCTGCGCTTGCCGTTGCAGAGCGGCGCGGCGGTAAGAGGCCGCTCTTTCCAAGCGTTCCTCCTCGCGCTGTTGCGCCTCTTTTTCTGCGCGCACTTTGGCGGACAGTTGGGCACTTTCGTAATAAATTACCGCGCCCCATACCGCCCACAACGCTACTAGCAAAAGCGCAACCACACGCCAAATAGCATTGTGTTTATTCCACGGCTCAATAATCAAATTTCCAATTTGCATAAGTCAAAATCCATTATGCAACTGGTGGCGGAGCCCCGGGCACGCCAGCCTGAAACGCACTGGAACCCGCCAACTGGGAACCACCCGCGGCTCCGCCCGAACCGCCGGAAGCGGCGGCTTCGGAAGCCCCGGACAAGCCCAATTTTTCTCCAATGAATTTGTAAAATTGAGCAAAAGCATCGTGCTTAATAAACGAAACAACCACACCTGCGGCCATTAAGCCACCTACAATGATCACGGCTGTGGACATGCCCGAGCCGCCCCATTTATGGGCAAACTGGCCGCCCTTAACAATCGCCGTAGCCGCAACCGCCAAAGCGGCAAGCATCGCAACAACTGCCAAAACCGTTCCCCAAATGGGAATTTTCCTGAGGAGCGGAATCGCAATCATTGCGGCTAAGCAAGTGGCAATCGCTTTCCAAAGCCATTTTTGCAGGTTTTGGCGGTCAATTCTGCGTAACGTGGCTTCGTCCACCGCGCTTTGGGTCCACTTGCCAATGCCACGCAAATTCGCATCATTTACATTATCAAAATCCTTAGAGCCTTGCCCTTGGCCGATAGCCACGGTGTCGCCGACAATGCGCATACCGCCCGAAACCTTGGTGCTTGCCAAGAACGCGCGGGAGCCTTCGTTGGCGGAGCGGTTGCGGTTACGGGCCGCATCAGCAGAACGCTTTTGAATAAAGACTAAATCTTTGCCCTCTTTGGACGAGCGGGCGTCGCCTACGGACAAATCTTTATCCGCGCCCAAGGAGTTATTGCCCGGACCAAAGTTGGAGCGGGAACGCATTTGCATCCCCTCTACGGTGCGGTTGGCCTGCGCCTGCGCGGAAGCAAAAATGTTGCCCGCTTCTTCGGGCGAACCTGCCCCGGCCACAGCGCGGGAACCCGTATTTTTACCGCTGTTTTGAATTACAAAAGAGGAATTAAATGCCTGACCGTGCCCTGCCCCGGCAGAACCCGCACTCGTACGTTTGGCACTTGCCAAAGTGGCTTTACCCGGTTTTTCTTCCGGATTTTGTGCCCCCGCTTGGGCTTGCGCCTGTGCCTGCGCACGGCTGATAACATCTTTCATACCGCTCATTGTGCCCTGTATAGCCGCTAAGGGATTTCCGTCCAGGCCCTCGCCTTTGCCGTCGTTTGCGTTCATCCCCAAGCCTTCGGTTGCACCCATTTGATAGGCGGACGGCGTGGGAGCCACGGAAACAGAGGGAATTACGTCATCCTCCATAGCCTGCGCCTGCTTCTGCGCCAAGGTCATTTTTTCGGTCATTTCAATCGCCTTGGAAGGTTTGGCGCGAAAAGCGGATTCCACCTCGCCATTGGCACCGTAAGTGCCGCCGGAAGCCCCGGCGACATAAACCACCTCGCCCGGGTCGTACTGGGCGGCGGGATTGAAGGCCGTGTTGTCGGCGGGTGAATCTAAATATTGCCAAGCGGCAATACCGGCCACCCCCACCACGGCAGAAAGCCCCACCGCTTGCGCGGCGGAAAGAGCCATTTTTCCGGCCCGGCCTGTCAGCCATTTAAAGATATTCATAAATTCCTCCTAACTTAAAAACTAAATTTTTTATGCTCGCTGCAATCCATATTTTCGTATTCGTTCTTGTTCTTGACGTTCATGCAATTCACGCTCACGTTTAGCCTCTTGCTCGAGCTCATTCAATGCTTCTTTCTTATACGACTCCATCTTCTTACGCAGCTCTGCCATTTTTCGTTCGTCTTCTTCGAATCCTGATTTGGAATCCCCTTGTACAGGCACCACTTCCTGCTTGCTGTGTTTAGCGCGGGAATTGTACGCCGCCACACGCGTGCTTTGGTACCGGCGAGAAAGATCACCTTCCCCACTGCTTAAAGCCGGGCGCATAGCCTTGCCAAAAGCCTTTTCTTCTTTGCGCAATTCTTTGTTGTAGCGGGCCATCTCTTTATTATAAGTATCGTCTTCTGCGGAAGCCGTCGGGCTGGACGTACCGCCGGAAGGATTATCCGACGAGGCGGTACGACGGACAGGCTCCGCGGGGGCCTCGGCACCCGTAGATTGACGATAGAGAGAACGGGCAGAGCCACGAGGCGGTAACTTATCGGCAGTTGTACCCATAGCAGAAGCAAATAAACTCTTCTCTTCCGGCGTTAATTTTGATATATCTTTGTTCAAAATTTCTTTACCAATCTCAGCCGCATAATTGTTACCCGCCTTGTTGGCAGAGATATTGGCCATCCACGTATCAATGCCTTCGCTTAACTGTTGCATACCAAGATCCACCGCTTTGGTAAGCACTTGTTTCCACAAATCGTTCGCCAAGGTATTGCCAAATTTTTCATCCTCTTTCTTTTTTTCTTCCTTGCCTTTTTGATTGGCATCGTCAATCTTTTTATCCAAATTGGATAAGTCGGCAGACGATACCGGGGCGTTGGTATCCAAATTAAGGCCGCCCGCTTTGCTCAAATCTACCGCGCCCGTTTCGGAAAACGCTTCACTGCCTTTAATTCCGGCACCCATTAACGCGCGTTTGGCATTTATGCTTTTGCCGTCCTTTAACCCCGCCGCCGCGGCACTTCCGCGCGCAAACTGGGATAAAGCCTTTTTGGCATCCGTATTTTTTAACTGCAAGGGGGTTTCGGTGCCTTTATCCTGGCTTTTATAAGGAGAAAAATCCCCTTTGGGCGCGCCCCAAGTGGCACTAATGCCGCTGCCGCCCGACCCGCGCATACTGGCTGAACCCAACTGGCCGATTTGCGTAGGCGTTCTGGCCCCGCCACGGCCCGAATAACCGCGCCCGGAATAGCCGGAATAAGACGAATCCGCAGAAGCCGTATCGGACGAGGTATCGCCGGCGGCCTCTTCCTCGGCCTGTGCGGCATCTTCCGCCTGGCGCTCCTCTTTTTCGTCCGAACTGTAAAGCATAGTAGAATTATTACCCTGCATATCGGGGTATTTGGAGGCTAATAAATATTCTTCGGCTTCGTCGTTTACAAAGGGCATTTGGGCCAAATCGTACCCGCGGGAATTAAACCCGTCAAAAGAAGAATCGTCCGCCTTGCCCAAAAAGGAAGCCATTGTAATTAATGCCACAAACACCACCACCACAATCGCCCCCAAAGTATAGGCCTGTTTGCGGTCCATTTTATTTATCTTTTGGAATACATTTCCCGGTTTTAACTTAAACATACAAAACCCCTTAACATAATAATAAAAACTACTCTTGTTGACCCGCACCCGGGGGTGCGCTCAAACACAGAGTTATATTTACCTACTTTTAGTATAGGCAGAAAACACCCTCTTGTCAAGGGTATTTTCTATGATGTTACCGTCCTTCCGGGCGCTGGTACGGCGAAGGACGCTCGTTCGCGCCTACATATTTGGTGCTGACGACCTCGCCCCCGGTTTCGCACAAATAGTTATAGCCTTTTACGCATTTGGCATCCTGTTGGCAAATCTGGTCGCGGTTGTACTTGCACAAAAAGCGGATCCGCGGCGGGCGCGTGCGGGCTGTAATTACTACCTTCGTCCAAGTACCGGAGGTGTTAATATCCAGTTTTAATTCATTTAAACTTAAAAACTTCTTCATACCCGGATTATTAAAACCCAAGTAGTTTTCTATCTTTTTTTGAATATCTTTCTTTAAAAACCGTTTATCCCAAGTGTTTGCATAATAGTCCGTTACGTGCGACTGCAACTGAAAACGCCGCCCGGCATAATAACCTGCGATTTCCATTTTTTGGCTCAAAATCAGCAAACCGAAGATTTTGATAATAAACAAAATAAAAATAACGAAAATAGGAAACAGCAGTACCACTTCGGTAGTGGCCTGCCCGCGACGGGAGCGAAAGAGAGAAAAGTTCTTCATCATCATAAATATCAGGGCGCCAGCGTTACATTATACTTAGGCAACGGGTTTGGCCACACGCAGTTATTATTGGCGCGCGGACATTGTAATTTAACGGTGGTACGCACATACGGTTTATATTTTTGTTCCAAATTAATATTAAAATGGTTTTTAGGCAATGTATAGTTTTGTTTCAGCACAATGCCGCGCCCAAACTGGCGCAAGCGGGTGCGGGACCCGGGGTCCAAATACGCAAACTGGAACATTTTGCTCTTGACGTTTTCCTCCATATTAAAATCCAAGTTATATGCGCCGTAGTGCGCGCCGGAGCGGGAGGAGTCGGATAAGAAGAAGCGCACGTTATTTAAGTAAAAGGGCTGTGAGTTAAGCGGCAAATAGTTGCGCAATTTGGCGGCACTCTGGCGGGCGCAGTCGGAGCGTTTGCAGTTACTTACGTTTAAATAATATACGGAGCGGTACATAACGGCATTTTTACTGTTTTGTTTATACACATACGTCTGGGAATCATAAGTAGAGCCCACATACAAAAACATTTCCAAATAATATTGAATTACGTTTTTGGCAAAGTCCACACCCGGGATATAATAGTTTTCCACCAGGTCGCGGCTCATCACCGGCACCCACTCGCCGGACGAAGGCTCCTTGGGCGATTCCTTTTCCCAATCGGTGCGGGGATAGTGGTTTTCGTCCTTAGTGGTAATAGCGGGGTCATAGCGCAGCCCCCAATCGGTAGATTCGGCCCGGGGTGGCGCGTTGATACCGGTCTCATAATCCGGCCCGATAGCGGGGATACCTCCGCCGTGGTAAAAAAGTTCATAAACGCTTACCTGTGCCGGGCGGCCTTGGCGTTTGGCCTCGTCGGTAGCGTTGACCTTTTGGTCTTTGTAATAAAGCATTACACGGTAGGGGAGCGGCCCGTTGACCATACCCAAAGCGTTTAAATAAGTGCTGGCGGCAGACACCTGCGTATAGGCGGCATTATCCAAGGCAAATTGTTCGCGGACCTTAGCCATAGATACCTTGGCGGTTTCAAACAGCAAATAAATAACCAAGATAAAAATAGGCGCAAGAAGCACCGAAGGCAACAGAATTTGCGCCTTTTTCTCTTGGAGTTTGTGTTTTATACGCTGCCAATTAAACATTTTTAACTTGCCAACAACTGCCCGATAAAGATAAACAAAAACCGCACAATATGCGTGTGAAATGCCGTTAAAAAGGCCGACAGCACCACCACCACCGTGGCAAGCATAAGCACATATTCAATAGTGGCTTGCCCGCGGCGGTGCCGAAAAAGTGCAAACAGCCCTTTTGATTGCATAGATTATTCTCCGTCCGTATCGTCCGAAATAGTCCGGCCTTCCGACGAAATAAGCCCTTTTTCAATAGCCTTTACCACGGCTTCCGTACGGCTGCTTACGCCTAATTTATGAAAAGCGCTGTTCAAATGGTTTTTAATCGTTTTGACGCTGCAATCTAACTCTTTGGCCAGTTCTTTATTGCTTAACCCTTTGCCCAAATAGTCCATTACCTTAATTTCGGTCTTTGTCAGCGTAGCCTGGGAGGGCATACCGTTATCCCCCATTTTGCGCAGGCCGTGGAGGAGTTTGCCCATTAACTGCTGGGGAATCATTAAGCCCTCGCTGGTAAAAGTTTTAATAGAGTTGACGAGTTCGGCAGCCGGAAGCATTTTGGACAAATAGCCGTTGGCCCCCGCCTGAATAGCATCTAAAACGTGGGCTTCGTCCTCAAAACTGGAAAGCATTAGTACATTTACTTCGGGGCACTGTTGGCGGATTTGGCGCGTGGCATTAATACCGTCCATTTTCGGCAGTTTGATATCCATCAAAACCACATCGGGTTTCAATTTTTTTGCCTTAGCAACCGCTTCCAATCCGTCGGCGGCTTCCCCAACCACTTCAATCCACTTCTCCCCGGTCAACACATCTTTAATCCCTTCCCGGAAGAGCGTTTGGTCATCAGCAATCAGTACCGTTACTTTTTTCTTCTTATTCATAGCAACTCCCCTGTATATTGTAAAATGTTACGAATTCATAATAGGCAACGTAAAGTTAAACGAAGCCCCTTTCCCTAAGCCCTCGCTGTGGGCCCAAATGCGCCCGCCGTGGTTTACGACGATATCCTTAGCAATGGATAAGCCTAATCCCAAACGGCCGACGCGGCTCTTGTCGCCTACTTGCGTAAAACTGGTAAACAAACTGGGTGCCTGCTGTGGATCAATACCGTCCCCAGAGTCCGCTACTGACACTTTAACATTTTTTTCATCTATTTTGCTAACGACAATTTCAATCGTGCCGTTATCCGGCGTGTGGCGGACCGCATTTTCCAAGATGTTAGAGATAACTTGGCGGACGCGTTTCTCGTCGGCAAATACGGGCACCGCTCCGCAACTTTCAAAGGTAACGCGGATATTGCGCTTGGCCCCCTTGGCGCGGAAAATTTCCGCCGTCTTTTTTAAACTTTCCGTCAGTTCAAAGCGGGCTTTTTCAATACGCAGTTTGCCCTTTTCAATAGCGGCCCAGTCCACTAAGTCCTTAATCAAATGCTCAATTTGGCCAATGGATTCGTCCATAAACATCATTTTTTTCTTTTGGTCGTCATCCGGCGTGAGTTTCTTTTTGAGCATATCAAAACTCATTTTAAGCGTCATCAGCGAGTTGGATAAGTCGTGCGACACAATGGAAAAGAATTTGGACTTCATATTATTCAAACGGTCCAAATCGTCGTTGCGCGTTTTTAACTGGGCAAGCAATTCTTTGTTGCTTTGTTCCAAGAAATATTTATCCAAAGCGCGGTTAATGGTGCGTTTTAAATAATCAAAATCCACCGGCTTAATCAAAAAGTCGTAAACAGACTCCTGCATTGCTTCCATAATGGCATTTAACGAAGCATAGGCGGTAATCATAATAATCTGCGTATCTTGGTTAAAAGAGCGGATTTTGCGGATAAGTTCCATACCCGTTTCGTCCGGCAGGTTGTAGTCCATTAAAATCACGTTAAAAAACTCGTTGGAACACAATTCCAAGCACTCTGCCGCCGTACCGGCCTGATAGACTTTATAACCCTCAATTTCCAACAAATCCACCAGTGTTTCGCGCAGGTTGTTGTCATCATCCACTACTAAAATTTTAACTTGCTTCTCCATAACTCGTATCTCCGGGTTTTTTATAAATTTTCAGATAAATCTGGAAGCAGGTTCCCTTGCCCGCTTCGCTTTGAATAAAAAGTTTACCCTTGTGGCGGCCGATAGCCTTGCCTACCACGGCCAGGCCAAGCCCCGTTCCGCGGGCCTTTGTGGTAAAGAACGGCGCAAACATTTTATGGCGCACTTCCTCACTTATGCCGGGGCCGGTATCGGCGATATAAATACACACCACGCGGTGGCCTACTTTTGTACCCACGGTCAGCGTTCCGCCGCCGTTCATTGCTTCCACAGCGTTGGAAACGATGTTGCGGATAGCCTGTTTGATTTCTTCCGCATCTACTTTAATACGCACCGATTCCGGGTCCAACTCGTCTTTCAGCGTAATACCCGGGATAAACGGATATGAAAGCAGAATTTCACGCAAATAACTGTTCAAATCAATCGTACTTAAAATCAAATCGCGCGTGCGGGCATAACCTAAAACCTCGCTGATAATGCTGTTGGCCTGTTTAATTTCCGCCTCAATGATGCCAAACTGTTTAAGCAACTTGGCATCCGGCGTGCGCACCAGCATTTTGATTAGGCGGGTAGCATTACTGATAACCGCCAGCGGGTTGCGGATTTCGTGGCTGATAATAGAGGCCATTTGTCCGATAGCGGCCAAACGCTCGGATTTAACCAACTCCCGCGTGGCAGCCTTTAACTCGTGTGTGCGCTCCTCTACGCGCTTTTCAAGAGCCTGGTTCATTTGAGCCAGTTCCGTCTGCGCGCCAATCAGTTCCTGCCTGCGGGTATGCAACGCACCCGACATATCCACAAACGCCTGCGCCAGTTCACCAATTTCGTTATTTGGAATATCCAAATCCTCCGGGCGCACCACATAATCGCCGTTTTCGCGCTGTTTAACCGCGGCCCGGCGCAAACGCTCCAAGGGGCGCGTAATCGGTTTAATTACCCAATAACTCACCACTCCCACAAACAGCAACATCATCAAAACAATTACCGTAACGTCCCACAACGAGTGAAATGTGCTTTCTTTTAATAACTGTACGGTTACGTCGGCCGGCTGGTCCACATACACGCGCCAGCCGGAAATCGGCAAATCGGCCTCCGCCACTAAAATCTTTTCACCGGAAGACAATTTAATTTCCTTACTGGAAGAACTGCCTAATAACTTTTTTATTTCCAATACACGGTCCGTCATTTCCGGCTGCGGTTCGGCCGCCAGACCGCCGGGAGCCCCGTTATACGAAATAACTTGCCCCTCCTGCGTGGCAATCACCGCGTTCATATCCATCGGATACACCTGCAACAGCGTCCGCCCCAGTTCCGCAAGGCCTGTTTCCGCCACCAAAACGCCCGATACGCGGCGGTCGTTTAGGTGCTGGCGGATAGGAAAAGCCATCAGCATAAAAAGCCCGTCTGTGGAAGGATATACCCCGCCCAGGTAATATGGTTTTTGCTCTTTTACGCACGCTTGCAAAACTGATTTTATTTCCTGCGTCCAATTTACACTTTCTGCGCGTTTCCCGGAAGAAAGCAACAACTTCCCCTCTGGGTTTAAGGCCGCCAAGTACAAAACGGACGGGTTACTGCGGCGCAGGTATTTTAAGTCAGCGGCGTTGATGAAATTATGTCCGCCAAAATCGGTATGCAAATCCACAAAGACGGAAAAATACTGCGTATTGTGGGTAATGTTAAAGCGTACTGCCGCCGCCAAACGGCTGGCTACCGTTTGCTGCTTTTGTGAAATTTCATTTTTCAGCACGCGGCTGTTTACATCCATTAAGTGATACCCGATAACGAACATCGGCACAATGGAAATTAAAATCAGCACAAAAACCGCGTTAGAAAATAACCCGCGAAACAGACTTCCTTTTGTCTTCATAGAATTAGCATTTATCTTCAAAATATCCGGGCCGTAAGCCTTGGGCCTACCGCCCGGGTACTTTGCAAAACGGGGGCCGGGAAGTTATTTCCCCGCCCCCGTCTTTTATTCAAATCAGTTTAACAACTGCCGGCAGGAGCCGCGGCGGCCGCACCGGATTTGGCGGCGTTCGGGTTCAAGAACCCAAAGCCTTCAATTTCCGAGGCGGAACCGAAGTCCAACTGCACTTTGCCTTCCCATACAAAGGACGGGGAAGCATTGATGCCGTATTCCTGCGTATATTTGGCTTCGGCCTTCAACAATTCCACCCCTTCGGTATCAAATTTCTTCATAATTTTTTTGGAGTTGATACCGGCTTCGTCCATCGCTTTATCCCAGCGGCTGGAACGGTAGTCTTTATTGCGGATTTCCAAATATTTCCAGAATTTTTCCGGGTAGTATTTGGCAATTAACAGTTGGCGGATGTTTTCTTCCCATTCGCCGGAACCGTGCAGGCTGGAAAAACCGTCTTTGTCGCTGTAATTAACGATATAGCGCACGCGGATATCTTTCCCGGCGGGCATTTTGCCGTCTTTTTGGGCTTGGATAACCAAGTTTTCAGCCATTACGCCGTAGGGGCACTGGGACATTACAAAAATTTCCATTACGCCCGGTTTGGCGGTTTTGTTGTTAAACACACCTTGGCGGGTTTGGTGCGGCAAGATAATGTAGTCCGCATTTTCTTGGGCATAACCGTATTGCAGGTGTTTTTCCAATTTGGCGCGGATAGCATCAGTCTTTTTAATCAAATAAAGCGGCAAGAAACTGTAATCCAAGCCAGCCAATTTTTCATTGGAAACTGCATCTTTATAAGATACCTTGGTTACAGCAGGCTCCGCTTCCAAAAACTGGGCGATACCGGCAGTCAGTTGGGGATCTTCCTGACCCGCTTTGTATTCATCCGATTCAATGATGACGAATTCAGCCTTGGCAGGCGCTTTTTTAGCGGTTTTGGCCGCTTTTTTGGCCGGAGCGGCAAAAGCAACACCCGCAACAGCACAAACTACTAAAATGGCAATAAGTTTTTTCATTAACCCTTGCTCTCCTTTTTATTTATCTTCCAACTCTACGTGTACCCCACGGATACCGATAGAGCACAACAAATTGTAAGCCAGTGCAAACAACACCGACGACACCAAGAACAACAAAGTGCCTTGGATAGCGCGCATAATCAAACCCATTACATAGGCAACCGTAAAGGAAAAGTCGGGGTTGAATATTTCCATAAACGCGCTTAACAGCATCACCACAAATACTGCCAATGGAAAAACAGAAAACAACAACGCTGAAATATTAATTTTTTTGATTTCTACTTTCATATCTTCTCCTAAATCTTATTTTTCGGGTTCCAATACCAGCACAATGCGGTTCTTACCGGCATCGTCAGGCAGTTGAACGGCTTTTACCAAACATTTTACATTTTTATTGACAACCGTGCCGCGCAAAACCTTGGTTGGGTTTTCAAGCGCTTCGCCCACAACCTGGATAATTTCCTGCTGGCGGCCGTCAAAAATATCCAACAAGTGCACTTTTTCTTTGCCCGGCACTTTGAGTTCAAAATTAGTATATAAGATGTTGTTGTTTTCGTCAATAACCAACGCGCGGGAACCTTTCGGCACCGTTACGGCCAAAATGGTTTTCCACCAGCGCTGTTCCTTTTCAAGCGACATAATTTCCACATTTTCCATACTCTTAATATCCTCGCGGATTTTAACGAGCAAACTGGAAACAGACTGCGCAACACCGCCAATTTCATCTTTACGCGGAGGGAACGAAAGCGCTAAATTGTTAAGCGAAACGGCATCCACACTATCTTTTAAAGCCCCTAACGGACGAATAATTTTAAGCAGCAAGAATAAATACAGCACACCGCCGATGAGCAAAATCATAATAAACGCCCCGCAGGCATAGCGCACCATAGAGGACTGAATCAATTTTTGGGCATTTTCGCGCGATACGGTTACATTTACCACACCAGCCACGGCATTACCCTTGGCCAAAAGCGGAATAGCCATATCGTAATATTCGCCGCTGGATGTTAAAATGGCGCGGGGGAGACCGTCTCTAATCGCTTGAACAGCGGCATTGGAATCAAACCCCACGGACGCGTTATAATCGGCATACGACATACCTAAAAACTTGGTGTTTTCGTGCCAACGGATAGAACCGTCGTAGTTCAAATATACCAAACTGCGGATACGGTTATCGTTGCGTTGGAGCCCCTTCATAATTTCGGCCTCGCGGAAGGTAGCCGCGCCCTTGGGGCGGGAAGCCAGCCACTGCACCAAAGACGGCGCACGGAAACGGACCATTTCCACCATTTCGTTTTGGAGTTTTTTATCAAAAACAAATTTAAACAAATTGTAATAGAACAGCCCGCCGATAACAGACGCATACACCGTTACCAGAACGAACCACAAAAGCCATTTAGATGTCAGTTTCATATCAAAAGCAGAACTCCTATTTCATTAATTCTTCCAATTTGCGCAAGCCCAAGTCCGCATCGCTGTTGCCCGGATCCAGTTGCTTAGCCACAATCCAAGCCTGGCGGGCGCGTTCGTAATCGTCCTGGTTATACGCATCCAACCCTTCAATAAATTTAGCGCGGGATGCAGCGCTTGCTTCGGCAGACACCGGATTCGTGGCCGTACCCGTCAAGGTGGGCAGAGTTTCGTTCGCCCCCACCGTGCCCACGGAGGAGCCGATGCCACCCGTCGCCGCACCCGGGATAACCGTTCCGCCCGTCATACCGGGCACGTTGCCGTCCACCATCACGGTTTCGGGCTGTTCCGGCAAGGTTTCCTCTGCCTTTTGTTCGGCTTTATTAGCAGCATCTTCCGCCTTTTTAGCGGCCTGTTCCGCTTTGGTAACAGCCAGTTGCGCCTGCTGTTGTTTTACGCGCAAATGGTTTTCCTTGGCGTTGCGGGCCCGTTTGATGAGGCCGTCCATCGTCGTTGTATCAGCGCCCCATTTTTTAGCGTTCGTCCAGTACGAAACGGCTTGGTCAAAACGATTGGCATTATACGAGCGGTTGCCCGCCTGATAATAACCCGCGGCAATTTCGTTTTTCAACTGGGACATATATTTTTGCACACGAGGGTCGCCGGGTTGTATTTTTGTAATGCGTTCAAACACCGCGTAAGATTCCACATATTGACCCTTGTTATAAAATTCCAGGGCTTGTTTCATTGATTCTTCCACCTGCTGTTTGCGCAGTTTATTTTCCGTTTCAGCAATTTTGGACACGAGTTTCGGGTCGTCCTTACGCATCAAAAGGGCATTATACCAAGCATCCAAAGCGGCCTGATAATTGTCGTTCTTATAGGCTTCGTCGCCGCGGCGGGTATATTCTTTGGCAATATCGTAATCAATCTTGCGCTTCCAAGCCTGTGCCTTGGAGTTGCCGGGCTGAATCGTCAAAATTTCGTTTAATTTATCGTTGGCTTCCACCAAGCGGCCGCTGTCATAAAGGCGGATGGTTTCTTGGAATTTAGCCTCAATCACTTCGGCTTCCGAGGTCGTGCCGTAAGTGCCCATATGGCTGGCCTGTTTGGCGAGCGTTTGGGCCTGTTTAAAGTTTGGGTCAATACTTAAAATGGTTTGGGCCATTTCCTGCGCGCGCTGATAATCACCGCGTTTATAGAGGAGATAGGCATTTTCATACACCATACGCAAGGTGTAGTTTTGGATGCGCTGTTTTTCCAGTTGGACGGTGGAAAGATACTGTTTTTTCTCCTCCACGTCGTTCAAGGTGCCCATAGAAATTTTGCTCAAATCTAACAACATTCCCTCTTCCTTGCCGTGTTGGCGGACGGGAATTTCCTTGCGGAAAGTATTGGCCGCTTGCAACCACGCGGGGGCAAGGGCTACAACAAATGCCAAGGTGAAATATTTTTTCATATGTTTATCCTCTAAAAACCTGCGCCGCCGCTGACCAAACCGCTAATCATCGGGGCTAAAATTAAAATAAAAATCGTCGGGAAAATGAACATAAACAACGGAAACAACATTTTGGTAGAAGCCTGTGCGGCCAACTTTTCGGCGCGGCTCAAACGGCGGGAGCGCAGGTCGGACGAGAAGTTGCGCAACAAATCTACCAAACTGGTACCGAGTTCATCAGACTGGATAATCAAACTGACTAACGAACGGACCTCGGCTACCCCCGTGCGGGCGGAAAAGCGTTCCAATGCCTCTCTGCGGGAGTACCCCAGTTTAATTTCATTAATCGTTTTTTCCAGTTCTTCTTCCAAAATCGTTTTTTCTTTGGCAATTTTGATAATTCTTTCAAAAGCGGTCAAATAGTCCAAACCGGATTCAATAATCAGGGCCGCCAAATCTACCGTCGTAGAAAAGTTACCCAAAATTTCGGCCTGGCGTTTTTGGATTTTGCTTTTAAGCATCACATCCGGCACCATAAAGCAAAGCGGCACCAAGAAAACCGGCCAAACGGCCTGAAACAACAACATTATCGCCGCAGGGATAGCCAAAGAGGCGATAATTTTAGTATATAAAATATCCACAGGCTGCGGGTTATCGGGGCTGCCCAGTTGCATATGCAACTCTTCCAAACTTTTTTCCAAGTGAAAGTTATGCAGGCAGAATACGGCCAAGCGGTCCATAATTTTTTCTTCCGGTTTCAAACGCGCAAAACTGGAAGTGGATTTAAAGCGGCGGACAGCCACGTCCACAATTTCTTCCTTTTTGGGTTTAGGGGCCAGCAAGCCGAAAATCGTCAAGAATACGGCAAACATCCCCACCGCCAGCAACAAATTGAGCCCTAAGGTAAACGCTAAACTGTTCATAATTATACCCGCACTTCTCCCATTTTTTTAAGTACCTTCATACCGATACCAATCCAAATGACGCAGAATAAGAATACAAACATCCCCACCGGGCTGGTGTAGAACGAAATCATTTGCGACGGGTTGAAGATAAACATAACCAGCATCATCACAAACGGCATAATACTGACCACGATGGACTGGATTTTCTGCTGGGCGGTCATTGCCTGCAATTTTTCTTCCAGTTTGCTTTCTTCGCGGATGTTTTCCACCAAGCGGGCGAAAATAACCGTTAAGTTACCACCGACCTGGCGCTGAATAATAATAGCCTTAATGATATACGAAAGCATACGGCTTTCCACACGGTCGGAAAGGCCGTCCAAGGCTTTTTCAAAGGGAGTACCCAACTGGTAGTTTTTTACCACCAAACCGAACTCATCGGCAATCGGCGGGAGCATATCCTTAGACACGAGTTCAAACCCTTGTACAATATCCATACCGGAGCGTAAAGAGTTGGAAAGCAAAATAAGGGAATCCATTAATTGTTTATTAACGCGCTTACCGCGGCTCTTTTTAAGCGCGTCCAACACCGCCGCCGGCATACGGATACTGACAAAAGCCCCCATCAGCACCACCATTAAGAACACAAACACGCCAAAGAAGCCGCCTACCATTAACCCCAAGAACAGCCCAAACAGGGCAAACAAGCCCACCGTACCAAATACGATATATTTGATATCAATGGTTACGAATTGGCGGTTAAAATCCTCCGCCCAAGCCACGCTTTTTTGGCGGTAATCGGCCGTTAATTTGGCAATAGTATCTTTTTTGCCGTCCAACAACAAGTACACGGCAAAACCAGCCAGGGCAGAACCCAACAACACCATAATCAAACTGATAAAGCGTTCTGCGGCGGTTGTTTTGTAAATATCGGGTTTCGGCGGATAGGCAGGGATAGGCGCCGCAAAAAATTGGGAAAACAGGTGATTGGAAAGCACCACTACGCCGATAACGGACTGGCGGTATTTGTTTTCACGCTGGGAAATAGGACTGGAAAAGGATTCAATCGTGCTGAAAAACTCGCTGTTCATCAGTTCTAATGTGGAAAGCATAGAGCGCGCACGGCCTTCCATACTATCCTTCATAATAAGCGGCTGTTTGCCGCGCAGCAAGTCTTTATTCAAGCGGTCCAAGGCCGCCACCAAACGGATACGGTCGCTGACAAACCCGCGGGACAGTTGGTCCAATACCACCGGCTGTGTAGGGTCCAAAGACTTATCGGCACGGTCCAAGAAATAGTACACATTGGAAAAAGCCTGGCGCCACAAATCCACCTCGCTGTATGTTCCTTCGTTGGGCACATAGATAACCTTGTTCTTATCCATACGCGCCAGTTCAGAAGCAAACCACTTTGGCATTTGCACCACTTTACCGGCAGCCCCACCACATTGCTCCGGCAGTTTATACACCTTTTTATCGGCAGGCAGGCTGACGTCAAAAAATTCCGCCATAATGCGCATTTTTTCCTGGGCGCATTGGATGCGCGCGCGGTCGTTTTTATTAAGCGCGCGGGCAAGCACGCTGGCAGGCGCACATAAAAACGACAGCAACATAAGGGCCAAACACAACACTTGAATTTTCTTCGTCATAATCCTTTTTCTTTTTATTAAAATTTTATGCTTTAACCGGGGCTGGCGGTGGCGGCGGAGTTTGTTTTCCGGCGGCCATTTGAGCCTGCAAACGGTGCACAGCGTTTAAGTCCGGGTCTCCGTCCGGGCCGACCGGCACGGCGTTCTTCAAAAATACCTCTTTGTCCACAGGCTGACCTTTGGCCGCAAAATCGCCAAAGAAGGTCGGCAGTTCGCCTGTTGGCGCGAAAACACCCTGCACCTTGCCGTTTTCGTCCACGCCAGTCTGCACATAACGGAACAGGTCGGTAGATTGGATTTCGTTATCCTTTTGACCGTGCATTTCGGTAATATAAGTTACCTTTCTGGAACCGTCCGAAAAGCGCGATAACTGGACAATCAAGTTGACGGCGGAGGCAATCATTTCGCGGATTACATAAATCGGCAAATCGGCGCCTGTCTGCATACACATTGCTTCCAAACGGGACACCCCGTCGCGCGGCGTGTTGGCGTGAATCGTGGTCAGAGAACCTTCGTGCCCCGTGTTCATTGCCTGCAACATATCTAACGCTTCGCCGCCGCGGCACTCCCCGACCACAATGCGGTCAGGACGCATACGCAAGCAGTTTTTTACCAAATCCTGAATTGTAATAGCACCCTTGCCTTCCACGTTTGGCGGACGGCTTTCCAAAGATACCCAGTGCGGCTGCTGCAAACGAAGTTCTGCGGTATCTTCTACGGTGATAATACGTTCGTTATGGGAAATATAACCGGAAATGGCGTTCAAAAAGGTAGTTTTACCGGTACCCGTACCACCGCAGACAATAATGTTTTTGCGGATGCGGACGCATTTTTCAATAAATGCCATACACTCCGGGCTAATCGTACCGAAGCGGTAGTAATCTTCGGGGCCGAAAGGCTTTTGGGAGAAGCGGCGGATGGTCAGCGTCGGGCCGGAAACAGCCAACGGCGCGATAATAGCGTTCACACGGGAACCGTCCTTTAAACGGGCGTCCACGAGCGGTACGGATTCGTCAATGCGGCGGCCTAACGGAGCCACAATACGTTTAATCACCTGCACCACTTGTTCGTTATTGCGGAATTTATATTTGGTTAAGGTCAACTTACCTTTTTGTTCAATAAAAATCTTGTCAAAGGCGTTGACCATAATTTCGGTTACGGCCGGGTCGCGCATTAAGACTTCCAGCGGACCCAAACCTAAAATTTCGTCTAACAATTCCGACGAGAAACGCGTTCTCTGGTCGCGCGAGAACTGCAAGTTGGGCTGCTTTTGCAAGATATCATCTACAATCGCGGCCACGCGCTTGCGGGTCTGCGCACTGGCGGAACTTTCGTCGCTGACGACAATGTGTTCAATTTCCAGCGTATGAACCACTTCTTTGTGGATTTTTTGTTTTAAATCGTCCCAGAAAGACAACTTCGTTTTTCCGGCTTCCTCCTCCGGCTCGGCAATATGGCTCTCTGCCGTCGTGGTTTTGCCGTCGTCAAAGAGCACCGGGCTCCAAATTTCTTTGGAGGCTTGGGCAAATTCTTCGTCAGAAACGGAAGCGACCCAATCTTTGGGGGCCGGTTTCAAATCGCGGATTTTAGCCAACACCAGGCGCAAGCCCTTTACCCACTCGGATTGCGGATTGGTAATAATTTCTACTTCCTTACGGTTGGCAGTTGCCATTACGTCTTCGTCCCACGGCAAAAACACGTCCATTTCGCGGCCAAGGGAGGAATAGAAGCGTTCCACTTCTTCGTAAGGGATAGAACCGGGCATATCATATGCGTTGCAGATAATGCTAACGCGGTCCATAGGATAATGCTGTTCTTTATAATCGTTAAAAAGTTGGACAGTGGAATTTAAGTGCGTGCGTGTGGCTTGCGACACCCAAAAAATCTTGTCCGCGATATCAAACGAAAACGCCTGCATCGGGAAACTGGATTCCACATCCAAGAAAATATCAAAGGTTTGCGATAAACGGGATAAAATCGGGATTAAAATTTTCGGGCTGATGGCAGACACCTGCGCACGCGTATTGCCCAAAGGCAGCACCCCTACGCCCCATTGGGACATAGAAATTTTACCGCGGAGCAACCCCCCCACCACAGCGATAGAGGTATTGCCCAGCGTTTGCAAAATATCAGACACGCTGACGGGCTTTTTGATATCCAAATAGAAACTATGCTCCTGACGGGCCAAAGGGTCCAGCGGTACAATCAGTACCGGACGCTTTTGGATACCGGCCCAACCCAAGGCCAGGTTCAGTACAAGCGTGGTTTTGCCGGCGCCTTCTTTCGGGCCGGCAAAAGCGATAATCTTTGCTTCATTTTTGGGGGTGTCTTGTTCTTCTGCCATAAAAACTATTCCACAATTTCAACCGTAATAAACAGGAAGAGCGAGCGTTGTTCTTCGGTTACGTCTTTGTTCTTAAACAACAAACCGATAAGCGGAATTTTGCCCAAGAACGGCACGCGGTCCTCGGACACGTTGCGCGCACTGTTTTTCAAGCCGCCAATCACCAAGGTTTCACCGCTGTTGATTTCAACGTGTGTTTCCACATTGCGGTTCGTAAAGGAAGGGGCCGTAGCCGTACCGATTACCACAGTTCTGGAATAGTCCACGGTGGAAACTTCCAACTGGACCTGCAAGTCAATCAGGTTGTTGCGTTCCGGCATAATCGTAGGCAAGACGTTAAGCAAAATGCCGTATTCTTCCAACTGAGAGCCAACACCCTGGTTGTTTACCACCGGTATCGGGATTTTGCCGCCTACGTTGATTTTGGCGGCATTGCCGGAAGACGTTACAATCTTCGGATTGGAAAGCACTTGGGCGCGGCCTTCGGTTTCCATTAAGCGCAAGCGGGTAGCAACCGCCGTTTTGCGTTCAAACTCGCCCAAAGACAGCACACCGGGGATAGCGGCTTCTTCAAAGTCAAAGAGTTGGTTCCAAGAGAAACCTTTTACGCTCTGCATCGTACCGCTGATTTCCACCACGTCGGCGCTGACCGCCACCAGCCGCGTTTGTTTGGCAAACGCGCCCGACGGCAACAGCACACCTAAAAGCAAGGCGGTCAGAAAAACTTTTGAGATAAACTTTTTATTCATCATTGATTTGTCCTATTTATTGAAATAATTTTTCAAAAGTGGCTACTTCCATCAAGTAGTTCGTTACGTCGCCGTGCGAACGCAAGATAACCGTTACCGCCCCGTCAGACTGGGCAAGCGCCAAAGCCAAATACTGCGCATCACGCGGGGACAGAGATAAAGACAAGGCCGTCTGGTCGGAATAGGCAGCGGCATCGTCTTCTTTGCTCTTCATTGCGCTGGCGGATTTAGCATCTAATCCCTGGCCCAAGTCGGAACCGACGCCCAAAACCTTTACGTTCTGCAACAATGTTACCGTTACCGTTTGGCGCTGACCGCTCTTCATCGTGGCTTCAAACGTAAGCAAAATATCCACGTTATCATCCGGCTTAATCATACTGGCGGTAGATATCGGCACATTGGTAAGCACAAAACCTCTCATTTGCACCGGGATTTTGCTAGACAGACCGGCCTCGGGAGACAGCGAGGTTACGGCATACTTGGAAATCTGGTTGCCTTTGGGAATTTGAATACGCGCCACGGCATTTTCAATAGATTTGAAATCAGCGGGCGTGGAATAAGTGAAAGCATCCTTCTGCAAATAAGCGGCCGGCACGGGAACAGGCTTAATATAGTCGCGCTTAATCACTTCGCGCTCCTTAATGTCGCGAATCGGCACAAAAACCTGTTGGATGTTTTTGGACGCGTTAAGTTTCTTTTCCGCACTGCTGACAATCATCGCGTACACGATGGCCGCCAAAATGGCCACCACCAACGGAAGAAAGATTCCTTTTTTCATTTAGTCTCCTTAAAAACAGCTTTTAAATTTAACAAGTCAAATCTATTTGCTATCCGAACTCAGATAGGCTTTTTCAACCGGCATCCGGGTAACGGCCTTAATCCGGCGGATGCCCTCCCGGCGGGGCTCGCTGGCCAGCACAAAGCTGGTGCCCGGGAAAATAAGCCGCACGGGATAGTTTACCGTTACGACAACGTCCTCGTGGCGGTGTCTTTTATACATCGGGTCGGTGCCGGTGGTTTCCACTTTTACGCTTACGCCGATGCCGCCCGCTTTGGAGCCAAACACCTTCTGCTTGGCCTGGTTAATCTTCTGCGTGATAATCGTTCTGTCCGGCCGGCCGCTGGGCTTTTTAACGGCCACCAGCGAACCGATACGGGCAAACTCATAGGAAGCGTGGTTGGCGATAATCGTGTGGTAGGCGATGTTGCCGTATTCAAGGACGAAAAAAATCATCAACATGAACACCGGCAAAATCAGCATCAGCTCCGCGGTAACCTGCCCGCCACACTTCCTACGAAATTTGTTCATACGGCCTCAAATTACATTTCGTTCATGCTGCCGGTGATTTTGCCTTTAACCTGTTCAAACAAATCAGGCATAAATTTCTTAATCAGCACGCCGGCCAAACCGGCCACGCCCACGACCACTACGAGCATCAGCACGTATTCAATCGTGTTCTGGCCTTCTTTTTTCTTCAGACACCCCAAAGCCTGCGCTTTCAAGGCGTCCATTTTGTTCTGCAAAGCAACGATAAACTTCATATAAGTCCTCCTGATTTTTTTAAAACTATCTTCCTGCGTCGTATTCCGACAAAATCACTTTCGCTCCCTGGTCAAACTGCTGCGGCACCAAATGGGAATAGAGTACGTAAAAAGAAATAATCGCCGTAAAGAGCCCCGCCGCCGTTACGATATATTCCACC
>OIYP01000421.1_pt1 | contig 27896 bp, 25 predicted proteins | sample 1588261 | NCBI WGS metagenome assembly OIYP01 (sample SAMN03283293) | human gut metagenome | biome: human-associated habitat; material: feces | host: Homo sapiens | place: Peru | collected 2012
GTACACCGTGCTTCACGCCGGCGGCAAATTCGGCGGCGGCGGCTACAAGGTCTCCGGCGGCCTCCACGGCGTAGGTGCCTCCGTTGTCAACGCTCTGTCCGAGTGGCTGCGGGTGCGGGTGCACAAAAACGGGGAAATTTACGAAATGAAATTCGCCCGGGGCCACATCACCCAGGAAATGAAGGTGGTGGGCAAAACCGACAAAACCGGCACCGAGGTCACCTTCCAGCCCGACCCGGAGATGTTCGATTCCCTGGTCTACGACTATGAGATTCTTCACGAGCGGATGCGGGAGGAGGCCTTCCTGAACGCCGGTCTGGCAATTACCATCACCGACGACCGGGACGACGAAAAGCAGATTTCCGAAACCATGTGCTACGAGGGCGGCATTAAGGAATTTGCCGCCTGGTGCAACCGGAACAAGACCGTCCTCCATGACGAAGTGATCTACATGAAGGGCAGCAAGGGCGACGCCTCCGCGGAAATCGCCGTTCAGTACAACGACGGCTACAATGAATTCCTGCTGTCCTTTGCCAACGACGTGCGTACTCCCGAAGGCGGTATGCACGAAACCGGCTTCAAAACGGCTCTGACCCGGGTGCTCAACAACTACGGCATGAAAAACGGCATCATCAAGGGGGACGACAAGGTCTCCGGCGACGACTGCCGGGAGGGCATCACCGCCATCATCTCCGTGAAGCTGACGGACGCCCAGTTCGAGGGTCAGACCAAGGCCAAGCTGGGCAACGCCTATATCCGCACCCTGGTTGACCAGGTGGTGAACGACCAGCTGACCATCTTCTTTGAGGAGCATCCCCAGATCGCCAAGGCGGTGCTGGAAAAGGCCATGATGGCAAACCGGGCAAGAGAAGCCGCCCGGAAGGCCAGAGAATCCATCCGCCGGAAAACCGGTCTGGAATCCGGTCAGATGCCGGACAAGCTTCAGGACTGCAACGAGCGCAATCCGGAGCTGTGCGAAATCTACATCGTGGAGGGCGACTCCGCTGCCGGCTCTGCCATTCAGGGCAGAGACTCCCGGTTCCAGGCGATTCTGGCCATGTGGGGCAAAATGCTCAACGTGGAAAAGGCCAGAGCCGACAAAATTTACGGCAACGACAAGCTGTACCCCCTGATCGTGGCTCTGGGCGCAGGCATCGGAGACGAATTTGATTTGGAGAAGCTGCGCTATCACAAGGTGGTCATCATGTCCGATGCGGATGTGGACGGCGCCCATATCCGAACGCTGCTTCTGACCTTCTTCTTCCGGTATATGCGGCCGCTGATTGAGCACGGCTATGTCTATTCCGCCGTGCCGCCTCTTTACAAGCTGACCCGGGGCAGAACCACCAAGGTTGCCTATTCCGACGACCAGCGGGATCAGATTTCCGCCCAGCTTCGCTCCGACAACGCCAACGCCAAGGTGGACATCAGCCGGTTCAAGGGTCTGGGCGAAATGGATCCCCATGAGCTGTGGGAGACCACCATGGATCCGGAGAAGCGGACGCTGCGCCGGATCACCCTGGAGGATGCCCGCCGGGCGGACGAGATTTTCACCGTGCTCATGGGCGAGCAGGTGGAGCCCCGGAAGGACTGGATCGAGCGCAACGCAAAATACGCGGTGAATCTGGATTTCTAATAGCCTTTCAATTTTAGAAAATCGGCTGTAATAAGCATGTCATTGCGAGACAGTCCGCAGACTGTCGTGGCAATCCCCCGGTTGAACGTAAAGGTTTCCGGTTTAGGAACGAAAATGTTTGAATATCAGGGAGATTGCCACACCAGTGTGCGCACTGGTTCGCAATGACATAGTAAGATTGCGGAACGGGCCGATGAGGGCATCGGCCCCTACAGACAAGACCCAAATTGTTTTGGAGGTGTCTTATTTGGCACATAACAGAAGCTACAAACCCGAGGACATCCGTTTCCCCGACCAGGTGATTACCCAGAGCAACCTGGTGGACGAAATGGAAAAGTCCTACATTGAATACGCCATGTCCGTCATCGTGGGACGGGCACTGCCCGATGTCCGGGACGGCCTGAAGCCGGTTCACCGCCGGATTCTGTACACCATGTACGAAAGCGGCCTGACCTCCGACAAGCCCTTCAAGAAGTCGGCTACCTGCGTCGGTGACGTGCTTGGTAAATACCATCCCCACGGCGACGCGTCGGTTTATGACGCCATGGTGCGCCTTGCCCAGGATTTTTCCATGCGCTATATGCTGGTGGACGGCCACGGCAACTTTGGCTCCGTGGACGGCGACCCCCCGGCAGCCTACCGTTACACCGAGGCGCGCTTAAGCAAAATCTCCAACGAAATGCTCCGGGACATCGACAAGGAGACCGTGGACTGGGATCCCAACTTCGATGAGACCCGGAAAGAGCCGAGAGTGCTGCCCAGCCGGTTTCCTAACCTGCTGGTCAACGGCTCTTCCGGCATTGCCGTGGGCATGGCCACCAACATTCCGCCCCACAACCTGACCGAGGTCATCAACGCCTGCGTGTGCGTGCTGGACGACCCGGAGGCCACCATGGCCGACCTGATGGATCACATTTCCGGCCCGGATTTTCCCACCGGCGGCATTATCATGGGACGCAGCGGCATTCGGGCAGCCTACGCCACCGGCCGGGGCAAGGTCATCGTCCGGGCCCGGACGGAATTCGAGGAGTTCGGCAAGGATCGGATGCGGATCATCGTCACCGAGCTTCCCTACCAGGTCAATAAGCGGCAGCTCATCAAGAACATTGCTGAGCAGGTGAAGGACAAGCGGCTGGACGGCATTTCCGACCTCCGGGACGAAACCGACCGGAACGGTATGCGGATGGTCATTGAGCTGAAGAAGGACGCAAACCCCCAGGTGGTGCTCAATAACCTGTTCAAGCAGACTGCCCTCCAATCCAGCTTCGGCATTATCATGCTGGCACTGGTGGATAACCAGAAGCAGCCGAAAATTCTCTCCCTGCGGCAGATCATCGACGAGTATCTGAAGCATCAGGAGGAAATCCTGACCCGCAGAACCCAGTACGACCTGCGCAAGGCCCGGGAGCGTGCCCACCTGTTGGAGGGTCTGCTCATTGCCCAGGACAACATCGACGAGGTCATCCATATTATCCGCTCTGCCTATGACGATGCCAAGCAGCGTCTGATGGACAGATTCTCTCTGGACGATATCCAGGCGCAGGCCATTCTGGACATGCGGCTGAAGGCTCTTCAGGGTCTTGACCGGGAAAAGCTCCAGGCGGAATACGATGATCTGATGGAAAAGATCAAGTATTATCTGGAACTGCTGGCGGACGAAAACAAGCTGAAGGCCGTCCTCCGGGAGGAATTGATCGAAATCCGGGATAAGTTCGGCGACAAGCGGAAGACCGAGATTCAGGACATCGAGGACGAAATCGACATCGAAGACCTGATCGAGGAGGAGACCTGCGCCTTCACCCTGTCCAGCCACGGCTATATCAAGCGGATGCCCGTGGATACCTACCGGACCCAGAGCCGGGGCGGCCGGGGCGTGAACGCCCAGAACCTCAAGGAGGAGGATTTCGTCAAATCCCTGACCATTGCCTCCACCCACGACTATATTCTGTTCTTCACGGACATGGGCAAGGTGCACCTGCGCAAGGGCTACCAGATTCCCGAGGCCGGACGTACCGCCCGGGGCACTGCCATCGTGAACGTGCTGCCGCTGGAAGCCGGAGAGTCCGTCACCGCCATGGTCATTACCCGGGAGTTTGACGACAACGAGTTCCTGATGATGGTCACCCGGAAGGGCACCGTCAAGCGGATTCCCTTCATTGCCCTGAAAACCAACCGGAAAACCGGTATCCGTGCCATTACCCTGGAAGAGGGCGATCATCTCATCAATGTCATCCGCACCAACGGCAGCGACAATATTCTGCTGGCTACCGCCCAGGGCATGGCCATCTGCTTCAACGAAAACGACGTCCGGCCTATGGGACGGGACGCCGCCGGTGTCCGGGGCATCAGTCTGTCCGACGGCGACTTTGTGGTAGGCGCAGAGAAGGCCGAGGAGGGCAAGACCCTGCTCACCGTCACCGTCAACGGCTACGGCAAGCGCACGGAGCTGAGCGAGTATCTGCGTACCGGCCCCAACGGCGAAAAGTGCGCCCAGAGCCGAGGCGGCAAGGGTCTGAAAAACTATAACATTACCCCCAAGACCGGCAATGTTGCCGGATGCCGGGTGGTGAGCGAAAGCGACGACGTGATGCTCATCGAAAACGGCGGCGTGATCATCCGGATTCCCGCTGCCTCCATCAACGTCTACAAGCGGGACACCCAGGGCGTTATCGTCATGCGCATCGAGGAGGGCAACCAGGTGGTGTCTTTGGAGCGTGTGGAGGCCATGGAGGAAGAAGCCAAGGGCGAGGAGCCCCAGGCATGAAGACCGTGACCCTGTACACCGACGGTGCCTGCTCCGGAAACCCCGGCCCCGGAGGCTGGGGAGCCATCCTGGAGTTTAACGGGGTGGAGAAGGAGCTTTCCGGCGGCGAGGACGCCACCACCAACAACCGGATGGAGCTGACCGCCGTCATTGAAGGGCTGAAGGCGCTGAAAGAGCCCTGTATTGTGGAGCTGTATTCCGACTCCAAGTACGTCATTGACGCTCTGGAAAAGGGCTGGGCCTGGGGCTGGAAGAAGCGGGGCTGGGTGAAGTCTGACAAAAAACCCGCCCTGAACCCGGACTTGTGGGAGGTGCTTCTCCGGCTGACCCAGACCCATCAGGTGCGCTATCACTGGGTCAAGGGTCACGCGGACAACCCCAAGAATAACCGGTGCGACGAGCTGGCCGTGGCTCAGTGGAAAATGAGGAAGTAAGATGTATCTATCCATCGGAAATGATATGGCCGTCCGGGACAGCTCCATCATCGGAATTTTTGACCTGGACAATACCTCCACCTCCAGGCGAACCCGGGATTTTCTGGCGAAGAGCGAGGAAAACGGCGACGTGGTGCCCTGTGATGAGCTGCCAAAGTCCTTCATTCTGACCTCGGAGTACGGCTTTCACCGGGTGCGGCTCACGTCCCTCAGCGCGGCCACCCTGGAAAAACGGCTGAAATGAAAAAATGGGATTGCCGCAAGGAACGCGGCAGTCCCATTTTTTCTGGATGCTATCATAAAATTCGTGTCATTGCGAGCCAGTGCTCACACTGGCATGGCCCTTCCCAAGGATTCCCCCGCGGGGAAGGTGGCTCGCGCGTCCCCCGCAAGCGCGAGACGGATGAGGGCAAGGGCACTCTAACATCCAGAAGGCTCTCGCAAACCCCGTAGGGGCCGATGCCCTCATCGGGCCCATTCCGCAGCATTGCGAGCCTCCTTCTCGGGACGATGTGCTCAAACAAAATAAAACCGCTTTCCTCTTCCACCTCAATCCCCCAAGGCCCTTTGCGGCCTTTTTTCAACGAGAAAGGAACATAGATCATGGATATCATCAAGCCCCGCACCCTGTCCGGCTTCATGGAGCTGCTTCCCGGCAAGCAGATTCGCTTCGAGAAAATGCTGGAAATTCTGCGCACCACCTACGCCTCCTACGGCTTCGCCCCTCTGGACACCCCGGTCATCGAGGATGCCCAGATTCTTCTTGCCAAAGGCGGCGGTGAAACCGAAAAGCAGATTTACCGCTTTACCAAGGGCGACAGCGACCTGGCTCTGCGCTTTGACCTGACCGTACCTCTGGCCAAGTATGTTGCCCTTCACTATAACGAGCTGGCCTTCCCCTTCCGCCGGTTCCAGATCAGCAAGGTCTACCGGGGAGAGCGGGCTCAGCGGGGTCGGTTCCGGGAGTTCTATCAGGCGGACATCGACATCATTGGCGACGGCAAGCTGGACATTCTCAACGAGGCGGAGATTCCCGCCATTATCTACAAGGTTTTCCGTGGCTTCGGCCTGAGCCGGTTCCAGATCCGGGTGAACAACCGGAAGATTCTCAACGGATTTTACGCCATGCTGGGTCTGTCCGAAAAGTCCGGAGACATTATGCGCACCGTGGACAAGCTGGATAAGATCGGCGCCGAAAAGGTCAAGCGGATTCTCCTGGAGGACTGCGGCCTGACGGAGGATCAGGCGGACGAAATTCTCCGCTTCATCGCCATCACCGGCTCCAATGCCCAGGTGCTGTCCGCCCTGGAGGGCTACGCCGGCCGGAACGAAATGTTCGACCAGGGTCTTTCCGAGCTGAGGGCCGTCACCGTGAACCTGGCCGCCTTCGGCGTGCCGGAGGCCAACTTCGCCGTTGACCTGACCATCGCCCGGGGGCTGGACTACTACACCGGCACGGTCTATGAGACCACCCTTCTTGACCATCCGGAAATCGGTTCCGTGTGCTCCGGCGGCCGGTACGACAATCTGGCAGGCTATTATATCGACAAGGCTCTGCCCGGCGTGGGCATTTCCATCGGTCTGACCCGGCTTTTCTATGTGCTGGACGAGCAGGGGCTTTTGAACCCCGCCCTTCCCTCCGCCCCGGCGGATGCTCTGGTGCTGCCCATGACCGCCGACATGGCCCCGGCCATTGCCCTGGCCGAAACCCTGCGCTCCGCCGGATTGCGGGTGCAGCTGTATGGCGAGCAGAAGAAATTCAAGCAGAAAATGGCCTACGCCAACAAGCTGGGGGTCCCCTATGCCGTTCTTCTTGGAGAGGACGAGATTGAAAAAGGCCTGTGCTCCGTGAAGAATATGCAAAGCGGCGAGCAGCTGCTCCTCTCCCCCGAGGATGCCGCCAAGCTCATCCAAAACGCCGTCACCGCCCAGTGTCCTGTGATCCTGGAAAAATAAAGGCTTGATAAGCACCTGCTCATTGGATTGAGCAGGTGCTTTTCTATTGCAAGGGCCGTGGGGTATAATAGGAACTGGGAGAAAAATATTTTCTGTTTTTGCTGCTGGCGCTGGGATAAACGCCCGCGTCCGGCTTTCCGCCGCAGCTTCCGTACCAAACACCAAGGCAGGGATTTTTCGTCCCTGCCTTTTGCTTTTCCCTCGATCGTACTTGACGCGCAGCAGATTCGGTCGTAAAATGGCCACAACCAGGCCAGGTCTCTCCGGAAACGGGCTGAACGAATGCGCCGCGCGGGCCTTCCCTGTCACCGAATCGCATACAATGTCGGGAGAAGCCGCCGCATCTATGCTAGAATGGAACTCGACAGGAGGGAATCCTATGGATTGGATCACCGGTATTCAAAACGCCATCGACTATATGGAAGCACACATCACTGAAGAACTGGATTACGAAGAAATCGCAAAACAGAGCTTTTCTTCTTCCTTCCACTTTCAAAGAGTGTTCAGCATTCTTTGCGGCTATACCCTGGGCGAATATATCCGCTGCCGCAGACTGAGCCTCGCCGGTGCTGAATGGATACGACTTTTTCTTTGCAAAGCAGCTGCCCCAGATTGTGCTCAGGGATTTTGACGAAGACCTGGGAGAAATGGCAAAGGAATTTGAGCACCTGCAAATTCCGGCAGGACAGTATCTGGTGTGCGAAACAGAGCGCTGCAAATTCCCCTGCGATCTGGAAGACGAACTGCACCGCAGAGCGGTATCGGAATGGCTTCCCACATCCGGATACGAAAGTCCTTTTCCAGCGGAACTCCCAGTTTTCCGGCAATCTCTGCCGCAGCATCATCCTGTGCACAGTAAACAACTACCTGACTCTCCGGATAACCGTTGATCAAACGAACAAACTTCTCTGCGTGGCCTACGGACCCTACAATGCCAATTCGCAATTTTTCCATTTTATCTTCCCCGCCTTTTGCTATTGTTTTGCCATTTCCTTCTGAATCGCCTCAAACAGTGCATATGTACTCTTGTCAGATTCAATGTTGATTGCGTATGTTTCGGTGCTTGTTTTCAGCAGAATGCAGTCGGCAACATTCAAATAGGTACAGTTTTCATAGCGTCCAAAGGCTTCACTCTGCCACTGCCCCAGGCGCATAACATCCTGCTCCGTCCCACCGCAGGGTTCCCCGTAGTCAGGAGCTTCCTGATAGGATACCTCCAGAATATCTTTATAAAACAGATTCGTGCGCACCCCTTGCTGGTCGACCACTGTAAAATATCCGCCGGTATGGAAAGCCAGATGGGTAACACCGGAGCTCTCCTCACTCCGCGAGGAATAAACAAGCTCAATCACAAGAATCAGGAAAAAGGCCGCAGCCGTCCTAAAGGATTGCCGAATCCTTCAGCTGTATTTTGCGACCTGACATCTCCTAAAAAGTTGTCCACAGTCGCAGGTAAGGATTCCATGATTGGTGTGGAAAATCCTGTGAAGCCAACAATCTTCTCCCGGTTTCGCAGTGCGCTGAAGAGTCATCTTAAAAGGATGAGATTCGTGTCCGTAATTAAATTTTCCAGACTGTATAGCACGAGGATCTGGTCAAAATGCTCCTGCTCTACCAGAAGCGAGAGCGGCTGCTTATAATGTCGCAAGTCCACCAGTGTTACTTGAGCATAGCTTTGCGCAAGAAATCCCGCCAGACTGCTGGCAAAAGAGTCCCGGACCACCAAAAGCTTTCCATGCCCATTGGGGTTGTACAAATGGATCAAGGGCTGATTTCCGTTCAGGAATACCTGATAGGGATCGTACTCTTCCAGCTGATCCCGAAAGAAAACACCTTCATGGGACACCCCTGCACATATAGAGGTGATTGGCGCAGGGCCTGTCCACAGCTCCATTTTTTCTGCCGGCGTGAGCCACAATCCACTGGCCGCATAATTTGCCCCACGGAAATTATCAAATGTCTCTATTGAATACGCTGTTTCCACAGGTTTTTCAAAACAGCCCATCAATACCCGGTACGCTTCAAAGGCTCCGGCACTGGTCCAGTGATGGTCCGTGGAATAGAACAGATCCGGTCTGCCTCTAAATACTTCCCGTAGGTCGATCGTTTCCACATTTGAAAGCACATATGCTTCCCCGATCAGTGCTTCGTCTTTATACTCCGGAGCTTCCAGAGCAAATCCGCAGGAAGGAATCAAAGACAGCGCCACCGGAACATCCATCTGCTCCGCGAATCGATTGATGGCACCGATTTGTCTTTCCATCACCCCCTGCTGTGCCTTGACCGGGCGGCGCACCAGCTTTCCATTCAGGACCCAGATTGGCTTTGCCTTCTGCAATCCAAGCATTTTTTCATAATAGGCGTTCAGGCCAACAAAAAAATCCCTGCCTGGCATCTGATCCGCCAAAAAATCCTCCGTTTCCTCTGCCTAACTGCCATCCAGTATAGCATTGATCGTGAATTCCGGCATTTTTTCGAGATTTCTTTTTTCCAATCTTGAAAAATCACGCTTTGGAAGCAGCAAATAGCCCACGGAAATAACCAGTAGAAACGCACATAACACTGCGCTTCCAACTATATTTTTTCTTTTCATCGCCTGTTCTCCTAGAAGCGGAAGTAGATAAACGGATTGTAGCTTTTGCTGGCCAGAGATGCTACACAAAGCACAAACAGCAGAAGGCAGGCCGCCCATTTTGCTCCGTCGGGCATTTTCTTGAAAAGGCCCCCGGCGGCAGGTAAAGCACAAAAACCGCCCAGCAAAAGCATCGGCAAGTAAAACAGTCCCTCCCCGGAAACTTTGGGAGACAGCAGTCTCATCAGGAAACCGGTCAACTGATACATACCTTCAAAATAAAAAATCGCCCAGCCAACCATAACTGCCAGCATTGTTCCAATATGCCGCAATTCCTTTGGCCATCGTTTGGACCAATTCAAGAGCCATAGCTTTTCCACGATCAGAAGCACGGCATAATAGCCGCCCCACAGCACAAAGTTCCAGCTGGCCCCATGCCATAGCCCCGTCAGGAGCCAAACGATCAAAATATTCAGGATCTGCCGCGCCTTTCCCCTCCGATTGCCCCCCAATGGAATATAGACATATTCTTTAAACCAGCTGGAAAGAGAGATATGCCACCTACGCCAGAATTCCGTAACGCTTTGGCTGCTGTATGGGTATTGAAAATTTTCCAGGAAAGAAAACCCGAACAAACTTCCCAGCCCAATTGCCATATCAGAATATCCAGAGAAATCAAAATAGATCTGCAGGGTATAGCACATCAGTCCCAGCCAGCCTGAAATGAAACCAGCACCGTCACGCAGCGCATTCCATGCACCGCCGAAGGTGTTTGCCAGCAGCACCTTTTTGGAAAGTCCCAGCACAAATCGCTGAAGCCCATAGGCGAACTGCTCTGTGTTTTCTCTTCTGCTTTTCAGCTGTTCCGCAACATCCCGGTAGCGAACGATTGGACCGGCAACCAGCTGTGGGAACAGGGTAACGTATGTTCCAAAGATCAAAAGATTTCTTTGGGCAGGGACCTCCTTGCGTACAACGTCTATGGTATAGCCCATGGCCTGGAAACTATAAAAGGAGATTCCCAGCGGAAGCGCAACTTCAGGGAACCGATCTCCAAAGAAAAATCGCCCGTACTTAAAGAAGCAGAGTATCCCTAAATTCAGGACGATATCGAGCCATAAAATCGGCCCGGAGTGCATTCCTTTTTCTATGCACGCTGCGGCAGCGATCCCGCAGAAATAGTTCAGCAGGATCACAATAAGCATCAGCGGCAAAAATCTAGGTTCCCCCCACCCGTAAAAGACCAGACTTGCAAGCAGCAGCTGTGCATTGCGCCATCGCCTTGGGCAAAGGTAGTAGGTAAGCACTGTTATAGGTAAAAAAGAGAACAGAAACGTGTTGGACGAAAACAGCATCTTGTGTACTCCTCCTGTTGGGGCATTGCGGAATCATTTACAAAGGCTGAGGAGTCCCTCAGCCTTTGATTGGATCTACAGTTTATTCTTCCTGGAGCTGTGCAAAAAGGCGCAGGATATCGCTCCACCTATATACCGCGTTTTCCGTAATATGCACATCCCCATCCGAGGAATAGCCTGCGGCCAATCTGCCGAGACTGTCCTCAAAATAGCCACCGATTTCTATATAGTGGAGTCCTTTTTCCTGGGCAAAGTCCTTCAGCGCACGATTATACTGGGATATTTTTTCATTTTTCCCGTTGTAATTGCGGTCTCCGGTGGCGCTTGGCAGAATTGACTCTATGTATATCTCCACTTCCGGTGACTTTTCCCAGATACGGTCAATGAGAATATCCCAGTTTTTCATGGTATCCTCTACCGTAACAAATCCCATATCATTTGAGCCAAGCATTATGAACAATTTCTTCACGCCGGACTCTGCCACAGCATCCTCCAGTTTTTGCTCCTGGCCCCGGAATACAAGATTCCAATAGTAGTCCGTAAACCCCTTTACGCTGGCGCTGCGTCGGAACAGCTCAACAGGAGAACCGATGCGCTCTTTCCTTCCCTGCGTGTACAGCAGCTGATACGTCACGGAGTCTCCCACAAAGCCGGCATCATCAAAATAGGTGCATGGTCCCTCTGCCGAAACGGGCGGCTCCCGCACGCTCTGGCTGAGTGTGCGATTGTCCAAGGCCTTCCAAGCCTGCACGCTCTCTGCCAAGCAAACGACCGTACAGCTGGCCTGTTGGTCTCCGTAGGCCGCAGTAATTTCTGCTTCTCCCTCTGACAGGGCGCTCACCACGCCGTTCTCCACAGAGATGATATCCGGCGCACCGGATGCCCAGACAATTTCTTCCCGCGGTGCCGTACCGCAATAAATGTCCTCTGTTCTCCCCGGATAGGCCAATACCAGTCGGGAAACCGTCAGGTGTACGTTTCCCGTTTTCAAAGGCTCTCCTTCCGGGGAAGCCTCTGCAGCAGGCGCGGAAGTGACCGGACGGATCTGTGTTTCTTCCGTTTGACGCTGCGTTTCCTCCGGCATCGTCTCTTTCGCACCGCATCCGTGCAGCGTCATGGCAATAGCGACTGCTGCGCAAAGCACCAGCAGCCCTCGGTTGTATCTCATCGCGCGACCTCTCCCTTTACCAGGAATCACTCCCAGGCACTTTTCACAGCTGCCAGGATCGTGTCCGCATCCGGAGACACCACCAGGGCAAAATACTGCCCCTGGGTCAGCCTCTTCGCATCCTTCACAATGGAATACTGCGTCGGTGCATACTGGACCGTCTCCTCCTCCTTTGCTGCCAGACGGCTTTGCGCCAGCTCCTGGATCTTGGTCAGGGCCCGGGCATCTTTTGCCTCGATCAGCCAGATCTCGTCCGCACGCACACCCTCGCTGGCCACCGCTGCCACTGCCTGTATACAGTCATCCATACTGATGCCCAAATAGTTCAGCATGGTGTCTGCATCCATCTGATACATTTCCGGTAAGCTTTCCGCCACCTGCTCATAAATTGCTGCCATATCAGCAGTCTTTTTTTCCGCATTGCCGCCGCAGCCTGCAACCAGCAGTGCAAAAGCAACGAGCATTGCTATCATTTTCCAGTATCTCATACAATATCCTCCGTTTGTTTCTACAGTTCCGCACAGTTCTTCCGCGTGCCACCCCATACCGGTGCCCTGTCACAGCCAATATACCTGTTTGTACAGCTATTGATTGCCCACCAGAGGAAGTATTGTGCCCCTGACATCATTTTTTACCGTTGCCGTTGAGCCGGAGATCGTCCCGGTTTTCAGGTTTTCCCCTACCAACGCCGCCAGGTAGCCATTGGTATGGTCGGTATGCACGGTTCCGTTCGCCGTACAGTTCTGGATCTTTCCGGCATTGGCATACGAAATGCCCCCCAGACATGTCACTCCGTTTATCTGGAGCGCCGCAGTACAATCGGACACCGTTCCGGACTGATATTCCGCAACACCCCCAACAAATGTGCAGCCGTCCGTTGTCATGCTGACGCTGCAATTTTCGACAAAGGCACCGGCAGTATTGTTGCGGGTAATGCCGCCCACCGCATGAAAGTTCGCCGCAGTTACCGAAACCGAACAATTGCGGATCGTTCCCGCATTGCAGATTGCAATACCGGCTCCATCGTTATTCTCCGGCTGCTCCCCGTCCAGGGAACAATGAACCGTAAGATTTTCCACACAGGCCGACTTGGAGAGGTTTCGTATCAAAGCGGCCGCGTTGTTGTTTTGCCCGGGAACCACCTGGTATGTAATACCGCGGATCGCATGGCCATTACCGTCCAGATAACCGCCAAATTCTCCAAGCGGAGAAAATTCACGTCCCGCAAAGTCGATGTCTCTTATCAGCTTGTAATATGCATTCGGTTTGGTACGCAACAGCTCCAGGTCCTCCGATTTTCGCAGCTTGTAAGGATCTGACTTTGTCCCGCTGCCCGGCGACTTATCCGCTTCGTTTTCCAATTCTACGACCTGAACCGTATTTGAGCTGTCAAAGCTGCCGCCGGACATGTCAGAGCCGACAGACCAGGAAAGGCTTTCTCCCGCCCTGGGCGTCAGGCAGGCGGTGAAACGGCAATTTTTGATTGCCGCGAAATTCTGACTTGCCGTGCAGGTAAAACCGTCGATGTCTTCCGCAGTCACAGACACCGTGCAGCCGCTGACATCCTCCCAATTGCGATAGGCAAGCCCTGAGATATAATTGCATCCGCTGCTCGTTATTTCAATTTTACAGCCCGTTATTTTGCCGTTGTTTTCACCGGCAACACCACATACATCGCTGTATCCGCTTCCGGTTGCTTTTGTTTTCAAAGTACAGTTTTCGATTTTACTGTTATTGAGGTAGGCAATCGGCACGTATCTCAGCATAAATGTGGAATACCCGTCGGCTCCTGCAGTGAACCGTACATCCGATTGGACGGTGCAGTTCTGAATCACGCCGTTGCTGCTTTCAGCCAGACCGGAAACCGTGGTAGACAGCGGTATCGACATTTCAGCCGTCACATCTATGCTAAGGTCCTTTATTACGGCTTTTTCGCCAATGCTGCCAAACAGTCCGGATACGGACTCGCCGTCCGCCTGGATGCGCAGGCCACGGATCCAGTGTCCCTGTCCATCCAGCGTGCCGTTAAATTCCTTGATCGTTTCAATCCCGGAGCTGCCCAGGGTAATGTCCTTGGTCAGGATAAATTCTCCGTCGGGATCGTTCCGTATTTTTTCCAGATCCGCCGCCGTTTTGATTTCCGTCGGGCCGCTCTCGCTGCTTTTCGTCCAGGGCTGCTCATTATTGCGCCAAATGCGCTGTGTCGCGAGCTTCGGTTGAAAGCTGATTACGCCGTTGGCATCCAATTTGACATACATGTACCGCTCCACTTCCGCAGAAAAGTTGCTGTTGGGCCACTGCGCAGTGATTCGGTCATCTTCCAGTCCCTGGTGGAGCTCCGAATATACTTTTCCTGTAAACGGGTCAAGGGCTTCGACATCTATTTCTCCCTCATAGCCGGCATCTCCGAAACGGTTGCCGGTTGTCTCCCCTCTGCACACGGCAACCACCACCGGCACATTATCGATTCTGTCGATTCCTATGGTAATGTAGGAACCGGCGGCAGGTGCGGCATGCGTTACGCGCTGGGAAATCAGTGCCTTAACGCTTCCGTTTTGGTAGGTATAGACACTGTAAAACATCCGCATGGTCTGGTATTGTTTCGAGCCGGTACCAACGGTCATGTAATCGTCCTTAATCAGGATCAGTTCCGGAATGCCGTCACCGTCAATATCCGTTATCAGCGATTGCGCTGTAGTGGATTCCTGATAGGGCTCCAGCATAGCGTCATAGGCCTGGCGGGCCTTCTCCGCCTGCGCCTTTCCATCGATGCTCGGCTTCTCCTCCGACGGCTGCGTCTGCTTTTGCGCCGTAGGCTCGGTACTTTTCGTACTGTCGGTACCGCCGTTGCTCTTGCCGCTTTCTGCACTGCCGGTTCCGTTGTCCACGTATTTCCACTGATTAGCAATATCTTCCGCCAGCCCCTTGGCAATCACTTCTGCAGCACCGCAGCCGGAAAGTGTCCACATGAGCACAAGCATAAGCGCAAATACTCTTTTTCTCATTCGTATCTCTCCCCGCAATTCTCTCAAAGGATACAGTGTCTCCAATTTTCCTGTCCGACTCACTGTCTCGGCAGATCCCCCGCCACGTGAATATAACTCGCCGCCTCTTTTTGAATTTCCAGCTCCGTACGTGTCAACTGATGCCGCCGTACAACCGTCAGAACGGAAACCACCATCGCCAGCGGCGTCACGATCACATACGCACCCAGAGATATCTTCCCCATATACGAGCTGGACGACAGCATCCCCGCAGTGATCAGCAGCAACGCCGGAATCGCCGTTCCAACCAGGCCGCATACCGTCATGCGGAAGGGCCATTGGCTCTCATACTGCTTTGCCATACTGCGAATCCCAACAAAAGAGACCACAATTGCCGCAGCACCGATCAGGCTTACAATTGCGACAACCAGATCGAATGCACCGTTTGACATATCGATCAGGGAGCCTCCCGTGTATTCTTCCTGCACAATGGCTGCAAATCCGCCGCCTAACAGCTTAAAAATGTTAAAGGGATGTACACCTCCCCGTTTGTCCGTATAGGTGATGATTGGGAAAAGCAGAGATACCAAGCTTAAAATCAATCCCCCTGCGGAATAAAGGATCCAGTTCTTCTTTTTGTCGGCCATACTATCCAGCCTCCCTTCTTATGGTATCGCCATCTATCCAATGGATTGGGCGATACAGCTCAATATGGTCTGGTAATCCACTTCCTGCAAGCCGCTTCCCGCTTTGGACGGATAAAAAATACAGTTATCCCACTGGGATGCAATGTACTCCCACGCTCCCTGGGCCGGAGCAAACAGGATCAGTCGTTTCGATGCCTGTTTTGGCATGTAACCGGCAGCATGCCCATCTCCCCACCATTCGGTGAGTTCATCAAAGCCGGTTGCCATTCCCCCGGGATATCGGGGGGATCCTTTTCCAAAGCCAAGGTCATGCGGCGCAGCATCCGTCCACAGAATGATCACATGGCGATCCTTTTCCCCCGTCACCGACCACGGGGAACGAATGGCATAGGCGAGGGCCTCCAGCCCATCCTCTTCCTCGTCTCCACCGCCTACGGGAAACAGGCTCTTCACGCTGACCTCCAGCTTGTGCGCATCCTCCGGAAGCGCAAAGAAGTCGGTTACCATCATCGGCTCGTTGGGGTGCACCTTTTTCCGGAACTCATCGGCGTAAGCCGCATAATCCCGGAAACCGATCACACGAACGCGAAGCCGCGTGATCTCTTTTCCCTTCATCTTCATGGTCCTCTGAACATCGTCGTACAGGCCGATTGCCCGCTCCTTGACGATATTCAGTATGTTGTCCATGCTCTCTGTGCAGTCAATGCAAAAAACCAGGTCAACGTTATAGTCCAGCTTATAATTGTTCGACACAGCGGTACCTCCCAATTCTTACTCTTTCCGTCAAAAGCGGCATCCGATGCAGCGCTGCCTGTTCACCCTCCGGTTTTCCGTATCAACCAAGCGAAACCGTCAGGATACCCAAGTATCGTATCAGCCAAGGTCGCCGGGCACCTGGAGTCCGTCCTTTTTCGGCGCGTCTTTTTTCATATGGATCTTGAGTCCCACTTTGCTTTCCGTCTTCTCTTCTGTATGGTCTGCTCCGGCAAAGGGTTCCGCAGCATGGAAGGTTGGCGCCCTGTAGCACGCCCGTTCCCGCTGCCGTTCCAGCTCCCTCTGGCGCTCCAGCTCCCTCTGACGTTCCAGTTCCCGTTGACGCTCAAGCTCCCGTTGGCGCTCAAGCTCCCTCTGACGCTCAAGCTCCCTCTGACGCTCAAGCTCCCTCTGATGCTCTGCACTTCTGCGGCGTTCCGTCGCATTCTTTCTGACTCGGATCGCAGCGGCAAACGCAGAAACAAGCAGCAATGCACAGGCAGCTATTCCCATGAGCACCCCGGAGTCAAAGGCTCCTTCTTGTTTGCTCTCTTCCGAATACAGATCATAGGAAATTCCCAGATCGTCCAGGCCCTCCATGGCATAGTCAATGTAAACGGAACAATATCGATTCTCCGCCCCCGGGACTTCCCCAAATGCGAAGGTATTGATTCCAACCACAGCGCCATTCTCTGTAATCAACGGCCCACCGGAATTGCCGCCGGAGATCTGCGCAGTGTGCATCAGGACCTGGGTATTTTCAAGCGGAGCACATTGCAGATGCTGGGAAACAATACCGTCTGTTGCAGTAATATCATCCGGCCCATATTGATTGGCATTCACACGGCTAACGATGCCGGGATACCCTAAGGTATAGATATGGGTGCCATCCTGGACCTCCTTGCTGCTCAACAGCGGCAAGGCCTCGTAGCCGGTGCTTGCACTTTGGGCCCGGATAATTGCATAATCCGGTGTTCCGGAAGTTGTCTTCAGCACCTCACACCTGATTGAATTTGCCGGGTCCGGCTGCCCCGTGATTTCACTGATCGCGCAGTTTTCTTTTAAGATCCATACGCTCGTCTGATCCGGCCAAAAGGTCCCGTTCTGTGTAACCACATGCCAATTCGTCAGAAATATGTTAGAATCCGCTCCCACTTTACCAACGGCAAAGCCGGTTCCCACCGAACAATACAGCTCCGTGCCATCGTCTCCCAGCACATAGAGTTGGACAACGCCCTTTTTCGCCTGCGCCAGTACCTCCGGGAAGTCCGCAGCCGCAGAAACCGGCAGCGTCACCGCCGCCAGGCAGCAAACCGTCATAACAGCTGTAAGCCACCTTAAAATTGCGGCTTGTATTTTATCTTTGAAGCAAACCGGCATATCTGTTTTCATCGTTTCCGCTCCCGTTTCGTGAAATACAGGATTCAGTCCAATCCCTTGGGCGGTGTAAAAACGGAGGACGTATCGCCCGAGGCCGACTTCGGGCCCAGATGGACCTTCAGCTTTCCGGGTTCACCGCCGCTATGATGTGCATCGCTGCCATAGCTTGCACTTTCGCTGTGGCTTACCCTTTCGGCATAGCTGCAGCGATCGCACAACTCCTTTCCCATGGGGATCGACTGACCGCATTTCCTGCAATAATGATGCTCTTCGGGACGCTTGGGCGGCTCCTCAGGTCCCTTTGTCCCCCAGCTGTCATCCTCCTTCAGGCCGCCGCGCATTCTTCCGCAGCCCGCGCAGAACTTGTCGGAATTCCGGTTTCTTCTGCCGCAGGTACAGGTCCACATAAATGTCCCTGTTGGAATTCTGCAACGCGACAGCAGGGCATATTCCTCAACTGTAGCGGCCATCAGGCAGAGCATCCCCAGAATTGGCCAAATCAGAACATGGAATGGGTTTATTGTCTTTGCGGGAAGGAAGCTATAGGCCTTGAGCTGCGTACTGACCAGGGCATTCATTCTTATCACAAAAATGCAGCATGCCACCACCAGCACCCCATAAACAGCCGTCAGAACCCACATGAGGTTTTTCTTGTCTGCTATAGCCGCATAGATCCCGTAGCCGCCAAGCCCAACCACAACGGCAATAATCAGCCAAGCCAAAATCGTCCCGACCGTGATCGCAGTATGTATTTCAGATAAGTCCACCTTCAAGCCTATGGAGTCCGCCAAATAGGAATCCAAAAGGTCCTGGGTAATCACCGATTCTGAGTAGCCTAATTCATCCTTCACAGCATATTTCGCAGCGATTCTGCCCTCTTTCAGAACCGTCCCGGCATTTGAAAGATCCACCGCAAGCTCTATCGGTGAAAGCTGACTGTCCAGCCCAGATCTCAAAATGCGCATCAATGCATCAAGTGTTTTTTTCAGATGGGGTTTCGCGGCGTACGCAAAGCTGCCCGGATCGAAAAATTCATCTTCATTCAAAGTGTCCAATGTATTTTGCCGGATATCTTCCAGCTGTTCCTCTGTAATACCCAATCCGAAGGAGCCATTGTCGGTCTTGACCTCAAACCGCACCCATGGCAGCAGCAGACCGATCAGGCAGAGTACAACCGCCGCAATCGATAGAATTTTGAAATTCTTTGTCCTTTTTCTTTCCCCTATACTCGGTATTCTCCTCATTTTCTACCTCCGTCTAGCCCATACAATATCTGTAATAGTCTTGCTTATAGCGGTCCCAGAGTCTCTTCCTGCTGTCCGGATCTGTCCGGCTTATCCGGGAAATGTACGTCTTCAAAAGCACATTCCGCCGCTGCGCCAGGCTTGCCTTCATGCTGTCAAACGTTCCGTAGCCAAATGCAGCGCCCACCAGAGAGAAATCATCCTCCGCGATTTGGCACAGCTCTTCCCGCAGATGCGCTTCAAAGGCTGCCATGCTGTCAGCCTCCAGCAGCGTATCCAGAAGCAGCGCTTCAAATTCCATGGGCGACGGAATGTAACCGAAGCAGCCATCCGTAGCCGAAAAAACAAGGAAAGGCTTCTCGCGGGTCAAACGCCCATAGCGCAGTGTAAAGTCTTTTGAGGCGGAGATCACATTTTTCAGCACGCCGTCTCCTGAGATATTTTCAAAGGCGTCCAGGCCATCCAAATCGTCGACTGTAAGCTGTGCAAGCCCATCCTCATCCAGAAGGTACACTCTGGAATCCCCCGCCCAATAGCACTCTACGGAAATCTCCTTCGGCAAGCGGGTACAGCAGGCAATTGCGGCCGTCGTCGGAAATTCCTTGGTAATGGAGCCTCTCAAAAGACTTTTTCCCTGATTTCCGCAGTTGTCCTTGCATACAGACAAGCTTTTTAAAATATACGCTTTGAGGCTGCTGCCATCGTTGCCGCGTTCTTTTGAGGCCGCTTGCGCCCTGAACCAGCTCTGAACAGCCCCCGCCACCGCCCGTGCGCCTATGTATGCGCCCGTTTTTTGACGGTATGCATCATACTTTTTTGCACCGGAGCCGCCGCAGCCATCAAATGTGCCCAAGAGAATGCTGTCCTCGGCGATTTCGAAGCAAAAGCTGTCCTCTCCATTTTCGGGAACCTTCTCCTGAACGGCACGGAACACACAATCCAGGCCGGAATAGATGCGCGGCTGTGCTCTTTCACCCATATTCATTATTTGTGCCATTTACAACTCACTTTCATCCTACGGGGCAGGGAAATTGACCAATACAACATTGCTGCAGGTTTCCCCTACACAGCAGCGGAAGCGCATTCCCTCCAGGGTCTTTTCCGTGCCCATAACCGTCAATGTAGAATCGGTTGGCCGTCTTTCCACATGAAATTCTGTCATATTCTCCGTAATACGATTCCACCGCCCGTCCCGACAGTATTCCCAGAAAACCTCTGTCTGTTCATCCTGCTCCACAAAGCTTGCAGAAAACACGGCTTTTCCGTCCTGCAACGTAGCGATTTTGGGCTGTGTCAGGAAAACACTGTTCTCTTCCATCTGCACGGAAGATTCCGTTGGTGGGATGCTCTCCGTCGCTGCGGGGGCAGCCGCCGGAGCTTCCCGGTTGTCCGCATTCAGGCTTTCCATCCGTTCGTTCACACCTTGCGCAAGCGCATCCACATCGTTTGTCAAGGCATTCACGCTTCTGCTTGTGAAAAAACCGCAAAGTGCAGCACAGGCTGCCACCGACAGGACACACACGGCCGCATTGAGCGCCAGCTTCTTCGCAAAGCACTTTTTCAGCCGTTTTTCCGTCTGCTCGAGCCGCCGGTTCAGCAGCTCTGCATAGGCCTCTGTTGGAATTTGCGCAGCTACAGCCGGCTGTACCGGCTGCATTAGCTGCATTGGCCGCACCGAATCGCTCCCCGGCACATTCCCGTTCCCCAGGATATCCCAGAAGCCATTCCCGCCGCTTCTGGGCTCCTGCAATTGCCCGCAGTAGGGGCATTCATGCACTGCCGGACTGATTTGCTTTCCACAGAATTTGCAGAACATTCTTGAAACCTCACTTTTCTATAGGATTGCCACACGCACAGCAGACATCTGCCCCTGCCGAATTCACCGTCTCACAGTACGGGCAGATCTTTTTCCGTATATTCTTTGCATAAATACTATCCAAACTCTCAATATCGGATTTTGGAGACACCTTGGCCTGGGGCTTCGGAGATGTCCTGACCGGCGCACCGCTTGGGGCCGTTCCCCCGGATGCAGGCAGCTTACCCAAGTTGATCACCAATTTGGATGACGTTCCTCCCTCCACCGGCTTCTCCGTCGGCTTTTCCACGGGATTCTCTGCCGCGTTTTCCAATGGCCTCTCCCGCCCTTCACGTCTGGACCGGATAGCATGTATGACCCAAACGGAAATTGTGAACACAGCAACTATCAGAGCTACCCATTCCGTTGCACGCACACCTTTCACACTCCCTATCCAAGCTGTGTCATTGGGCTAAAGCCGTTAAATTTTACATGCGAAACCGGCGCTTCGGGATCCGATGGCTTCTCATTGCGCAGTGCGCGCAATACCTGCTCCGCAGACGGCCGTTTTGCCTGGTCCTCTTGGAGCATGGCGCGAATTTGCCCGGCCAGATCAGGCGGCAGCTTCCCGCTGAGCGATACCGATGCCCCATCCAGGACCGCCTCAAACAGATAGTTATATTCCCCGGAAAAAGTGGGCAGCTCTCCCGTCCAATACTGATGAAACAAGATGCCCAATGCAAAAACATCCGCCTTTGTCGTGACAGGAACCGGGATTTCCATCATCCGCAGCCGCATCTCCGGCGCAAGATAAACCTGGTCTCCCTGGATTTCCTCCGGAACATCCGTTTCAAAAAAGCCGGCATCAAAATCAATGATCTTTCCCGTATAGTATCCCTTTTCCGTTTTTTTTAGCAGAATATTATCCGGCTTCACGTCCGAGTGGACAATGCCCCTGCGGTGCAGCTCCGAAAAGCTATACAGTATGGAGCAAATCAAGGTCCTCTTTTTCTCAGGCGGCAGAGCCGCCACCTGCACCACCGTCATCTTCTCTGCATTGACCTTTTCCGATACGGCATAATACTTGGAGCCGCTTCGGAAAAAATCATGAATGATCATAATATTTCCCGTCCGGCACTGCTGGATCTCCCGATAGAGCTTCGCCTTTTGATCGAAAAAACGCTCGCATTCCGCACGCTTCTTGGCAATTGTTTCCGCCTTCAGACCGCTGTTTTCCGCCGGGAATTTGGGGGAGAGAAATTCCTTGATGAAGTATTCCCTTTCCCCCCTTTCCCCGATTGCCCACCTGCAAAAGCCTGCATTTTCCGAAGTGAATGTACCATCGATATGGTAGTAATTTAATTCTGCCATTTCCCGCCCCGATCGTACTTAGATGGAGTTGCAAATCGCATCGAGGATCTCTCCATATTCGAACTCCTTCAGGCCATTTCCCGCGACCGAAGGGTAGTGGATGGAATTCGTCCAATTTTCGGAAATTGTGGTCCAATATTGCTCTTCCGGTGCGTAGATCAGCAGACGTTTCGAATTTGCAGGCATCTGCTCCCACCAGCTCGTAAGCTCGTTAAAATCCGCTGCCATTTTTTTCGGATAGTTCGGCGCCTTTCTGCCAAAGCCAAGCTCATGGGTAGATGCATCCGTCCAGACCACAATAACATGGCGGCGCTTATCTCCTGTTGTCGTCCAGTCCGTTTTGATCGCATAGGCCAGTGCTTCCAGGCCGTCCTCCGGATCGTCTCCACCGCCCTGCGCATTGAGGGATCTTACCGAGCGTGCAAATTCCTCCTCATCTGCAGGCATATGAAAAAATTCCGAGGCAAGCATAGCGCCGTTGCCGTCCGCCAGATAATCCCGGAAGGCAATCACCTTTACACGCAGCGCATCGATCTGCTTTCCCTTTTTCTGCATACCTTTTTGCAGATCACCGCAGAAATTCAGGGCATTCGCCTTCACCGTGTCCAGAATCCCCGTCATGCTTCCCGTTACATCAATGCACATAACGATGTCAACATTGTAGCTCATTGCGTAATTGCTTCCCATTTTTTCTTTCTCCTTTGCTTTCTGTTTTCTTTCTATTTTTGAACGGTTACATCTGCAATCGCCAAAACCGGGCTATACCACTGCGGCCATGTATCCGGAATAAGTCCAACCCCAAGAAGGACTATTTTTAATTCCCGTACACCGGAAATATCGGCATGAATTTTGTACTCTTCATAGGTATTCTGTGTAATGGCTGGGCCCTCATATAGGAGCACATCATCTCCGTAAATTTTGGCAACTGTTTCTTGTGGCCAATCCTCTGGTGATACTGAAAGAGACTCATAGGTCCGATACAGAACTGCATCAAAGATTCGATATTTTCCGTAAAGATAGTAGGTTATATAAGCATCCGACTCACTTTTTGCAACATCATCATAGGTGTTTTTGTAGGGAGCGATGACTGTTTCCCCATCATAAACATGTCCGTTTATATCCATAGTGATTGCATCGCCATAAGGATATACTTCTATGCCTCTTGTCTTCTTTACTGGCTCAAACTCTTTCAGCATAACCGGGGCGTACTCCTGATACTTGGCAATTTCCGCATCCACATCGTCGCCATACAGCCCACTCGCCTGAATGATCCGGATCGCAGATTCGTAATCGTATCCATTTTCAAAGGCATCTGCCGCTTCCGCGAATACCTCTGCCGCCCAGCCGGTACGGAGCATCTCCGAAAGCTCCGCAAAATGGTCATCGTTTCCATACTGATTTATTGCAGTCTCCAGCTTGCTCTGGGCCTGCCGGTAATTCCCCGATTCTATTTCCTTATAGATCTCGTCGTAAACAGATCCCGGCGCGCCGCTCTCCGTTTGCGGTGTCGTCCAGTTTGAACCGATGTCATCGTACCCCATGTCCGGTCCATCCGTGAATGGAATATCGTCCATCCATGCGATTTGCTGTGCAATTCCCTCCGCCAGATACAGCGCAACAGCATCCGTTTTTTTGCATCCGGTCAGCAGCAGGCACACCGCCAGCATTGCTGCAACACTTTTTTTCATAACTCCTCCATTTTCCCGACGTGAAGAATAAAACGCACCTCTTCCAACCGCTGTAAAAAACTCAAGTCTCTCCTTCTCGACAATGGATGATAATGTACAGGTTGTTAACCGTAAAAAGCAACAGGCGCTTTTTTATTTTATTATAACTATTGCATGTGCAAATTGCAAGAATCAATTGGCTCGTAATTCGAACTTTTTCGTCCATTTTCCACCTTTGCTAAGTACGGGCATGTGCTGTGTGTCATTCCAGGCTTCCTTTCCACGTTTCTCATGGAAGTTCTTTTCGCTGTCAATGTTCTTTCAAAGTGCTTTTCCGCCCGCTTATCTGCATGAACGAAGCCTTATAGCCGCCCAGGAGCAACACTGGATGCAATTCCTACAGCTTGATTGGAACACAAGAAAAATAAAGCTTGACAAACGAGAAATCTATGCTATTATAAACAAGTTCCGACAAGAACTGAATATCTGGGGGAATTCCCGAGTGGCCAAAGGGGACAGACTGTAAATCTGCTGCTTATAGCTTCGGTGGTTCGAATCCACCTTCCCCCACCAATCCCGCACCAGCTTTGGTGCGGGATTTCTTTTGCTTTGCTGGTGAATGACTGGATTTTGCGCCTAAAAAGTTGCAAGTTATCAAGCCAATCTTCGCTTGACCACAACCGTGACCACAACGGGGAAATTCTTGTGGTCAGATTCAACCACTAAGCACCCCGCACCGAGCGGATGAACTCGGTCATTCTCTTGGCACTCTCCCGCTTCATGCCGGGTGTGGCATGGGCGTAGGTTGCCAGCGTGAATGAGGCGGTGGCGTGGCCTAGATTCTCCTGAACGGTCTTGATGTCATCCCCGGCCCGCAGGCTGTTGACGGCGTAAGTATGACGGAGATCGTGAAAGCGGAGATCAGGCTTTCCAAGCTTCCGCATGATCCGCTTGAAGTTCTGGTAGAGAATCTTGTTGTTGATATAGCGGCCAAATTCCGTGGTGAACACCAGATGATCTGGATTTGACCAGCCGTCCCCTAACGCAGCAGCCCAGGCGGTTTGACGCTCTTTTTGCAGCTTTAGGACTTCCATCACCTCGTCCGCAGCGGTCAAAACACGGGCTTTGTCATTCTTCAGACTGGCAAACCGGAACTCTGTGTCACCTTTGACCCGGTTGTGCTGTTTGTTGATGAGAAGCAAACAGCGCTCAAAATCCACGCAGTCCCAGGTCAGCCCCAGCAGCTCCCCCTGACGCAGGCCGGTGAAGATGGCCACAAACAAGGGGTACTCATATTTGCTGCCCTTGATGGCGGCCAGAAACTTCCCAACATCCTCCGCATCCAGCGCTTCCACCTGCTTTTTCTCCACACGGGGCGTAACTGCTGCATCGGCAGGGTTGACCCGGATGTAGCCCAGCAGCTTGGCCTGCTCCAGAGTGCGGTGAAGCACCCCGTGGATATTGCGAACGGTTTTCGGGGACAGTTCCCGCTCTTTTAACAGGTTGGTGTAAAGCTGCTGAATGTCCCTGGTAGAGAGTTGTTTTAGGGGAATGTCGCCCAGACTGGGTTTGATATGAACTCGGATATGCTCCTCGTAGGCACTTCTGGTGGCAGGCTTGATGTTCATGGTGTAGCTTGCCAGCCACTCGTCCAGCCATTGAGAAACCTTCATTTTGGATGGCTCTGCGTAGGTGCCGCTGTCCATTTCAGAGACGATTTTGGACAGTGCCAGCCGAACCTCCTTTTGTGTTTTGCCATAGACGGATTTGCGGATCAGCTTCCCGGTTTTGGGGTCATAGTCCAGAGTGTATTTTCCCTCCCATCTGCCGTCTGCTCTTTTGCGAATGGTACCGCTGCCGTTTGCTTTCTTTGTTGCCATAATTCCCTCACTTTCCGAATGCTTTTGGCGATTTCGGCCCATTCCTTTTACCGGGTTTATCATAATCCGGGTTTAGAAAAAATGCAATTCTATCCACCGTACCCCTCCCCCTGGGCTTGTTTGTCCAGCCATTGGAAGAACAGCTCCCGGCGCACCAGCAGACGTTTGTCCAGCTTTAACGTTGGAAAATCAAGTCTGTGGAAAAGCTGGTAGGCTTTTGTTCGGGAAATACCAAGGATGGCGGCAACATCGGAGGCACTTAAAATCAATGGAAGCTCGTTGGGAGAACAGGTGACGGTTATATTTTTGTGCAATGGCTTCACCTGCCTTCCCGGTCAGCCCTGCGCCGGGCTTCTTTTTGAAGAGCCAACACGATGGCGTTCTCAATTTGCTGCTGGGAATAGCTCCTGGGGAAGAACTTGCGTATCTTGTCCATGGGAATTTTAAAATTTTCTCGCTGGTTGGGTTTGCGCTGGGATAGGATTTTGAAAATACTGTCCATGTCCAAAAGTCCCGCCTGGGATTGGCGGCGCAACTCCTTTGCCTGGGAAAGGGAGGGCGTACAGTCCTCGGACTCCATGGTGTAGAGCAGGTCGGATTGTTCCTGCGAATTTAAGTAGGAGATTTCCACAGCGGGTGTTAGGGAAATCCGGCCAGCGTCTATCAGTTTTAGAATGTCGGGGTGTAGGAAGGTCAGCCGAATGTAACGCTGAACTTGACGACCACTTTCATCATCCGTAATCGCTTCTCTGGACTTGTGGCCAACTTGTCCACAAGTTATCCCTCGGTGGTTTAGAGCCTCCATTTTCAGCTTATACGCAAACGCCTTTTCGCTGGGCAGAATATGCTCCCGGTGCAGGTTGCTGTCCACCAGCAGTATTGCCGCCTCCTCCCGGCTGATTTCATGGACAAAGGCAGGAACTTCGTAAAGTCCAGCCCGCTGGGCTGCGTGTAATCTGCGGTGGCCGCTGATGACTTCGTATTCGTCCGTGTTTTCCAGTGGCCGAACAATCAGCGGGAAGAGAATACCCTCTGCACGGATGCTTTCTGTCAGCGTTACCATTTCCTCATTGTCCAGGACCTTGTAGGGGTGGTTCTCAAAAGGGTGTAGCTTGGATATTTCAATTGCGATTGGATTACATAATTTCTGTTCTATAATAGTTGATTCCTCCTGTGTATTTGTATTTTTGATTGATATTGATTTTGGAATAATGCTTATCTGTTGTCCCGCATCTGCTTTTGACTGTCCCGCTGCGGATGCTCTGCCTCAAAGGCCCGATCCAGTGTGTCCTGGATTTCCACAGACCGTTGTTCATTTTCCTTGCTGTCACGAATGTCCTTGCGCAGGGCTGTAATTTGGGCAGTAACCTCCGCTTTCTCTTTTCGAAGAATAATCTTCTGTTCCGGGGAGGCACGGCGGATTTTGTTTTGGAGCTTGGTGCGTTGGGGGGGCAACGCTTCCAGCCGCGATTCCTTTGCCGCACGGTCTGCCAGTAATTCTTCCACGGTTTTGATGTTGCGACTGGCCAGATACCGGATCTGTCGGTCTATATCATCCAGATGCCGGAGGTCAGCCCGAAGTTGGGGACTTGCGGGACGGTAAGTAGTGCCTTTTGGCAGGATTCCCAGCTGATAGCAGTAGTAGAGGTACAGCCGATAGATTTTGGTGGTACGCTTTCTTGGTTGATAGACTTCTTTTAACCAATCCGGTATATCCGGCTTGCAGGGCGGCTTGGAGCGGCTGGAAACCAGGCCGTCCCGGTCATAAATCAGGCGCTCGATTCCCTGATTTGTCCACTGGGGATTCAGGGTGTCCAGTCTGGTGAAGTGTGGGTACTGAGGCAGACGGATTTTCAGGTTTGGGCCTGTGCAATCCACGATATAGCCCTGCCCCCGAAGATGCTGCACCATGCCTCTGCCGGTGATGCTTCTGTCAATAGCTTTCTGCACATCCGCCCGATAAGTGTTGTACCGGGTGGGCTTCCCCGCCTGTTCATCCAGCCACACCTGCCGGGATGGGGCTTTGCGGGGATGCTCCACCACAGATAGCCCATGCTCCCGGCACAATCGGTCCGAGGTGTCCCGCAGGCGTTTTAGCTCCTTCTTGGAAAAATTGTACTTGCCGCCGTCCTTGAAGGACACGGAGTTAATGCAAAAGTGGTTATGCAGATGATTCTTGTCCAAGTGGGTGGTAACAATAACCTGAAACCGATCTCCCCACATCTGCTTTGCCAACTCCACCCCTAACGCATGGCACTGTTCCGGCGTGACCTCTCCGGGTTTGAAGCTC
>OIYP01000425.1_pt1 | contig 27810 bp, 28 predicted proteins | sample 1588261 | NCBI WGS metagenome assembly OIYP01 (sample SAMN03283293) | human gut metagenome | biome: human-associated habitat; material: feces | host: Homo sapiens | place: Peru | collected 2012
TATACCATTCGAGTGCTTTTTGTGCAACTTTTTGTTTTCAGACACGCTCTAGAATGAATTCTTATAAGAGCTCCTTTATTTTTCATATAGTAGTCTGTGCTGCTTGTTACATTATATGTACCTGCAACATTATCAAACAGCATCGTAATTTCTTTTAATTTATTAGCACTGTCTTTATAATTATGTTTTACAAGAATCTCTAAATTATTTCCTATATTTTCATAAATATTATTACTAATATTTTCACAACACTCTTTATATAGAATTTCAAGACACTGTTGACTCATTTCTTCACAATCATAAACATTATTTGCCTTAGAAAAAGCATCAATTGCTTTAGTATAATTACCTGCATTTACATAATCCATGCCCTTGGCATAATTAGCAAGACTATTTGAATCCTCATATTCAATTTTTGAAAAAACAATTTCAGCTTCACTATAATTCTTCTTATCCAATAATTGTAGCCCCAAGCTATATTTGGTAGAGAGCAATAAATCTTGACATTCCATCTTTTTTATTTCTGTTAAACTATCGATTGCCTCTTGATATTTTTCTTCAGATATTAACTTTTCTGCATTTTTATAATAACAATTATCAATATATTCCAGGTTTTCCGGATCTGCTTCACGCATTTCACCTATAGCAGTCAAAAAATCGTTTGATTCAAAAGCTTGATTTGATAATCCTATATGAGATTGCCTAAGTTTCTCCTGGCAATCAGAATATTCGCCAAGTTCAGTATATATCGAAATGGCAATATCAAATTCCGATAAATTATAATAATGCTCTGCTTTGGTATATTTCATTTCAAGAATTCTGGACGAAGAATCTTTATAACCGCCAAGCTCCCAAAAGGATTTTTCAGCAGCATCAAACTCTCCAGATGCAAGCAAATCTTCAGCTTTGGAATATTTTGCAGCTGAAATCAATAGAGTACAATCTTTATAATCACCAAGTTCTTTGTAAATAGCAATAGCTTGATCATATTGTCCATTGTTTACAAGATCATTTGCCTTATTATAATCATCATTATCACAACCACAAAGCATAAATCCTGCAACAATAAAGAATAAAAGCCAGTTATATTTTTCCTTCATAAAATACCATCTCCAAATATAAAACTGGCCATCCAAACTATAAATCTGTTTGGATGGCTCAATATTAAGAATCAACCAGTATAAGAATACATTACCTCTAATCCGTTATCAGGATGATAAGACCATTTAATTTCAATATCATCACCACTATAACTTTGCTTACCCATCATTGAAGTTGTTTTACCCATATCCTCAAATACATAATCAGGAACTCCCAACGCCTCATTTATACCACCTATAGCTAAATAAGCTTCATATTCTATGTAATCCTCTTGATCTTTAGGATTAGTATCAATTGATAAATATTTATCTCCATATGATGCCCAGCTGCTATTACAATATTCATCAAATATTGCTTTAAAATTTGGACCGGCTTTTTTCACTGTTACAGAGCAAGTAGCAACAATACCATCAGCAGATGCAGTTATTGTTGTCTGTCCCGGAGCTTCTCCTCTGATTGATCCATTATTAACAGTTGCAACACTCTCATCTGCCGATTGCCAAACTATGTTATCAGCATTCGCTTTCTCAGGAAACAAGGTAAAGCTTAAAGTGAAATATTCACCTTCAGTAATTGTTGTGCTATTAGTTGAAAGAACGATATTAGTTACCTTGGGTGAACATCCTGTCAATGAAATAATAATCAACATACATACTGTTACAATGCTTAAAAGTTTAGTTTTCATTTTCTACTTCTCCTTTAATTTAAAATAATTGATTATATTCAGTATAAATAGAAATACTCTGAGTAAATGTCACTATATACTGGATTAATAATTATTTTTCCTGATTTATCAATTGCTCCACATTGTTCCCCTTGCTTGAACAGTGCATATCCATCATTTGAAAATGAACAACATCTGTCAAACTGAGGATTGATCACATAAAAACCTTTTTCATCAATGAAACCATAAGCCACATCACCCTTTTTGTTTTTCGTTCCTGTAATTGCTAAATCACCAGCAAAATCTAAAGCTTCATAGAATTGCGGGTTGATTTCATATGTCCCCGTTTTATTGATGTACCCGTAATTCTCACCCTGTTTTACTAATGCGAATCCATTATCCGCAAAAGAATGTGCAATGTCAAATTGTGGGTTAATAACATAATTTCCATTCACATCTATAAATCCATAAGTATATGTATTTTCCCACGAATATTCGCCCTTTTCCTTAATTGTACCAACACACGCTAATCCGTTTTTAAATTCTTCAGCGGTATCAAATTGAGGATTAATGGTATAAGCTCCAGTCTTATCAATATATCCATACTTTTCATCGATTGATACAAGAGCAAGACCATTATCAGAAAAATCATATGCTCTATCAAATATAAGGTTAATTACATAAGAACCTGTTTTGTCAATAAAACCATATAAATACTTATCGTCCCATGAGTTTTCACTTTTTTCTTTGATTACAGCAACCCGAGCATAACCATCAGTAAAATCAAATGCCATATCAAACTGAGGATTGATTATATATTTACCGCTCTGGTCGATATATCCATATTTATAGTAATCCTCCTCATCTTCAACGCCGACACAAGCAAGTCCATCCTCAAATGGACTTGCTTGATCAAATTGCGGGTTTATGACATATTTCCCTGTTTCATCTATATAGCCATATTTATATTTATTTTCCCAGGAATACTTCCCTTTTTCTTGCAAAATCCCAACACAGGCAAGTCCATTTTCACCAAAACTTCCTGCTATATCAAACTGAGGGTTGATAATGTATTTTCCATTTCTATCTACATACCCATATTTTTCACCCATCATTATAAGGGCTAATCCATTATCTGAAAAACTATATGCTCTATCAAATTGCGGATTGATAACATAAGTATTGGTATTATCAATATATCCCCATTTTTCGTTTGAACATACTGCGAGCAAGCCATTTTTGAACAAGATATTATCATCAGACTTCCCTTTTAATGATATACCACTTTTATTGGCAATAAATATAATACAACCTACAGCAATAATGACAAGAAAAAGTATACTGATTATAACTACTACTCTGTATTTCCTTTTTACACCTGCTGAATCATCAATACTCACAGCATCACTTGATTCTTCAACTGATAAATCAGTTTCAATAGATGATTCAACATCCGAAATTTTGTCTTCAGCGTTCACTTACATCAGCCCCCAAAAATCATACTTTTTATACATATTTTTTCATAAAGCATATAGTTTTATAATATATTATTTTTACTTTATTGTATAATTATACGATAGCTCCTATAATTTGTCAATAGTTTTTGATTAATCTTGTGATATTTTCACATTTTTTGTGCATTTTAGGCTAACTAGAGCCTGTTCACATTAAAATAGCATCAAAAATCATAGCTAAGGTAAGGTTTCCCAAATACAGAGCATCAAGTTTATCATAACGGGTAAAAACGCGTCTAAAACGCTTTATTCGAAGAAAATATCGTTCAACTTCATTGCGGTGCTTGTAAGGTTCCTTGTCGTATTCCCAAGGATTTTTACGATTTCTTTTTGGCGGAACAACAGGTACAAAGCCTTGTTTTACAGCAAGTTCACGTGTTTCGTTATCTTCATAAGCCCTATCCATAAGCAAGTAATGTTTATCTTCGGAATAAAAGCTTTCAATAAGTTTCCTTCCTTCCGGAGCGTCATGTTTGTTTCCGGCAGATAGCCGAAAAATCATTGCAAATTTCGCAGACGTGGAAGCCAAATGAATCTTTGTTGTGAGCCCACTTTTGAACGCCCTATGCTCTGCTCGCCGCTTGATTTCCTTGCTCCCGCCGCATCAGGATGAACTTTGATGCTTGTACTGTCGATGCAAATTATTTCGGTGCGTATTTCTATGATATTTTCTTCTTGCAATGCCTCAAAAATACGGTCAATTATTCCGTTTTTGCACCAGCGATTAAATCTGACATAAATCGTGTGCCAATTTCCGTATTCGTTCGGCAAAACCATCCATTTGCAGCCGTTTTCGATTATATACAGTAAAACGCACAAAAAATCATAATTCGATACTTCTGGTTTTCTGCGAGGTATAGGCATCAAATGCTCTATTTTCGCAAATTGCTCTTTTGTTAATCTCATGCGTTTATTATAATATGTTTTCACAAAAATTGCAATACTTTAATGTGAACAGGCTCTAGTTAACATTGTATGATATTAAGTGACTTTTGGAACATAATCCGGCACTTTCACATCTATTCTTCAAAAAATTGAATTTTCTGTCGTCGATAAGTCTTTTGCTTTGTTCCGCCCTTTACCTCAAAATAAATGAATATGCGTTCCATGATGAGCTTATTGATGCGTATAAACTCATTGAGGACATTCTTAATGACGTTGCTTATTAACCATTTGGGGACTATTTATTTCTTCATCCACTGCTAATCGCCAGTGGATGATTTTGTCTATAGGGTGACTTTTAGCCGTTACGCGTCCACGGTCAACACTGTGGACGCCGTTATTATCTTCTGACCACAACCCCAAACACAACCTTACCAGGATAAAACACAAAAAATCCGAACCCTGTGAAGAGTTCGGATTTGAACTATGTGGCTCCCCCATATGGTTTTAACTTGAACAACCAACAATTTTATAAACTCAAACAGCGTTGAGTTCGCCTACAAATTTATAGTATATGTTTATATTCTGTATTACTCTGCTTGATTCCGTCCGCTCCTTTTCGCAGACCTCTATTCTGTCAACCAGAGTATTCAATAATTCCTGGCTCAGTTTGTCCGTGTTGGAAAACTTCTTCACAAGTTCAACAAACTTTCCCGCATTGCAGATGTGCGATTCGCTTGACTCCAACTCACTTCTGAGCTTCTCCAATTTAACCGAATATGCTTCAATGCAGTCATTGCATTCAGAGGTCATTTCCTCAAACAATTCCGCATTTCTAATCAATCCTTTGTAATAATCATCATAGAGCTTCTTGAATTTGGTCTTTTCCATATTCAGTTTTGCCGTAACAGTATCTATCTGTGCCTTTACACTGCCGATATCTGATTGATTGGATCTAACAATGCTTATTACGGCATCACAGAAACTTTTACTGTCCGTATGACAGCTTGAAATGACAGAATTCACATCTTCCAAAACATCATCACACAGATCATCATCATCAAATTTTTCTGTTATCATAATATCAGTTTGTAAAAAAATATTTTTTATCATTTCCTTATCCACATAAGCATTTCTCCTCTTTTTATTTATAAAGACCTTTATTTCATATACATTGTAACACAACTGCCCAGTAATTCCAAAGCGTATATACGCAACTCCTAACATACGCATTTAAGCCATTTCGCTGCTTTATATATCTTTTTGTCACGCAAAATCGCATTTGATAATTGCGTAATCACGCCACTGTGAATTTTGTAGATTTTCTAAACCCATTTTATAACAAACTGCACAAACTGACATAAAAATACGATAAAACACAATATTTTATATAAAGTAAAAGCACCCAAACGAAAAATTCGGGTGCTTTATTCATAATATATGTGCGATGATTTTTTTACTTTATCATGTTGTTTGTTATAAAAGCATACGAGGCGGATAACTCTGAAAAGCTGTCCGACCCGTATATTGCTTAAAGCATATTCTTACGGATATTGTACCATGCGTATTTTCCCCAATTATCTTCTTCCATCAAACAAATCAGTTAAAAATTTTTCCAACAGTTTTTCCTCATAAATTCGGCAATCATTGCAATATCATCATTTTCATAGTATTCCACAAGAAGTTTTTTAAATTCGGGAACAGCTTTTTCGGGAATAACAATGAAGCCCTGTCCATGTGCTATAAGGAAATGATTTGCGAAAATAACCGATGCACGTTTGTTGCCGTCCATAAATATCTGAGTTTTCATACAGTAAAGGCAGAGTCTTATTGCAATATCAACTGCATATCCTTCATTTTCCGTTATCTCCGAGATCTTATTTTTCACATTGATCTCATCCGGTATTGGCGGAATATATGAACAGCCTCCGATAGTTACGGGAACACCCCTTATCCTTCCACCGTCATGAAAAAAGCCTTCGTTTACAAGTCTTGCGATATGACACATCAAATAATAGTCGCTTTTACTCTGTATAACATCTTTATCCAAAATAAACTCCCAAGCGTGTTTTAAATTAAGGATCTTCTGAATATCAGTTGCTGTCATTCCGCTTACGATCCCGCCGTCGATAATATCTTCCGTCTGCGGAAATGAAGTTGCAACACCCTCCAGTACAGCTTGATCGTAAATATTGGATTTCATATTGGCTCTTGCAAAATCTATATTCTGAATTACTCTCGGCGAAAGCTCCGTTTCAGTATAACCTAAAGCGAGAAGCTCCTTATCCACCTTTCGCAGCCCTTTGCGAAGCTCACGCAGTTCCCTGCTGTTTTTCAAAAGCAGCTGATATAATGTGTCCGAGTACAGATCAACATATTTTGACGTGTTTCTGCTGCCCACCCGTTTACGGACATAGAGATATTTTTCACCGCTGCTTTCCTTTATTTCGGGTGTTCCGTCATAAGGAATAAGGTTTATTCTCGCCTGAAGATCAGCTTTTTGATGAAGCAGTTCTTGTATCTTTGAAAATTCATTCATATCAAAATTCTCCTGTATAGGGTACATATCTGAATATATTATATCAAAATGCACCCTAAAAGTCAATGCGTATAGGGTGCATATATGCTGAAATTACAAAAAAATGCACCCTATATCTATATAATATACACTTTATAATGAACAGATATTCATAGATTGCAAACCAAATGATGACATATCCCCTGCCAAATACCGAAAAGCCGAAAAACAATGAAATGTAGACTGATAGATTTAAGGCTCATACCGTGTATCACGTGCATGAGCCTTGTTTTTTTATATTTAATCCAATAACAATTCAATGCTAATACTAAACACCAATAAAATACAGAAAAAAATCTTTGCATAACCCATATGTGCAGGATTGCGGACATTGATAATTAACTGTATATATGATGTATCGTGGGATGCTATTGACGGTACTGAAACCTACTATGTTTACAAATATTATCCCGAAAAGAACATTTTCTCAAACCCAAGAGTTGTAACGGGCAAAACCGAATGTTCCTATCGAAATAACTCAAAATTAATCACATATTATTTCATCGTTTCAACCTCTGAGATCACCGACACCAAAAATTATAACAGCGGTTACTCCGCTAAAATAGATCTGCATTGAGCGTGAAATTATCATACTTTCAGTAAAACCGTCCTGCAAACAGCTTAATTGCGTGATTTGCAGGACGGTTTATATTTTATCAAAGAACCTTTTTGTTATCAGCTCCCGGAGAAGTAACAATGACCTTTTCGGGAGTAATGAGCAGAGCTCCCTTTGCAGTCGCAGCACCATTGAACATCTTTTCGACCGATGCCTTGAATGTATTTACAAGCTCACCCGATGTCAGATATTCGGCTGTTCCCTTTATCTGATAACCCTCAAGGCTCTCTGCATCGTAAACGGAAATTGCTATTTTTCCACTATTTTCCTTGATATTCTTCAATGTCGTGTCAAGGAAAACATCACCGACAGCAAGCTTGTCGTCATCGGTGACGAACTTGAAAGCAACGGGAACAACATTCGGCTCACCGTCTGCGCAGGTCGCAAGATCCCACATACTTTTTTCAAGAACTTTAAGAACATTTTCATTCAGCATAATTTTTACCTCCATATTTGTGATGATTTGATTATAAGACATAAGCTAAAGCAAAACAAGATATCATTCAATTCATGAGCAACTATTAAATTTAATAGTAACTTGAAATTTCTGAGCCGTTGGTATATAATACTAAACAACAATAAAACTATAGGTCACCTCTAAAAACCATAGTGCCTCAGATGCGCAGTCAGATTTTTCGTCAGCTTGTATAGAAATTTCGCAGGCATACTGTCGTATGTCAAGAAATTTATGTGCAAGATGACGGAAAATCTGCAAGCAGATGAGGTGCTAAGGCTTTAGCCGGTGGTTTTTAGAGGTGACCTATAGACAAAAAATCGTCGCATAATCCATATATGCAAGATTATGCTCGATTTTTTGTATAGTTTTTAATTGGTGTTTAGTATAATCATTACAGCGAACGGAGGTAATGCTATGTATCAGAGAAAGCTTGAAAAGGACATTCGCTGTCCCTTGGAATACGGACTTGAAATTTTCGGCGGAAAATGGAACTCACGAATAATATGTGTCCTCGCAGCAAAAAATGTTCTGCGATACAGCGAGCTTCGCAAGGAAATGGGCAACATAACGGACGCTGTTCTCGCATCTTCGCTCAAAGAGCTTATCGCGAACGATATCGTTATCCGAAAGTCCTATGACGAGATACCGCCGCGCGTGGAATATACTCTTTCGGAAAAAGGTCTTTCCGTCGTGCCGATACTGCAAAGCATCTGCAAATGGTCGGGACACTTCTACAAAGAGGACAGCGACAACACTATGACTCAATGCCGGAAGTGCGACCACAGGTAATACGCTAATAAATTTCATAGTAAGTTGAACTCTGCGGCAATATATGCTATACTATTTTCGACATATAACGGAAACAAGGTGATACAGTGGCACGACCAAGCAGGTGCAGACGGGTATGCTCCGAGCCTGATTATGAAAGTTTTATTCCGTCCGGAATAAGTCCAAATGAAAATGTTGTCCTGTCGGTGGACGAATATGAAGTCATAAGGCTTATTGACCTTGAAAAAATGACGCATGAAGAATGTTCGTCTGTAATGAATATTTCAAGGACGACTGTGACCGAGATATACGAAGCCGCACGGGAAAAAATCGCAGACAGCATCGTGAACGGCAAAGCTCTGCATATCCGCGGCGGAAACTACTGTATCTGTGACGGTTCAGCTTTTCGTTATTGCCGCAAAAAATGCTGCAAACATTCAAATGCAAATTTTGCACCTAAGAAAGGAAATGATCTTATGAGAATAGCAGTAACATACGAAAACGGAAATATTTTTCAGCACTTCGGACACACAGCACAGTTCAAGCTTTATGACGTTGAAAACGGCACTGTAACAGCTTGCCAAATCGTTGATACCAACGGTCAGGGACACGGCGCACTTTCGGGATTTCTCCGTTCCGCCGATGTTGATGTACTTATCTGCGGAGGAATAGGCGAAGGCGCGCAGAATGCACTTGCAAAAGTCGGAATAAAGCTTATGGGCGGCGTTTCGGGAAGTGCCGATGAAGCTGTAAAGTCATACCTCGACGGAACGCTCGCTTTTGACCCGAATGTCCATTGCGAGCATCATGAACACCACGGCGAGGGTCACTCCTGCGGCGAGGACAAGCACGGCTGCTCAGGAGGCTGCAAATAATATGGAAATACGCTGCACCGAAGAAAAAATTTTCACACAGCAGCAAGTTCAGGAGCTGTTCCTTTCCGTAGGCTGGGTTTCGGGTCAGTATCCCGAAAGGCTGTACAAAGCTTTGATGAACTCATCGACCGTTATTACAGCTTGGGATAATGACCGCCTTGCAGGACTTGTCAGAGTTATTGACGATACCGAGCTTGTGGCATATATCCACTATGTCCTCGTCCACCCCGACTATCAGGGCAGGAAAATAGCAGGAACGATGCTCAATAAAGTAAAGGAAAAGTACAAGGATTTCCTTTATATCGAAGTGATGCCCGAGGAAAGCAAAAATGCCGCTTTCTATCAAAAATTCGGATTTGAAATAATGAAAGACGGCGCTGCAATGCAGCTTTGCAATTTTGGAAACAAGCATTGATAATAACGGAGAAATGAAAATGTCAAAGATGCTGAAAGTAATAACGGAAAGATGTCCGCAAAACCACAAATGTCCCTCGGTCGCTATATGTCCCGTCGGGGCATTGAGCCAAAAAGATATAAATGCACCGACAGTTGACTATGAAAAATGTATCAAATGCGGAAAGTGAGCAAAATTCTGTCCTATGAAGGCACTTGTTATGGAAGAATAAGTTAATAGTTAATAAAGGTCATACTGTAAACGGCATAAAAGCCGGTACCGTATGACCTTTGTTTTTTATGCTCGAAAATGTCGTTCATTGTATTTCTACCGCTCAACATCAGCATCAAGCAGTCGGCAGTTTATGATATATTCATTCTCCCAGAAATAATCAAATGTTCCCGTAACAGTTATTTCACCGTCAGGTTCGGGGAAATCTTCGGGATATAAATATCCGTCTTTCGGCAAAAATCCAAGTCCCTGCGCACAGCAGGCAGTCGCATCAAGGATAAGGCAGGCGTAATATCTTTTGTTGTTTGCGGTATCAAAGTCAGTAAGAAACTGTCCTTTCATTTTTATGACCTTGCCCTGATAATCATCGGGGGTCATCATCATATTATATACCTCGCTGAAAACCATTGTGCTGCTCATCTGTGTAAGATCAATGTCAATGTTTTGACTCTGCGGAATTTCCGATACTTTCTCGGTGGTTTCCTGGATCGGCTCGGTTATGAAAACAGGCGGCAAAGTATCGGCTGATGTTTCCGATTCCGATACTTCGGTTTCGGACGGCTGCTCGGAAGCGGAAATGCTTGTATGTGTTTCGGAAGGAACGACGCTTTCAGTTTCCGATGCAAGTGTTATATCCAGTGGCATAGTATATTCACTGTCGGTCACTTCGGAATTTTCATCGACCCTGCTGCATGATGCCATAATGACTGCTGCTGACACAAGCAGCAAACACAGCGTTATTATTCGTTTCATTTAAGCCTTTGCACCTCCCTTTAATGCACCAAAAATGCAGGAAACAAAAAATGCTGCCGCCTGAACTGCAACTATCGTTGAACCTACGGGCGTTCCTGCAAGAATAGCTGTAATTATGCCTGCAAATGAGCATATTACCGAAAGCACGGCGGCACATACCGTTACACTTTTAAAGCTTTTGAAAAGCCGCATTGCAGAAAGTGCAGGGAAAATAACAAGCGCTGATATAAGCAGCGAGCCAACAAGGTTCATTGCAAGAACTATCACGACTGCCACTGTTACAGCTATTACAAAATTGTATATATCCGCCCGTGTACCTGCTGCCCTTGCAAAATCCTCATCAAATGTTACAGCGAAAATTTTATTGTACATAAAAATAAACACTGCCGTTACTATTGCTGACATTGCCGTACACAGCCATACCTCAGCCTTTGAAAGCGTCAGTATGGAGGTTGAGCCGAAAAGCGTGCTGCATACATCTCCCGAAAGGTTTGATGATGCAGAAAAAAGGTTCATCAGCAGATAACCTGCGGCAAGTGAGGTCACGGATATTACCGCAATCGAGGCATCGCCTTTCAGTTTTGCCCTTTTTCCTCCGCAGAGAAGAAGCACAGCGCTTATTATCGTTACCACCATTACAAGCGGCATTTCGTTTGAAATATTCATCACGGCAGCTATGGACATTGCACCGAATGCAACGTGGGAAAGTCCGTCGCCGATAAATGAAAATCTCTTTAAGACAAGTGTTACGCCCAGCAGCGATGAGCAGAATGCTATCAGAACTCCCACTATCAGGGCATAGCGCACAAATGGATACTGAAAATACATAGCAAGCTTTTCAAAGATCACGTTCATTCTGCACCGCCTCCTTTTTTCGGGCAGAATATCTGCCCTTGAGGACTGTTTATATATTCTTCTTTTGTGCCGTAAAATATATTTTCTCCGATATAAAGAATATGGTCGGCATAGCGAATAGCCGCTTCAATATCGTGTGAGATCATTATTATCGTGATTCCGTCATCTTTGTTAAGCTTATATATGGTTTCATACATTTCCTGCGTTACTGCAGGATCAAGCCCCGATACGGGTTCATCGAGCAGCAGGAGCTTCTGCGTTGCACAGAGCGCACGGGCAAGGAGTACACGCTGCTGCTGACCTCCCGACATTTCACGGTAGCATATATCTGCCATATCATCAATGTGCATTTTTTTCATTGCGCTTTCCGCAAGCTGTTTTTCAGCCTTGGAGTAAAACGGGCGCAGTCCGCATCTGCTCTGACAGCCTGAAATGACTATTTCTCTAACAGATGCGGGGAAATCCCTCTGCACCTCGGTCTGCTGGGGAAGATAGCCTATCTCATTCCGCTCAAGCCCGTCACCCGTCAGAATGCTCCCACCCAACGGCGGAAGAAGACCGAGCAAAGTTTTCATAAGCGTGCTTTTTCCCGCACCGTTTTCACCGACAATGCAGAGATAATCGCCTTTGTTTACTGTAATATCAATATCCCGAAGGACAGCCTTCGATTCATATCCTGCCGAAAGCTTCTGACAAGTGAGCTGAGCCATTGCGGTGTACCTCCTTAGTTCAGAGCTTCCTTGAGCACTGAAAGATTTTTATCCATTACGGTAAGGTATGTCACTCCGTTTTTTACGTCCTCCGAGGTCGTTGCCTGCATCGAATCCATTGTCAGTATTTTCTGATCCTTTGATCCTGTATTCTGAACGATAGTTTCCGCAATATTGTGCTTTGCTCCCTCAATAGTAAGAATGCAGGGCAGTCCAAGCTCGTCTGTTTTCTTTGCAAGAAAGGATACGGTCTCAAAGCTTGCCTCTGTTTCTGCGGAGCAGCCTGCAAACGCAGCATAATAGGTAAGACCGTAATCATCGACCATATATCTAAACGGGAAACGGTCACCGAAAAGAACCGTTTTTCTTGCAGCATTGTTCACGGTATCGCCGTAATTCTTGTCAAGAGCGGAAAGCTCTGCAATATATGCGGAAGCATTTGCGGCATAAGCGTCCTTGTTGTCGGGATCGATTTCTTCAAGAGTATCTGCTATGGCATTGCACAAAACCTCGGCGTTTTTTAGCGAGAGCCAAACGTGCTCGTCCTTTTCTTCCTCGTGTTCTTCATCGTTCTCATGTTCTTCCTCTTCTTCCTGCATTCCCTCAACGGTTTCTTCATTTTTTACATTATCACCAAGAACATCAAGCAGATTTATCACTTTCATATTCTTATTGGTGCTGTTCTTCAGAGCATCATCGACCCAGCCGTCCGATTCGCCGCCGACATAGATAAACAGGTCGCAGTCAGATATTTTTATTATATCATCTGCCATCGGCTGATAGCTGTGCAGGTCAACGCCATTGTCAAGTAGCATTGTAAGCTCGGTATTATCCGCATTTTCACCGAGTATTTCCCGTGTCCAGTCATATTCGGGAAAGATAGTTGTTACAATGCTGAGCTTATGGGCAGAGCTTGTGTTTTCGCTTGTATTTTCATTGGCTGTGCAGCCTGAAAAAACTGCCGATGCCACAGTTAATGCAATTATAGATGAAATGATCTTTTTCATAACAGTAATTTCCTCCGATCAAATTAAAAAAGGCATAAAAAATCCAAGGGGATATACTCACCGACCTGCCGTCAAAATGGCAGACCTCTCCCTTGGTCATATAGTTGTCTTTTTTTATTTAATCGGAAAGCTTCACTTTTAATGAAATAAGGGTATAGGTGCAAAATGCCTCATAAACCTTTTGAGCAACAAGGCATACAAAGAAAACAACTGCCAATGCTGCTTTACAGCCTGTCACAGTAAAGACAAGGTTTTTGATAATATTTTCGCAGTTGTTTATTTGGATACATATAGGGCAGCTTTCACCGATACAGTCATGGTTTGCTTCAACTGCCGCAAATGTCACGGAGGATACCAAGGAAATTATGAGTGTAAGTGCCGCAATTATACTTACGAAACGCTGCTTCATATTCATTTCGGTGTCCTCCTTTCTTTTTATTTTGAACAGTCCTCACAGATACCGTACATTACCGTTTCGGACTTATCTATGATAAAATGCTTGCTTTTCGCTATCATTTCCGAAAGCAGCCTTGCTTCATCATCATCAACGTGAAAGCATTTTCCGCATACACGGCAGGATAAATGTATCGCATCACAGCATTCATCGGGGGCGATGTACTGATAAAAAGCCTCGTGAGCGCCCTCTCTTGCACATCTTCTGAGCTTTCCCTCTTTTTCAAGAGCGGCAAGATTTCTGTAAACGGCACTTATACTCACATTCTGAGCTTTAAGAGCCTGTGCTGCCTGCATAGCGGTGAACTGCTCGTCTTTATGTGCCGATAAAAATGAAATGAGCTTTTTTCTCTGCTCGGTCATATATGCCGCCAAATCATTCACCTTCTTTGAATTTGCAAATCATTCGCAAATTTATTATATATCATCATTTGGGGTTTGTCAAGCATTTTGTGATTTTTTAAGATGATCGCATCTTTGGAAAAAGAACTTTCAGTAAAGCTGCTTTGCCGTTCACGGTACGGTGTGACTTTAACTCCCGAAGGAGATGGGCTGTACCCATCAATACAAAGTACCGTGCTGCAATACAAAGCTATGCGGCAGCAGGCATATGAAATTTGCAGTCTTGAATCAGGGATTATCCGTATCAGAACAGTTTCAAGTTTTTCCTGCCATTGGCTTCCCCAAATTATCCGCAGATTTTGGCAGAAGCAATAGCGGACTGTCCTGCGCTTCGCTTAGTCTGCGTGACGCTCAGATAAAATAGCGCCATCGGCTTTCAGCTCCTTTTCTCTGTTGGCTTGGCTGATGTGGATAATCGCCACGTGTCGGATGGCTCGCCGGACTTCTGCCAGAGAAAAAATGTACTCCATCAGCTCTGTTATTTCGGTGCGTGTGAAATCTTTGACCTCCGGGGCAAGGCTCTCAATCGTGCCGTCTAGATTGCAAAGGCGGTGGGTGTGCTTGGTGCGTTCGCCTTTCTCCAGATACTTCTTTCGATTCTCCGGACACTCCAGCTTGTGCTGTTCCTGTGCAAGCTGCGTCTCGGCTCGTTCCTTTTCGGTTCGGAGCTGGTCGAGAGTTTTCAGTTTTGTCATTGCGATTGACCTCCTTTTTTGATTTTGGGGATAAAAAAAGACCGCTGACTTTGTGCGCACACGGCGCAGGTCAACGGTCTGATTTTCGGTATTCGGTTTTTGTGTTCAGTTCGACAAACCGGAAGGTATCAGCCTGTATAAGCATCCTCTACCGTATTCTTGAAATTCTGCTTTTCCAGCCATTGCTTTTCTTCTTCGTTTTCCGGAATGTCGATGCGCTCGATCTTGAAGATAACGGGGCGTGTGCCGTCATTGCAGCAGGCAATCATCATTCTGTCGTCATTTGTCCACTTACGCATAATGGAGCCGCCCTGCAACGCCGCATAAACATATAGGCTGATGGCGTCCCATGCCTCGCCGCAGAATTTACCATTCATCAGACGGTAAAAATCATCCTGCTCCGGCGTTCTTTTCAGAAGGAATGTGTCTCCCGCCTTAAAGCAGGGACACGGTCCGGATTTTGGATCAGCCAGATATTTTTTCTGCAATTCCGGAAATACCTTTGTCTCCAATACTGTTATTTTGCATTCGTAGTTCATAAAAACCTCCTTCGTTTTCAATGTGCTGAGTTCATCAAATCCCGATTTGTTTTAATTCTTCTCAGTTCCACCTTCTTGCCCTTCGGACAAGAAGTATCCCTCGCTTTCAGCTCGGTCAATCCCGATTTGTTTGTTCCATAAAATTCATTTTAGTCGCTTTCAAACTTGCTGGCGGCAAGTCCACAAGGGATAGACGTGCAAACGTCGCAAGGGGCGCAGCCCCTTGTTCGGAACGAAGTGACGCAAAACAGCCTGGGCTTTCTATTGTCCGGGCTGTAAGCTCCGCAGGACGCACATACTCACGTCAGGAGAGTATAGAAGTGCGCCCTTTGTTCCAAAGGGATTCTTCCGGCTCCCGCTCCCTCGATGCATTTTTCAAATGCTTATGTGCGTTAATACTTCTATTCTATTTAATACTGCGGCTCTTTGAACACGATGCCGTTTCGCTCAGAGATTTTCAGTAGGATTACAGCAAGGACAAGCACCGCACCCTCGGCAATACCGTAGGTGTACCAGATGATGCTCTCGCCTACCAGTGCGGACAGTCCCCGGATGATGAGCGTATTAAAGACCAGCGCACGGCAGATGTTGAGCGGGATCGCATAGCCGGAACGCTCGGTTGAGTACAGATACGCCGAGATCATCGTGTTCAGTCCGACCACGACAAATGCCCACGCATATTACGGCAGATAGTACAGCGTGTATTCCAGTGTTTCGGCATCCGCACCGAACAGACTGCAAATCGGTCTGCCAAAGGAAATGCACAATCCCACGATCACGATGCTGCCCACGAAGCTTATCAGCATACCGCTGCGAAAGTACCACTTCATGTCTTTTTCTTCCTTTGCGCCGTAGGTCTGCCCGAACAAGGGCTGCAAGCCTTCGGCTGCTCCCGCGAAAACAGAGATTGCCAGAGATGCGACATAGGAAATGACGGCAAAGGCGTTAACACCTACTTTGCCAAGATGGGCAACGATGACGGTATTCAGGCAGATGGTGGTGACGGGAGTCGCAAACTGCGCGATCATCTCCGGCAGGCCGAAGAAAATGATCTGACCGAACATTCCCATCTGCGGCTTGTAAGGACGAATGCGCAGATCGCCTTTGTGCAGGATGAAGTGCATGGCAACGACGAGCCAGCTCACGGTCTGAGAAATGCCTGTGGCGATTGCTGCGCCCACAATGCCCATCTGCATTGGAAACACAAACACCCAGTCCAGGAATATGTTCAGTACTGTGCTGATGACCGTTGCAACAGCGACCAGTGCGGGCGAACCGTCATTGCGGCAGAAGAACTGAAAGTTGACGGAAAGTGCAGAGGGGATCGCAAACAGTCCCCACCAGAATACATATTCCTTGACCATCGGCAGATAGAAAACGTCCGCACCGAGAAATTTGGACAGCGGCTCGGTCAGGAGCGTACAGACAAGCGTGATGATCGCTGCCAGAACAACATTATCGGTCATGGAATGCAGAAACGCCTGATTCGCACCCTCCTTGTCATTCTGTCCCAGACGGATGGCTGCAATTGCACAGCCGCCGATAGAGGTCAGCATATTGATTGCAGTCGCGATCATAACCACGGGCATAGCAATATTGACAGCTCCCAACGCATCAGAGCCGACCCCGCGCCCGACGAAAACGCCGTCCACAATGGTGAACAGGAAAATACAGGCGTTGGACAAGATAGACGGAATAACATACTTGAGCAGTGTTTTTCTTCTTAAACTGGACATAGTTTCCTTGTATGATATAGTAAAGCCTAAATCATACTACTCCTTTCACAATTTATGGTATAATAAAAACAGGTGCTGTGGACTTTTAATTGTTTTCTGTAGCAAGACTACTATAAGGAGTGTAAAGCCACAGTTTTATTTACAATGTTTATAGCTGGATAAGTCAAAGAATTTTAATCTCACGCAAGTTTACGGGAATAAAACTAAGTGGCACGAAAACAGTACCAATAATTTTACAAGGTAGGTAAAACTTATGATTTATGTTGGAATTGATATTGCAAAGGAAACTCACGTTGCCGCAGCAGTTGATTCGGACGGCGTTATTGTTATTGAACCCTTTTCTTTTTCAAACAACCACGAAGGCTTTAAGCTCCTTAAATCAAAGCTTGATTCACTCGACAAATCAAATCTTCTCATCGGGCTTGAATCAACTGCACACTATGCAGAAAATGTTATCTTTTTTCTGCACGGCTGCGGATATGAGCTTGCTGTCATCAATCCAGTTCAGACCGCCGCTATGCGTAAAACAGGCATTCGCAAGACTAAAACCGACAAGGTGGATTCTTTGCTTATCTGCAAAACATTGATGGTCAACTCATTCAGACGTTATACTGAAAACGACATCAAAACCTTAAAGCTAAAGTCCCTCTGCCGTTTTCGTCAGAATCTGAAAAAGTCCAAAGCACGACTTAAAATTCAGCTCACTTCTTACGTTGATGTTATCTTTCCGGAGCTTCAGTACTTCTTTAAATCCGGTCTGCACATCAAATCCTGTTATGAGCTTCTTAAGGTGTATTCTTCACCGGACGACATTGCTGCTTTACACTTAACAAAACTAAGTAACATTCTTACCAAAGCTTCCAGAGGTCGCTTCGGTAAGCAGGACGCTGAGTCCCTCAAAAGTCTTGCAAAATCGTCCGTTGGTGTGAAGAACACCTACATATCTATTCAAATAACCCAAACCATTGCTCAGATTGAGTTAATTGAAAGCCAGTTAAATGAGCTTGAAACGGTTATTGAAACAGCTATGGACGAGCTTGATTCGGTTATCATGACCGTTCCGGGTATTGGTAAGCTCAATGGTGCTATGATACTTGGCGAAATCGGTGACATTAAACGCTTTTCTGATTCTTCAAAGTTGCTTGCTTATGCAGGACTTGACCCTGTCATCAATCAGTCGGGCAAGTTCAACGCAAAGCGTACAAGAATGTCCAAGCGCGGTTCAAAGATACTCCGCTATGCTCTCATAAATGCAGCGTGGAACGTTTCTTTAAACAACGACACATTCAAGCGTTATTATGATTCTAAAGTAGCTCAGGGCAATTCTCATTATTCTGCTTTGGGACATACCGCTCACAAGCTTGTGAGGGTTATCTTTAAGCTCCTTAATGATAATATTACTTTCGCTCTCGTTTAAATTTTTCGCCTTTATCTTTTTAGGGTGGACATCCTTTTTGCCCCTTTTGAACTTTCTGTTAATCTTCTTCTTTTTCTATTGACTTTTCATAGCTGGTCTCCTTGTAATTATTCTAGATCTTTTATAACCTTGACTGCTACTCCCTGAATGATACAGTTATCCACATAGATATCATCCATTTCGCTGTTTTCGGGGTGCAGACGTATTCTTTGATTTTCCGGTTCGGGGTAAAAGCGTTTGAGCGTAGCTTCATCGTCCATAAGAGCGACTACTATATCGCCTGAATCGGCATAGTTCTGCCGACGGATCAGCACCAGATCTCCGTAATCTATTCCTGCCTCTATCATGGAATCGCCGTTGGCTCGGAGCAGAAAAAAATCACCTCTGCCAAACAGAGAAACCGGCAGTCTTACGTATTCTTCAATATTTTCTTCTGCAAACTTAGGAACTCCGCAGGAGACAGAACCTAGTATGGGAATCTCAACGGTTTCGGCAAGCGTTTGTTTCTGACGTTTTGTCACAATACTTCGATGACCGTCATAGTCCAGCTCACCGTTTGCTTTCATTTTCTGCATATAGCGGCTGACGGTAGCTGTAGATAGCCCTACGCCGTTTGATATTTCCCTTACGCTTGGGGATGAGCCGTTATTTACCGCATAATCGTCTATAAAGGCTATGATCCTTTTAAAATACTCCGCATTCTTGTGCTGCATTTTTATGCGCCTCTTTCTAACTGTAACGTTCGTTTCGGTTATGTATATATTATAACGCCTTTGAATTTTGATGTCAATAGCAAAAAAACGAGGTGCACAATTACTTATGCACCTCAAACACACTTTCTCCCATTTGCACAAATTGGTCAACTGCTTCTTGTGGAAATTGTATACATATTTTTCCCTGATACTGGAACACCCACGCATAGAATGTAGGACTCAGCTCAATTTTTACTTTTACAGTGAAGAATTGTTTATCGGCTTTATTTGTTTCTATATCATCGCCGAACTTATCTATTATTGCTTTCATATGTTTGTTTTTGCATTTCAGAGTCACAGTCATGGGTTCTCCGCTGAACATTTTAAAGGTCTGAGCAATAAAATCTTTCAGCACAAAGTCCTTCGGACAGGGTATTGCAATGCTTTCCGTAAGTGATATATCCGCTATTCTGTCTATTCGGAAAACCGTTATGTCCTTATGCTTTTCACAGTAACCTACAAGATAGTACCTGTCGTCGTTCCACACGGCAGCATAAGGGCTGACCGTATATGTATATCCATTATGTTTTAAAACCTTTTCCCTTTTTTCGTTATATTCATAATACTGAAAACGGATTTTTCTGCACTGCGTAATGGCTGTGTTAATTGTATCGGCAAAATATATGCTTTTATTATCCGCTTTATTTTCGCTCGGCTGCTGAATTATGTTTTTAATCTCGTCCTTTTGATAAACGCTTAGCTGAGAAAACAGCTTGTCTATAAGCTCTGAGGACTTTTCCTCCGAGATGAACTGTGCTGCATTTACAGCGTCGCAGAGCATTTTTATCTCTGCGGATTCCAGTCCTCTGCTGCCGATAAAATACTTATTCTGTGTGCTTTTATCGCAGGTAATATCATAGCCTGCATCTCTTAACTTCCTGATGTCTGCAGGAATCGTATTTCTGTGAGCTGATATGCCTTGTTCTGCAAGCTTTTCAATAAGCTGATTTGTTGTCAGCTTGTGATTTTCGTCTGTTTGTTTGATAAGGATTTGGAGCAATGCCAGAAGCTTATTCATACGTCACCTCAAAATTATCCCATAAATATCGTCAATCATTACTCTTTTTCTGCTGACAAACACTATTATATCAGCGTAGAGATTATCTTTTTCATTATTACTTTACATATTTTATCGTTCCATTTGTGTTTGTCAAGCAGAAAGTGCATAAAAGGGGCTCGAAAAAGTGCATAGCCCAATCAGCACAAGATTAATGAGTGGAGGCTCGGTTTGCGCATAGAATGAGCACCCCTGTTGTGTATTTTTGAAGCCCTTTTGCGAGCTCCTGTTCTGCATTTTTGGAGCCCATTTTCTGCATTTCTATTTTACCATAAACAGCAGAGTAAAACAACTAATAAATTTGCAGACAAAAAAGCGGAACGCTTTTATGAAATGCTCCCCTTTTGTTAGACAATGTGGTATAATAGAAGTATACCAATAAAAAGTCTGACGAAAGGGGGCATTTTTATGCCAAAAGGAAAGCCAAACAAGAGATACACACCGGAATTTAAAATAATGGTTGTAGAAACTATGCGTAAGGAAAAACTGAGTTAAAGAGAAGTGGCAAGACAGTTTGATGTGCCACATAGCAGAGTAACCTCTTGGGAAAGAATCTACCTTGAAGAAGGAAAAGAAGGATTCTATGTTGAACGACGTGGCAGAGCCTGTGCAGCCGGTGGAACACAGAAAGGCAGAAAGCCAAAACTTGACAAAAAGGTAGAAGAGGATTTAATTGCCGAAGTGCAGCGACTTCGTGCAGAAAATGCATACTTAAAAAAATTGAATACCTTGGTTGCCGAGAGGGTACGGCAAGAGAAAAAGCACAAGTGATATGGGAACTGAGGCATGAACACAAGGTAGGTCTGCTCATAGATATGCCGAAATACCTCGCAGCACCTACTACTATTACAGCAAACAATTTGATAATCCAAAACCGGACAAATACGCAGAAATAAAGTCTGAAATTCGCAGAATTTATGATGAAAGCAAAGGTCGTTACGGTTATCGCAGAATAACAAATGAATTGAGAAAAAAATATGTTGTCAACCACAAGACAGTACAGCGTTTGATGCGTAAAATGGGAATATTCTGCCGTGTCAGAATGAAGAAGTACAACTCATTCAGAGGTGAAGTCGGAAGAATTGCTCCTAATCTTCTTGAACGTGATTTCAAAGCAGACAAGCCTAATCAGAAGTGGGTTACCGATGTAACCGAGTTTGCTTTGTTCGGCACTAAGCTGTATCTTTCACCTATTTTGGATTTGTTTAATGGTGAGATTGTGTCCTACAATCTGAGCTATCATCCGAATTTGAATCAGGTTACAGATATGCTTGAAAAGGCATTTGCAAAAATACCTGACAATACAAATCTGATACTTCATTCAGACCAAGGTTGGCAATATCAGCACAGGCATTATCAGAAAATGCTTAAAGATAAAGGGATAAGGCAGAGTATGTCACGCAAAGGAAATTGTCTTGACAATTGCTTGGGCTCTGCGAAAAAATCTCTGTAAATTAATCAACTGTGATAAAAACGTTAGTTGGTAGTGGCATAAAATTTGCCACTCTAATTTTTTACAGTATACAATGCATACTGCAATTTGTCAAGGTTCTTTTTGAACATCAGCCTGATTCCATTGCGCTGCGCTCCATTCCATCAGGCTGATGTTCAGTGGCTCGCTCAGCCGAGCCTGTCGGGATACATGATTTCAAGCTCTCCCAGAACTCTACCCCAGTTTCTCAGCGGCATAGTCCATTTTTTCGCTATTTCATGAGTTGCAAGATACAGTGCCTTTAAAAGCACCGTATCGCTCGGAAATACGCTTCTCTGTTTATTTAGACGGCAGTATCCGCTGTTAAGGCTCTCAATCGCATTGGTGGTGTAAATGACCTTTCTGACCTCCGCTGAAAACTTAAAAATCGGCGATATGACGTCCCAATTCTTGTACCAGCTTTTCATAGCATTGGGATAATCGCTGAAGCTCAGCCTGCGGAAATGCCGTTGATACGGCTTCTTTCATGCCTGTAAGTCCGTCTGCACAGATGACAAGAATGTCCTTTACACCGCGGTTTTTCAGCTCGTTAAGAACGCCAAGCCAGTATTTTGCACTCTCGTTTTCACCGATATGTATGGACAGCACTTCTTTGTGACCTGTCAAGCTTACTGCAAGGATTACATATGCTGCAAGCTTTTTTATCTGTCTGTTTTCTTGTACAGAAAAATGTACAGCATCAATAAATACAATGGGATAAACCTCGTCAAGAGGACGTTTCTGCCACTCTTCTATCTGCGGAAGGAGACGGTCTGTGATATAGGATACCATACCATCGCTGACTTCAAATCCGTAAATATCTTCGATAGTTTCGCTTATTTGGCGAGTGTCATGCCCTTTGCGTACAGTGAAATGATCTTCTGCTCTATTCCCGAAATATCCTTCTGACGCTTCTTTACGACTTTGGGTTCAAATGTTCCATCACGATCCTGTGGCACTTCAATTTCTGTTTCTCCGAAGTTCCCGCGTATTTTCTTGGTTTTCTTTCCATTTCGGTAGTCCGGATTGTCAGAACGCTCATAAGCGCCATATCCGAGATGCTCATCCATTTCAGATTCAAGCATTTCCTGTATTGTGCCGCCAAGAAGATCTTTCAGAGCATCTTCTATATCCTTTGCTGTCCTGATATCATATTCCTCGAGCAGCATTCCGATGATGTTCTTTTTTCCTTCGCTCATTGGTTCTCTTTTTCTTCTTCCCATAAAAAATCAGCCTCCTGTGTTATTTCTATTTTACTACAGTTGACTGACTTTTTACAGACTTTTTTTCAGAGGGTCAATGCTTGTGCCGAAAACTTCTTCAGCTTGTTAAAGACAGAATTACTTTATCTGCAAGAATTTACGAGCATTGAGCATTTCATCAAAGAACTTCACGAGTATATCGAATGGTACAACACAAAACGCATCAAGCTTAAGCTTGATGGTATGTCACCGGTGGAGTTCAGGCTCAAAGCCGCATAACAAAAGCGACCAAGATTTCTCTTAGTCGCTTTGCATAAATATACTTTTTAAACTTTGTCTAACTTTTTGGGGTCATTCCATTACACGTTCCGTTTTAAATTACTATACTTTTCTCTTTGTATTTATATATATGCCTTTTCCTTATTAACTTTCCCGTTTCACTGTGATAGGGGGGAGGTGTCAATTTCAAAACTATTTCTCCCTCAGAGCTTCCCCGAAGCCTTTTTTAATAGGCTCTAAGAAGTAATCCATAACCGTTCTCTTATCCGTCTTTATTTCCACGCTTCCGGATAATCCTGAAATCACATCTATCTCATCATTTTTATCTGTAATTTCAAGCTTCACAAGATAAACGCTACCCGTCTGCTCACTGACAAACGCGTTGGGACTGATATATTTCACCTTTCCCTTTACCGTTCCGTACTTGTTATACGGGTACGCCTCCAGCTTGATTTCCGCTTCCATTCCGATTTCTATGTCGGCAATATCCATATTCTTTACATAGCACACCATTTCAACAGGCATATTATCAGGTACTATCGTTACAAGCTCCTGTGCGTTCGTTACCGCCGCTCCGACGGTGTTCACATTTACGTTGTTTATATATCCACTTACAGGCGCCGTTATATACTGATAATCCTTAGACAAGGCGTATTTTTCAAGGCTGGTTTCTATTTCGTCAAGTTGACCGCTTATCTCCGAAAGCTTTGAATTGATCTGTGCGCTGTACTGGATTTTTGTATCCTTGATTTTCGTTTCCGACTGTTTTAGCGCAAGCTCGTTCTGCTTTACTATAAGCTCCTGCATTTCAACCTGACGGCGTGTTCCGCTTTCTTCGTATTCCTCAAGCTGCAGCTGTGAAATCTGATGATTTAAATCGGCGTTTTCCTTATCCTTCTTAAGACTGTCAAGAGTGTTATTATAGCTTGCGTCTGCATCCATAATTGACTGAATATACGGTTTAAGCTCAGCTTCGTAATCTTCAATTTTAACCTTTGAAATATCGTCGCCGTTTTTAATCTTTGTATATATTTTCCGCTGTGCTTCAAGAATTTCTTTCTGACTGTTAAGCTGGTTTGTATCAATATCAAGGGATTCCGTATCAAGCTCTATCAGAACGTCTCCCTTTTTCACATATTCTCCTTCGGCAGCGTTTATTGACTTTACTGTTCCGCCTGAATAGGCCTGCACCACGTTTACATTTCCTGATGGCTGAACGCTTCCGCCGGCAGTAACTACCACGTCTATTTTCGAAAGGCAAGCCCAAATGACTGCCGCGATCAGAAGCGTAAAAACTCCGAGAATTATTACCGTTCCCGCTTTATGGGCAGGGCGTTCAATAATTTCAAGCAAGGACGGCATAAAATCATACTTCAGCTCCTTATCCTTGCTTTTGCTGTGCTTCAATACGTATTCCGTCAGCTTATTATTCATCAATATCGCCCCTTTTCTGCTGGTTATACAAATAATGATACAGCCCTTCACGTTTCATCAGATTCTCATGAGTATCGTATTCCACAAGATTGCCCTTATCAATCACCATGATTTTCTGCGCGTCCTTTAACGTTGAAAGCCTGTGAGCAATAATAAGCACTGTTCTTCCTTTGCATATTTCCTTGAGATTATTCTGGATAATGCTTTCAGATTCATAGTCAAGAGCAGACGTAGCCTCGTCAAATATAAGTATTCTGGGATTGTTAAGTATTGCTCTCGCAATAGCGACTCTTTGCTTCTGACCTCCGGAAAGTCCCATGCCCTTTTCGCCGATAATCGTTTCATAGCCGTTAGAAAGTTCAAGGATAAAATCATGCGCGCCCGCTATTTTTGCAGAATGAATGATTTGCTCCATACTTGCTGTTGAGCAGTGAATTGAAATATTTTCCGCTACGGTCCCGTTGAACATAAAGTTTTCCTGCAATACTACTCCGATCTGCTTTCTGAGCATTGCGGGATTCACAAGTGAAATATCCATTCCGTCTATGGATATTTTACCGCCCTCCGGCAAATAAAGTCTTTGAATCAGCTTTGAAATGGTGCTCTTTCCCGAACCGCTTCTGCCTACGACTCCTACAATAGTGTCAGGCTCTATTTCAAAGCTCATTCCCTTGATAACCTCTCCGCCCTGCGGATTGTATCTGAAATGCACCTGATCGAATATAATTTTACCCTGAACGCCGGGCATAGCAGTCTGATTTGCGTTTAGAATCGGTTCAGGGGCTGTATTAAAAATATCGCCGATTCTTTTTACTGAAAGCGACGCCTGCTGATATTCCTGCCAAAGCTGTACCAGTCTTAAAACAGGACCGCTTACTCTGCCGGAAAGCATTCGAAACGCCACAAGCTGCCCCACTGTAAAATTACCGTCCATTACCGCTTTTGCGCCGAAAAACAGAATCAACAGGTCGAATACCTTCTGAATAAACTGTCCGGTCGTTCCGGCGGTTGCGGAAACCATAGAGGTTTTGTAGCTTGCCTTTACGTAATCGGATTGCAAATCGCCCCATTTTTTCTCGAACTTTGGCTCTAAGGCATAGGATTTTACGGTCTGCACTCCCGTTATGGATTCAACCAAAAAAGACTGAGTGTTCGCTCCCGTTTCAAACTTTTCGTCCAGTCTTTTTTTGAAAAGGGGAGTAACGATGGCCGAAAGTACTGCGTAAACGGGTATAGAACAGAGGACGATAACTGTCAGCATTTTGCTGTAGAAAAACAATACTACTATGTATACGATTATGAAAATAAAATCTATCATTGAGGAAAGCGGAGTGCCTGTCAGAAAATTTCTGATACTGTCAAGCTCTCTTACTCTCGCCACCGTTTCGCCGACTCGTCTTGATTCAAAGTATTTCAAGGGAAGTGCGAACAAATGCCGAAACAGCTTGAAGCTGAGCATAACATCTATTCTGTTTGTCGTATGGGTAAACACATAGTTTTTGGCAAGGGACAGAATCAGCTCGTATATATATACAATTGCGATACCGATTGCAAGCACGTTAAGCGTCGACATACTTCTATGGACTAAAACCTTATCCACAACGACCTGAGTCATAACGGGAGTAAGGATTCCTAAAATCTGTATTGTAAATACGGCTATCAGTACCTGTATAAATTCCTTTTTGAATTTCAGTATCGTGGGTATAAACCACTTGAAGCTGAATACCGCTTCTCTGTCCATTATTCCTTTTTTTGTAACAAGGATCGCTGTGCCATCCCAGATTTCAGATAATTCCTCGCGGGATTTTATCTCCGGCTGGGTTTTGTCCGTAAACAAGACCATGAATTTATTGCCTTGAGATTTTGCGACAATAAAGAATACGTCGTTTTTATCCTTTGCAATAATCGGCGCCTTTACGTCCTTCAGCTTTTTTAAATTCAGCTTACAAAGCTTTGCCCGCATTTTCAATTTCTTTGCGGATTCTATTATTTCTATTTCTCCGGTTTTCTGCTCGGGATCAAGAACTGATAGCGTTTCAGCCTGCTCTTTTGTGATAGGTATACCGTGAAACTTCATAACTATCATAAAGCAGCTAAGTCCGCTGTCTTGTTTTTTCTCCATGCTTCGACTTCCTTTTTACATAAATTATGCGGCAGCTTTTTTACTGCCGCACTTTTAATCAGAATTTATATTACTCTGCCTGCGTACCGACAAGCAGTTGATTCAAAGCTGACGTATCCTGCATCGGATCACTAATGCTCATACTGTCAGAAACGTTGTTCTCCGTACCGAAAGCGGACATATTTTCGGTCAGTATCATTACCTGTATATCCGTCTGATCTGCGGTTTCCTCTGTTTCCTTTGCCGCAGAAACAGTGCTTGAAGAATCAATCAGAACGGTGTCGTTTATTTCTGTGAGCAAATCTGAAGACATACTTTCGTCTGAATAGATATCCGAGAGAAGCTCGGCGTTTGACTGTATGACATCTTTCTCAGATATTTCATTGCTTGCAGGCTGACTAAGCTCAAGCTCCCAGGTATCCTTATTTACTGTTCCTACTGCTCCGCCTGCAAATTCAAAGATAAAGCTTTCGGAATTAAAGTTCCTTATAGTCAGCTTATCCTCGCTGCCGTTTATTGATACAGTCAGTTCGGATTGGTTTGTTTTAGTAAATGTGACCTCGTTAAGATCAATACCGCTTAATACGATCTTGTTATTTCCGTCATAATCCTCAATTATATCCGTACCGTAATTTCTGCCGAATACATATGTATCGTTTCCGTTGCCGCCGTTCAGATAATCATTGTCCTCTCCGCCGTCAAGGATATCATCTCCGTCATTTCCGTACAGATAATCGGTTCCTGTTCCGCCGTAAAGCGCGTCGTTTCCGGCGCCGCCGTTAAGCGTATCGTTTCCTCCGTCGCCGTGAATAACAATGCCGTTATCGCTCCATGCTGACATCCAGT
>OIYP01000426.1_pt1 | contig 27792 bp, 46 predicted proteins | sample 1588261 | NCBI WGS metagenome assembly OIYP01 (sample SAMN03283293) | human gut metagenome | biome: human-associated habitat; material: feces | host: Homo sapiens | place: Peru | collected 2012
GGTTAAATCACCGCCGTTTTGCACATTAATCGTTTGGTTGATAACCGCACCGCCGGCTCCGCCAGGCTCGGTATTTCCCTCGGCAATATCAAAAAGCCTAGCCTGTTGTGCGCGGTTTAAAATCATTTCCCCGCTGTTTACGCGGGCCAGCACATTATCCCCGCTAAACGAATTTCCTGGCACCACCCCGCCTGTTGCAAAGCCATCTGCAAAAGCCAAAACGGCTGCCATAATCCCAGCGCCGATGGCAATAGCACCCCACAAGGCCCACCCGGCAGAAGCCGCCGCCGCTTTTGAACCAGCCTCAGCAGCATTGGCTGCTACATTTACCTTGGCGGCAGTAGTATTTGCCACCTGTACAGCAATAATATTTTTTATCTGTTCGGCCGCAAGATCTGCCAGTATTTTTACGAAACTTTGGTACATACTTTGACAAAAATTGATTGCTATATCTTTTAGTCCACTCCACCCATTTCCTATTTGTTGGAATAATGCCTGGAAAGATGTTGAAAGATTACTTTGTAATGCACTATATACAGAACTCACCTGGCTTGTAATATTTAGGCTTTGTTGGGCAGACACATCATACACCGTCTGCCAAAAGCCTTGCACCTTTTCAGTAGTGGATGCCAAATGCTCCTCCGTGTTCTTGGAAGCAATATCCTGTTGCTCTGTTTGAGCGCTTATCAAGGCTTCATTTTGTGCAGAAGTAAATTTTTGCGTTTCCGCCAGTAACTTCTCGTTTTTATCTTTTTCGTATTGAAGTTGGCGCTGTCCAATATCAAACGATGCTTGCGCCGCCGCATTTTGAACCTGATACATAGCCGTGCGCAGTTTTTCGCCAATGCCGGGAATCCACCCGAGGGCCGTTTCCCAAGAGGAAAGCCACAGTTCCACCCCTTTGCAAATGACAATCGTTAAAGTGTTCCACGCCTGCGCCATATAATGGCAAACCTTGTCCCAATTTTTCCATAAGGCCACAATTCCGGCTATTACGCCCGCAATCGCCATAATCGTTATGCCAATAGGCCCGGTGGCAATCGTCCAAGCCGCACCAACAGCCGGAGCAAGCGCAATCCAAGAGCCGCACGCCGCTACTAACGCCCCAAATACCGTAAGCACCGCACCTACGCTGGCCGCCACGTGGGCTAATGTGGAAACTAAATTAGGGTTATTGTTTATCCACTCTTTAATGCCGGCGACGACATCGGCCGCGCATTTTACCAAACTGTTTAGCGTTGGCAAAAGCCCGGCCACCACTTGCTGGGCAAGCCCACCAAGGGAGCCCTTTAATCTATCCAAATTGTCATTAAAATTGCTCCCGGCCTCTGCGACCTCTTGGCTCATCACATAACCGTATTTGTGGGCCTCGTCTTTTAGTTTGGCTATGCCGTCCGCCCCTTCCGCAAGCATCGGCAAAAGGGCCGTTCCGGCACGACCGAAAACCGTCATAGCCAGGCCTGCCCGTTGGCTGGGGTCCGCTACGCCTGCAATGGCTTGGGATAGTGCGTCAAACTGGGCTTGCGGGTTCATAGCGCGAAGTTCCGCAAGCGACAGCCCCAAGGTTTCTAATGCACTCGTAAAGGCCGCACTCTCAGTGCCGCTGTCCGTTAAGCCCTTTTGCATAGTGCGCAGGGCCACCTCCACCGTAGTCAAATTGGAGCCCGTCATTTTAGCCACATAGCCCAGTTCCTGCACGGCTTCCACCGTCAGGCCTGTGCGTTTGGCCGTATCGTCCGCCACGTCTGCGGCGTTTGCCAAAGATTTTACCGCTACACCCAAGGCGGCCGTAATAGCCCCGCCTACCGCGGCAAAACTTGCCCCTACTTTCTGCATAGATTTGCCGAATTTTTGCAGGTCGCTATTTGTCTTGGCAAATGCGTCGTTTACCTTTTGCATTTGCGCGGTGAACGATTTGCTTTCCAAAATAAGTTCAATACTAAGCGTTTTACTTGCCATTTATACTGCCGCCTTTTCGTTTGGTTAATTCTTTTAGCATAGCCGCCACATCGCTTGCCGAGTGCGGCGCTTCAAACGGATTTTTAAGAACATCCTTTACCTTCAAGGCCCGCTGGTGTTTGCCACGGTGTGCATTAAATATTACACACATTAGGCTTGCCGTCCGCTCCCAAGAGCGGTATTCGTCCAATTCCTGACGCTTTTTCAGCAGGTCAAATTCCTTAAAAGATAACTCCCAAAAATCCGTTTCCGTCAGCCCCAAGTCATAACGTCCTATTGCCCATAGGCCGTCTAGCGTTGGGGCGCAACTGCCAAAGGGAGTTCTTCATCCCCTGTTTTAGCCGGGGTGGAATTATCCGCCACCAGCCCCATTACTTTGGTGGAAAGAACCTGCAAATCTTTATCACTTAACTGCTCGGCCAGTTCTTCTAACGAAAGTGTACACCCGCCGTTTTTAAACGCCGCCCATACCAGCGTTAAAATATCGGTGAGCGAGGGCTTGGAACCCGGCCCAAATGCTTCAAAATAGTTCCTTTTGGTGGCTTGTTCCCAATAGAGCGGAACACGCATAGAAAATTTGAGCGTGTATTCCTTGCCGTTAAGCGTGAAGGTTGTTTCTTTCTTGGACATATTACGCTCCTACGGCATCCGTAAAGGTCGGCTTGCCGGAAATTTTTAACGTAGCCGCAAACGTGAGTTGGCTGTCAATCGTAGCGTCGCCCACCGCGCGGAAGGACGAAATCATACAGTTGCAGGCCCACTTGGCACCCGCCGTTTCGCCCGCCGCTTTGGGGAACTCAATCGTAACGGGTACAATGCTTTTGGCAAAAAAGGCCTCGCGCACGGCGGCTTGTCCTTCGTCCCCTGCGACAAAGTTACCCTCAATGGTAAAATCGCCCGCGTCGGAAATGGACGAAATAAACTCGCGGAAGCCGCCTTCCGTATCGTGATTGGAAACGTCAATCGTTTCGGTGGAAGGCTCAATGCCGCCCACGCTGGACAGTTCCGCCACTGCCTTTTCATTAATTGAAACTTTTACGCCTAAACCGGCTCTTGCTTTGCTAGACATTGTTTATTCTCCTTTGGTATTTGATTTCCACCGTCATACTAAACGCCACATACGGGAAACCGTCGTATGAGACTTGCACGTCCGGCAACAGGGCGTATGTAAAATCCCCGCTGTCTTCCGTAAGTTTATCCAAGGCCTTTTTGGTGTCCTGGATAAAAGAAAGGGTTTTGTCCACCAAGTTTTCTTCGCCCGTTTTTACCACGCCGCCGATAATCCACGTATCGGTGCAGGTAAGCACATTTTGTGCGCGCGTTTCCTCGCGCAGGTTGGTGGGGTAAATTTGCAGGGTGTATTCCGCTGTTATGTTACTGCGTAAGCCCTTTAAAACGAGCACATCCTGCACAAATGCCCCCGGCACCGTAAGGAGCGCGTAAAGTGCATTTAAAAAATAAGTAGGTGTCAATTCGTTCATCAGCCCTCCGCCAGTTTGCCCAGTGCGTTTTTTAGTTCCTCAAACACCGCCTGTTGGCTCTGCTCCAAGGATAAAGACAAATAACGCTTGGCCGGTATGGTTACGTGTTTTTTTAAAACAAACATCGGCACAGGTTTTGTCTTTCCGCCTTGGTACAAAATCAGCGTGCCCTCTTTGGTGCGCTGAAAAAAACCATTGGGCACTTCCCGCGCACGCATATTGCCAGCGCCTGCGGAAGACTTGGCGTACTGGGTGGGAATCGTCAGCCATTGGCGGTTGACGGGGCGGATAATGCCACCCGTTTCCAAAATGTTGGCATAGACCACGGGTTTGCCCGTGCGTTGTCCACTGCCAATATGAGCGGCTAGTTTGCCCTCCTGTTCGCGCACAACGGAGCCTATACTGCTTCGCAATTTACCCGTGCGTGAGTTCAAAACACCGCCATTTGTGGTGTTGAGTTTAACCCGGTTTTCCACCAGAAGTGCCGCCCGGCGAAACGCCATAAGCACTTCCGGCGCTTTAAGGGCCCCAATACGCGCGAGCAAGCCCTTAATTTCCTTTAATTCCGCTGGGTTAAACGATAGACTCATAATGCCACCACCGGGCGATATGCGTCTAAAATACGCTGTGCTTCTTTGCGGTAGCGGGAAGCGCGGTCCACAAAGTTGCCGTCCCCGTCCACATAATTGGTGCTGGAATAGGCCGCAATATATTCCGCAATCGCCCACTTTATAAGGGCCGCCTTGATGTCCGCAGGCACCGTTTGGGCGGTGTACTCCGCAAACGAAATCTTGGCATAATTTGCCGCCTGCGGCTGTGCCAACTCAATGCAAGCGGAAATCTGCTCTTTCACGGATTCCGTTTTGGGCTCGTTTGCCAAAAACACCAATACTTCGTCTGCGGTAATCAGGCTCATTTTATTTCATCTCCAACGTAAAATTGCACTTGGGGCAGGCAATTTTTTGCCCCGGTTTTGCCCGTTCAAACAGCACCGTATTGTGGCAAAACCCGCACACCACCTTCTGCTTGGCCCATTTGGGCGCCGTTTGCTGGTCGGGTTTATCGGCCGGAGCCGTTTCCGTCTTGTCGTTTTGTTCGTTCTTTTTCATAAACGCTCCAACTCCCCCGGTGTTACCCGGGGGAGATTTTTCTGTTTAGGAGGCCGCTTCGCCGGATTTGAGCACCGCAAAAGCAGAGGTTCTGACAGGGTTGCCGCCGACACGCATTTTCATACGGTAGCGGATGGTATCCTTGTCAAAGTTGGAATACGGATCGGCTTCAATGGCCAAGGTGTTGGGCATTAAGCCAATGTAGTATTTCTTCCAGTCGCCAAACGCAATGACGTTTTTGGCGGCGGTGGAGGCATCCGTTGCACCCGGAGCAAATTCGCTCAAAAAGTACGGCTTGCCCAAAAACGTGGACGGGTCGCCCGCTACGGCATTGGCAAAGAGCGGCACCCCGTCGGTGCTTTTTACTTTGCGCAAGACCGTCAGCGCGTAACTGGACAGGCAGAATTTAGCACGCGCCAAATCGCCGGGCTTTAAAAGCCCGACCAAGTCGGCTACGCTGTCGTAATCCACATCTTTGAGGGCTTTGCCTTTGGCAAGCGCAACGGCTTGTACGCCCGTAGCGGCATTTAAAATACCCTTAAAGTTGGCGGTGTCGCCGGAAATACCGTTGAGCACCACATTGTCAATCAGTTGCGCAATGGCGTAGGTCATTTGGTCCACCAAAATACCCACGAACGAAACGACGCTGTCCTGCAACAGTTCGCTGGACACGCCGTCCGTTAAGGACACCGCCTTTAAAGCCTTGATAACCACATTTTTAAACGTGGGGTTGCTCTTGGTGGCGGCGGTATTTTCGCCCGTAAAAGAGGCCGTGGCAAGACCGTCTTCCGCCGGGAAGGAAACTTCCGGCGCGGACATCGGGAACACATTGCACTCGCGCATAGCGAAACTGTCGTTACGCACGGCTTTAATGAGTTCCGGCACAATCACGCTGGGCACCAAATAACCGCCGTTAGCGTCCGTACCTTCCACATTGGCGGCTTTGCAAAAGTCGCTGTAAATGGCCGGGTTGTGCGTGGAAATGGACTTGAACAGGCTAATGCCCCATTTCGTAAACAGGGCCGCGTTAGCGCGGTTCTCTTCCACAGATTTTTCTTGATTTTGGAAGTAGCCTTTTTCCCGCAGAACGAAAACGATTTCGTTTACGTTGGCCCCCAAATGCGTGCCAAAATCCGCCTTGGTTTGAAGCGGATTGCCCACGGGGGCGGCTTCCAGTCTGGACACTTTTTCCGTCAAAGCATCCAGTTTGCCGTTGACGTCCTTTTTAAGGGTTTCAACAGCCGCGGCACTCTTTTCCGCCTGCGCGGAAAGGTCTTTCGTGCCATTATCAAACACGGCTTTCGCCAAGTCTTTGATTTCTTGTTCAGTCATTTGTTTACCTCTTGATTAATTTCGGCCAAGGCATTTTTAAACGCTTTGGCGATGGTTTCTTTTTCCCCTTTGCCGCTTTCGGACATAGGCACGGGTGCCGCCGGAGCAGTTGCTTTGGGGGTAAAAATCTTTTTAAGCGCCCGGGGGTTACACGGCACGGCCGCCTGCGAAATTTCCAACAGTTCCACCTTTTTAAACAGGTAGCCCGTTACCATTTCGTTGCCCATAGCGTCCTTTTCTTTGATATAGTCGTATTCCAAGGCACGGAACCCTACCGAAAACGCCGCCAATCCCTCTTTGGCTAAGGCAAAGGCCCAATCGGCCGCGTCGTTGCCCTTTCCTACAAAATAAACGGATTTTCCAACCAGTCCGCCGTTTTCTATGTGCAAATCTTCCACGCGCCCAATAATGTTTTTTACGCTGTTATAATTGTGCGAATCCAACAATACAGGGTTTTTTAAAAAATTCTTTGCCCCGTCCAACAACACATCCGGCGGCAAGACATCTCCGGCGCGGTCTTTCTGCTTGTGCGAAAAGATGGCCTCAATGCTGTTTTCTTCTTCGTTTACCGATTTGACGGTTACCTCAAAAGATAGGTTTTGTTTTTCGTTCATAAGTTCCTCATTTATAGTTGAGTAAAATCGTACAGCGGCAGTTGCACACCTCGCCTGCGTTTATGGCCGCGGGGTCGCCCGGGTGGGAAAGCCCGTTGGAAAACACCTCGTTCGCGGCCCGGGTTTCCCCGTCCAGTTCCGCGTGTGATTCACGCACTTCACTGTCGCGGGCGGTCAGCCACGTTTTGGTGGCTCCCAGTTCGGCCGCATATTCCACCGTGCCGCCATTAAGCGCCCCGGTACTTTCGGTACGGGCAATGTTGCGCGCCCGCATTTTAAAACCACTTAGAACCTCTGTGGCTAACTTTTCGGCCAAATCCTCATTACTCTGCCCGTCGGCAAGACCTTGCGTCAAAATGTCCTCTACCTTAGCCCGCGTCGTGCGGTTAATGCCCGTCAAACGCGTAGCCACTTTGCCCAAATAGCGGCGTTCGGCCGCCTCTTCCGCCTCTGCTTTAACGGATTTTTGCAACTGTTCCCGGCCAAAACCAATGCCTACGCGCACCGCATCAGCCACCACCGGGAAAAAGCGTTTTTCAAGGGCTTTATCCTCCGCGCCCCAGTCGTAGGCGTTTAATGTTCCGTCCTTAGCGGCGCGTTTTAAGCGGCTGCCCTGCTCCAAAAAGAAGCGCCCCATTTTCTGCGCCATTAACATTTCCGTACGGATTTGAGTACGGTCAAAACGCTTCCAAACGGTCTCTTTGCGCAACTCCTGCGTGCTTTTTGTATGGGTACAAGTACAGGCCTTGGTGTCGTCCGTTTCCGCCATAAGCCCGGCGCGGTAATCCGAAGCGGGCACTAAGCCAAAATTAATCCACCAATCATCTCCCCACGCTACCGGCTCAAAGCCCAAATTCAGGCGGTCGCTGATTTTATTAATCGGATACCCGATAGAAGCAAGCGTTTGGGCCGTTTTTACTTTTTCGGCAAAATCGGCTTGGAACGCCTCTACATTGTCGTACTTAAAGCGAAGTTCCAGTTCCGGTGCAAAGGGGCGGACAACTGACGTATTAAGAGCACTTTCCACCTTGCGCACCATCGGGCGGATGACGTTCTGCCAAAAAGTACGCAACTGCCCCATATAGGTGGCATAGTTAGTGGTGTCTGTCATGTTAAGCAGCGCTTTTTGCATTTGCAGGCCGGATAAAATGCGCTCGCTTGTGTTTTTGGAATTTTCCACAAATTCCGCCGTACCGTTGTTGGTATTGATAGAATACGGTTTAAGCCCGCCGGATAAAAAGCCTGTATTGCCGCGCTTTTCGCTCCCTTTATGCCCGGCTTCCCACGCGTCTTTGATAGCGTCCATTTGCGTTTTGGTTAAATCCCGCTCTGTCGCCAAAATAAAGGGCGTTTGGGAATTGTTTTCATAAAACGCGCGGTTGGACCGCATAGCCGCCTTATTGGCCTTGATGAGTTCGTCTAGCGGCGTTAAGGGCGAAACGGAACGGAACATATCTACCGGGTTAAAGTAGCGGATATGGATAACATCCTCCGCCGGATAAATCACACCCTTAATGCTCCAAGCCGACACACCCCACGCGTCAAAAGAGGCCGCCACGCACTCCTTGGGATTAACCGGCCACAACTGGGCGGGTAGATTGCGAGTGCCGGCCAGTTGCCCGCGGGATTTTACTTTGAGGATAAAAACCTCGCGGTGGTAAGCCAAAAAGCCGTACACAAACTCCAAGAAAGTGTTTAAATCCATTTCCGGGTTGGGGCGGTCCAACAGTTCCGAGAGTGGGCGTACCTGCGGGTTATCACGGTAGACTTCGGCATTGTCTTTAAAACGAAAATAGCCCAGTTCGGCCTGGGTGGCGTTGGTGGAAATAAATAAAATACTTTGATAGACTTCGGGAATCTCCGCAAAGGCACTTGGCATATTGGAACCAACAAGCGGTTGCCAAACCTGTGCGGCCGCCGGAGTTTCGTCCGAATCCCCTTTCTTAAAAAGACTTTTCCATAATTTTTTAATGTTCATATTCCTCTATCCCCACACCACCACCGGGGTATTGTCATTTAAAAGTTGGTTTACGCCGTCGGCCAGGCAGTCCACCTGGTCATCGTGCGCGTGCTTCATATCCTGCCGAAACGCCACACACTCGTCTAAAAAGTCATCCATTTCTTCCTGCGGAACAAACACTTTTCCCGCCGCCACATACGGCACAATGTCCAACACGCGGGAAAACTTATCCTTTTGGCGAGTAAGCGGTACAATCGGCAACGCTTCGCGTGCCAGTTCCTGTATAAGACCCGTTCCGCTGACTTTATCCTCAATGTAAAACGCGCCCACCGTGCCAAACTGGATACGGATTTGTTGGTAAAACACCCGGGCCGTGGAGAGCAATTCGGGGGCTTCAAATTTGCCCCGTATTTGGGCCAGCAGATAAGCATTGCCCTGTACCAATCCCCACGCTTGAAAAACGGTAAAATCGTTGTTTTGTCCCGTTTTTTGCGCCGTATCGGCCACGATTATCACCCGCGTAGGCGGGGCGGGCAGTTCGCTATACCGTTTGAACCACACCAGTTTCAGCACATTGCCGCCTGCCACCGTAGGGCTTTGTTGGTAAAGCGCTTCCCAAGCCAAGGGCCCCAACATTTTCTTTTGTGCTAACAGAAACTCCAAGGAGCGCAATTCCGGAAATAAGGCTTTCCCATCGGGCGCAATAGCCGGATAACGAAACGAAAGCACGCCTTTTATTTCGCGCTTTAACGTGCCGATTAAATCGTCCACGTGCCAACGGCTGTGCACCACCACAATCATACTGGGCGTTTGGCGACGGCTGACAATATCGGCCCGGAAACGGTCTAAAATCTTATCCCGCATTGTTTGACTGTATGCCTCTTCCCGGTTGCGGTAAGGGTCGTCAATCAAAGACACGTGAGACGGGTGCCCAATATTTCCGGCCCCCATTAAGCGGAAATCCACCTGCCCGCCGGCCGTTCCGTCCGGCGTTAGCAAAACAAGCGTTTGGATGTTTTCCGTCTGTCCGCCACCGGTACGCGCCCCGAATATGGACTGGTACCGCGGGGATCGTAAAATCATCTTTACAGCAAGCGATGTTTCAAAGAGCAATTTATCTGAGGCAGTATAGTAGTTAAACCGTTTGTCGGGGTGTAACCCTACCAACCACGCCAAAAAATGCCGCATAAGGGTAGATTTGCCGTGCTGGACGGGTGCCTCCACCGTGGCGACGGGTAAGCCGCCATTTAAAAACTGCCAATACACTTGGTACTGCAAAAAATCGCAAAACGCTTTGACCCACCAGTTTGTTTTTTGTTCCACGCCGCTGACGTATCGGTAGAACAAATAAAAATCACTTTGTAGCGCCCGGCGCATTTTGCTTTGCAACATACACGCGCTCCGCCATTATCTTTTTAAGGTCGCTTTCCGAAATTTTCTCGGTTTTAAGGGTCAAATCTACCTTGCTTTCTGCCGGGGACAACATTTCTACAAGTTTAAGGGCCGCATCCACCTGCTTGCCGTTCATCCCGGCGGGATTCTTTTCTAACAAATAGGTGCGCAGGCGGCGCGCTAATGCTTCCATAGCCACTACTTTTTCGCCCGTTTTGGTGGAGATTACCTCTGCAAACACGTGCGCTAAATTATCCTTTAAGCGGTTGCGTTCGTGCCACTTGTACAGGCCCGCGCTTTTGGCCGCAGGCGAAGGCTGATTGGTAGCCGAAAAGCGGCACTCTTTGGGCGGCAATTTGCCGTTTTTGCCCACACGTTCTTTTTTAGGCATAGCCACCCCCTTGCCGAAACTGGCACAAAGGGGCGTCCCTAGTGCAAAATAATGGTTTTAAAAAAGGTTGGATTTTGTTTGTAGGGTGCAACGAAGTAGCCAGGGTAACGGAACGGTTGGTTTTGTTCCATTTCCCCAAGCCGGAAAGGTTTATTTTGGAAAGATAATTTTTTGTCTGCACCCGGGAACTCCCGGGGACGTTATCCGCTTCTAAACGCAAAAAGGAACGACCCCTTTTGGTTTAGGAGACATTCCTTTTGTAGATAGCACTAATAGTATAACTTAAAAACTATAAGATTTCAAGGCCCGCTAGGTAATAGCGGGTATTTTTATGTCAGCCGGGAAAGGTTTACATTTTTGTATTACGTAGAGCCTCAATCGAACATTTAGGTTATATAGGAAGGAACCCTTATTTTGGAGTGCATCAAACGATGAAATTAATAAAAATATTTTTATTTTTAGAGGATGGACAAACTCGTAAAAACCGCTTCAAAGGAGATTCGTCAGTATGAAGTTTTTTAGACTCCCTGACGTTTGGGATGTTATAAATATCCTCAGCTTTGCCTATTATTTGGCGAAGTAAGCCAGAGGTTTGGGAGAGGGCTTTCGCTCTCTCCCGCTATAGTTTTATTTTGCCACGGGTTGCAAACTATACCCGACGGCGTCAAATAAACGCAATATGGTAGCCAGTTGCGGGGCACGTCCGCCGTTTTCCATACGGGCAATACTGGATTGATTGATACCCGTTTTAGCGGAAACTTGGGATTGGGTCATTTTGGCCTTTTTGCGCAAATCCACAAACCGTGCGACTAGTTCCGCCACTTCTTCATCCTCGCGCGGGGCATCCGGCCACGGAACGCCATTTAAGTAAACTTCTTCAGTGGCAAGGTCTATGTCTTCGTTCCATACAATACCGTGTCCGCCGGCTTCTACCCGAGCAGATTCAAACAAGTTTCGGTAGCGGAGCGCATTAAAAACAGGCCATTTGCGGGTAAGAGGTTCCAAATCGTACTTTTTGAACTCGCCACCCTCAAACAATACGCCGATGACCATTCCGTCCAACGGATACACCTTTCGCGCTTTTTTAAATTCCATATTTGCCCCCTTACTTCGGCCCCTTATTCAAGGGGCGGAAGTTTGGTGATATTTTGCTCATTCCACATTTTTAAAAGTTCGTCTTTGTACTTTTCAGCCCACTCCATAACTAGTTTTTGGGCCTTGTTTGGGAGGTCGCCCTCCGTCATCTTTAATGGGTCTAACTCAAATGTTCCATTGTATTCCCCATAAATAGCGTGAAAATGGGGCGGATTGTGTTCACTAAAAAACATTTTAATCAGTATTCCGTAAAATCTTGTAATTTCGGGCATTGTGTTTTCCTCCTGTTCTATATTTATATTATATCCATTTGGTTATATTTTGTCAAGTATAAAAAGGACCTAGAAAATATAGATCCTTAGAAAATTTTCCACCAAACAAAGGAATAAAAATTATTTAGCAACACTACTCTTTATGGGAGGTTTAGGCAAAGTTGAAGTAGGAGAAGTGTTATATTGCTCTATATTTTCATCTAAACGAATTTTAGAAGTTGGCATATTTTGTATATAGTTTACATTAGCTGGCTCATTTGTTTTACATGAGAAGGATTTCTCTGGACCAAACAGTAGGGAAACAAGCCCCAGCAAAACCGCAAGTCCAAAAGGAATTAAAAAACAATAGCCGCCAGTACGCCAATGATGTAATAAAAATATTTTTAAAGAAAATCTTCTATTAAAATAATACAGCTTTTTCAATGGACGATGTTTATGATTAAGCACATGATGAAACATGTATATAAAACACATTAAGCCCGTCAAAAACACCATTAATACAAACGCAGCATGATAAACCGTTTCAAATTGCAAGACAATGGAAACAGAAACAGAAATAAACGTAAACAATGTAATAAATACACCTAATATTTCAATATTATTTCTTGTTTGTTCATTTTCCCGGTTTTCCAACTCTTCAAATCTACTTGATAAATCTTTTTGTTTGTCTTCTATTTTACGCCATGCCTTTTGTGTCTCATTTGTTTTATTTAGAGTCTCCTTTATCATCGCACCAATATCATTAACAGAGGCTTGGAATTGAGTGACCAAATCTTCATTTTTCTTAATTTCCTTGGCCTGACGATCTAAGGAATCTAACCTAGAGGATAAAGCTGCAATCTGTCGTTCCCATTCAAGGAATTTTTTTTGTGCTTCCTCTAAAGGTAAAAAAGCGCCTGAAGAATGCGGATTATCTCCATTTTCTTCAAAATTATTATTAGTTGTTGTTTCCATATAATTCCTCTGTAATAGAATTTATTGAAAACAAGTTTTTAGAAACCGCAAAAAACTCCTTTAATATTTCCGGACTAAAACTATTCACATATCCGCCCGTATTCAAATCTCTTACAATTTTCAAAATACGTTCGGGCTGTACAATATTGAGATTCGGACGCAACATAGTTTCACGAGCAATTTGGAAGTTATCATAAAACGTAATTTCGTTTTCTTCCCGTATTTTTACAAACGCAATAGAAATTATATCATTTGTATCCGAAAAATTTTTATTCAGCAAGTGTACTTTTAGTTTACTTGCAGCATTTTTTGATATATCCTGAAATTGAGCCACCGACCCCATACGGTTAATCGCAAAACCCGTTAACAACTCAGAATATACTCTTTCCAATAATTGATATTTTTCCTCTGCAATGTCTACTCCCGGCTGCAAGATATTTTTGACACAATCAATTCTATTAGCATTTACAGTTATTTGCCAATTATCGGGAAGCTTGGCCGATAACAATGGAAATGGAGCCGGAATTCCTGGAGGGACCGAAAAAGTGCTATTAATCTGTATTTTTCCTGCTTTAAACTTATCTTTTAATATAAGAGCAAAATCCAAAGCAGAATCAACAGAAATGGGATTTTGCAAGAAAAAAACAACTTGAAGTTTTGTTAAAAAAATATCATTCATAGTTTCTTATTTAACACATTCGCTTATATCTTTATTATGATAAAAATCAAACATTGTTTGAAGAGTAATCTCATTGTTAGACGGCTCCATAGGAGCTAACCCTTGCCGAGCATCTTTCCAAGGGGTTTCTTCATGCGTCTTAAGAATCAACCAAGAGATATCTTTTTCTCCATAATTATCCAGAACTTGTCTTATTGCGGATTTTTGATTATAATCCAAAGAATCAGCTCTTCCTACTGGAAGAGTATATATCATTAGTTGTCCACGATGTTTATTATATAAATCCCTCACTACCGGGCCATTAATCCAAGCCTCAATAGGTTCACTAAATAATGCAGAACCCTCATTCCAAGCCAAATACCAAGCTTGACAGTAATACACCAATTTTTGCATTTTAATAGCTGGAATTCCTTTTAATTGTTGCAATATATACTGCGCCACATCAAATACACTTGCCATATTTACCTCCTAAATATGACACAAGACAACAAAGCCCGTTTACTTCTTAAAAAGCAAGCGGGACTAAAAACTTCCGATAATTCCTCAAATGAACAATACTTCCTATATTTCTCTAAGTATATTATAGGGATTTTTTCAGAAATTGACAAGTTAGGAAAATAATTAGACAACTACAGAGCAATAGAAAATAAAGAGGATATTTAGGCTTATCTTAATGATTTATTATAGCAAATCTTGTTAGTAAAGTCAATATTTATCCCCCGGCAAGGCCGGGGGAGTGCTTTCACATTTAGCCCTTACGAAGAACCTCTTCCACTCGGCGGCAAGCGGCGTCAAAGTATTTTTCGTTTATTTCAATGCCCGTGCCGTACAGGCCCAGTTTTTCACACGCTACCAGCGTGGTGCCGGAGCCCATAAATACATCCAGCACGTTGTCCTTTTTAGCCTCGCGGAGCAAAAACTCCAGCAAGGCCACAGGCTTTTCGGCGGGGTGGTTCGGCTTGCGCGTTAAACGCGGTTCCTCTACAATGTCGCCCAAACAGCGGTTTTCCAACTTAAAGCCCGGCTGGGTAAACAGGGCTATCATTTCGTACATCGGCCGAAATCCACGCATATTGGTGCCTAAATACTTTTTGTTCCACACGACCAAACTTTCCATCGGCCAACCTAACAGGCACGACGCTTTGGTAAACGTAGCAACGGAACGCCAGTTCAAGAACGACATCAGCGCCCCGTCTGCCGTTAGTTTCTGCCGCGCCTTGCCGATCCAGTTAGCATAAAACACGGCGGCGTTCATATAATCGCCCCACGGGTCTATTTTGCCCTTGCCGTCGCTTTTGGTGTTAATCATATACGGCGGGTCCGTAAGCACCAGCCCATAGGCTCCGTCTTGGAGCAATTCCAGCAATTCAAGCGAATTGCCGCAATACAATGTTTGTTTCCCGATTACTTCTTTTCTCATTAACTATTTTCCTTGTGTGTTTATGTCTTGTCCGCCTGCCGGACGGGCAAAACTGGCCGCTTGTGGCGGCGGAAAACAGTCATAACCTCAAAATTTACCGAAATTGTATTTCAAAGAACTGGCTTTCATTGGGGCACTTAAAAAACTGATATACCTCGTTAGGCAAGTCCCAGCCGCCAATCACGCGGATTTGCTCTATCCGGCGGGTAAGCGTGCGGTTAGTATAGCCCCGGTGGAATACGACCAAATCCCCGCGTTTTAAGCCGTTTAAGCGTTTGCGCCAGCCCTCCGTAAAGCGGCGGTATTCTGCTTTTTTCTCGCCGCTGACCACCTTATCCCACCAGTGGTAAGTAAGCGTTAAATGCAGGGTTTTAGGCATTTAATCCCCCGCACTCTCAATCTTAGGCAGATCCAAAAGGAGCGACATCTCTTTTGTCGTGGGAACAAATGTAGTTACGATAGCACTTAAAATAAGAACTATAAAACTAATTTTTATCATCCTTGCAAAAAATAGATTCTCATTCCTGGCTTCCTCAACATCCCTAGAAGTCCAATAAAAGATGCTACAAAGCAACAGAGTAGAACTTGACAGCACGCCCAACATCAGGGAAAAACCACCAATAGCATCTAATTTTAATAACCAATACATTTGCATAGGTGTAATCATACGATTTTCTCCTTTGATTTCGTCGGCACAAACATTTTGCAAGCCCGGTTGTGCAGAGCCACCACCGCGCCAAATCCACCGCCAAAATGACACTTGCCCATTTCCCCAAATGGTTGGCAAATGCCACAATCTTTGCAAGTCTTTCGTTGTTTTTTCATAATTGCTCCAAATTCGCCGTTTAAATGCCGAGTGCGGAATAACCCCTATCCACACATAAAACGCACACAAAGCCCGATTTTGTGGCCTTTCCGTCCGTTTTGAAATATACTTCCCCACAATGTTGGCACCGCTCAAAAGCGGGGTCCAGTTTTTCTGTTTCTTTCTTGCGCTTCATATTCGTACTCCGTGTAAAACTCCATTAGAATAATCCTCCCTTTGGTAGCGGTCCTTGCGTAGAGTCAAACTCTTTGCAGAACCGATACGCCCCGTGCATAGCACATTGACGGCACTTATCACTAAACGCACTGTATTTTTTGCAGTGCTCCCGTCCTTCGTTGTCCAGTTTATCCCAGGGACCCGCCGTTCTCATTCGTTCTCCCGCACTATGGGCATTCCGGCCAGTTGAGCCGCTTGCAGTTCCATTTGCACCCCAGCGGATTTGCTAGTGTCGCCAAAAACATACACGACATCGCTTTCAAGCATTAAGCGCAGGGCGCGTTTGAAATAAAAGCCGTACGCTTTGTCTGTCCCGTGAGTTACGCTGATGTCGGCCGGATTGTTCACGCTGTAGCCGAGTGCTTTGAACGCTTCGGCACGCATATTGAAAGCGGCCCGGTTGCAATCGGGCAGACCCGTCATCGGGCCGGATAAATACACCGTCTGCGTTTTGTCAATATTTCTCGTGTTTATTTTGAACATAAATCCTCCTAAAAAAGTTGATTCCGCCCCAGTTCCGCGTAATGAAACCACCGGCGCAAAGGTTCTTTTTCCAGGGCCCGCCGTAAGCCCTCAAACGAACACCCCGCGGGCAGTTTCACGTCCCGGCAGCAGAAGTCCGGCTTTGCCACCGGCCCCGTAAACAGCGTAATCAGCCGTCCTTTCTTTTCGCCTTCCTTGCAAAAAACGCAGACCACGCTGTTTGCCGCGTGTACATTGTGCCCGTTGCGGTCTTCCACAAAAACGGGGAAACTTACCCGTCCATACTGGCCGCAACGCGGACAAAGCAAATTGTTTGGCGTTTTGAACGCCGCACCCATCGCCTCTTCGGCTCCGTTAAAATTAGCCACGTTTGTACTCCTTGCTTTCCACCTCTTGCCGGATGGAATTTATCTGACAGGCCAAATAGTACATCGAGTATGTGCCTTTGGCTTGCCGCACATAGTGCGCCACGCACGCTTTGGCCTGTTCCAAGTCCCGGCAGTTAGCCAAGACCGTTTCAAAATGAGGGAGGTCCATACGAACCGCCGCGTTTAAAATTTCGTTATTGTTTACTTTCTTTAAGCCTGGGTGGTCAGTGCCTTTCAGATAAAACAGCGCCAACTTTTCCAGGTCTGTTTGGGGATTTTGGAAATTAAGTTTTTTGTATATAAAAATATTCTTATTATTCTTAAAATCTAAATAGTGTACGGGTACCTTATGTATTTGTGCCGGTGCATTTTCTGCACCGCTTCGGTGCATTTTTTGCACCACCCCCGGTGCATTTTCTGCACCGTTCGGTGCATTTTTTGCACCGCTTGAACGGGCTTGATAAAGGCTCCAATTTGGTACGCTGATTTGCAAATTTGGTTTCCTTACAACGCTTACTGCGCTAACTTTTTCCAACTGTTTCAGCGCATCCAAAACTGTATGTTTGGAGCCGATTCCAAGCACTGCCTGCAACTCTGTCAAACTGGTTATAATCTGCCCGTTTTTATCCGCCAACAAAAGTAAATCAATAAAGAAACAGACGGTCGCACTGTTGAGTTTGCGTACGTGGGAATTTAAAAAACGCCGATGCAATTTGATATACCCAGTCTTCTGTATTTTCATTTCCAACCGTCCCCAAAATTCACTACGTTTTTTAGCCCCTCGGCCAAAATCTCGCACCCGTTCCGCTCACCCCAAACTTTGACGGTGCGCTTATCCACCACAAGGCAGTCGTCCATCCACCATTTCGCCTGCGTCAGCGCGTCCATCACCGCTTTTTCCAAGTTGTCTAAGTCTGCGCGGGTGGTTTTGTAAATCTCAAAATGCCGCGAAGCAGGGCGTTTGTAAGTAAAGCGGACACAGAGCCGCACCGCGTTTGAAAAGGGCTTTGCAGGCCGCTTTTTGGCGGCTTCACGCGCCACACTGTAAAAGAAGTCCGGGTGCGTGGAATACATATATCCCTTTTCAAAATTGGCCCGGGGCCGGGCTTGCGGCTCCGGCCTCGCGGGCACATAAATATACAGTTTCATTCTTCTTCCGGCTCGTTTTCCGCCGGTTCTGCGGGTTCATCTGCCGCGTGCGCTTCATCAAGGAGCGTCTCCGCCCCGTCTTGCATTTCTTCGGCCTGGGCCAAATCTTCCGATCCGTTTTCCTCGGCGGGAGTTTGCGGCTCTTCTTCCTCCGGGAATAAAGGCCGCTGGCGTTCTTCCGCCGTCAAAAAACTGGTGCTGATGATTTCCCCAGTCTCCGGGTGCTTTACGATTTTTTTGCCCAGTTTATAGTTCACAAGCACGGGACATTCAAATTCCCGTTCTTCGTACCCCTCGGCGCGGAGTTTAAGGGCTTCTTTTTTCTCGGTGGTTGTACCTTTTAAAATCGCTTGGTAACTTTTGACTTTTTCGTCCATCTCAATTTCTTTCTCGGCCAAGTCCGCGATTTTTTCGTTTAGCACGTTGTTATCTTCTTCCGTGAACTCGTGAATCAAGCGGCGTTTTTCCAAGGCAAAGGGCTGCCAGCCCTCTTCTTCCGTCTGCGGGGCTTCGGTTTTTTGTTCCGTTTCTGCCGGAATTTCCCCCTCCGCCACGGGCGCGCCTTCTGGCACCACATTCGTTTCTTCCACTTTTTCAATGTCTTGCTCCGCCACCTGCACTTCGGCGGGAATATCTGCGGCTTTGATTTCTTCGGCTTGTACTTTTTTTCTCGTCATACTACGCTCCTTGGATGTCTTCCAGTTGGCCCGTCATAAATTTGTAGGCCAGGTACGTCGTCATCGTATCCATATAGCAATATGGAATGACCAGTTTGCTTTTGCCCTCGGCCGCCAGTTTCGGCGCGTCCGCCCCGCTGATTACCTCTTTGTACTGCGGGAGCCCAAACCGGCTTTGCACGGTTTTGAGTTTTACGAACAGCTGTCCGTTAAACTCGGTTGTATAGTTACGCAGATACTCGCGCATTACGTCAAAGTGCGGGTTCTGCCCGGGGATAAACAACGCGGGCATTTGCAGTTTGTGCCGGATGTAGGCGTTACGCATTTTGGGCAAATCAAACCCACGGCTGTTAAACCCGATAATTTCCGTAGTCGGGCAGGTGCGCTCCGCCAGCCACGCACGCAGGTCAATCAGCATTTCCTTTTCCGTTTTAAAGTTGCGGATTTCTCCGTCCAAATTCGGCATCGTCTTAACGGGGCACGGGTCGGGAATGCAACTCCACACTACGTTCCCCGCATCCGTTGCCGCCGCCAAACACATAATCGGCGCGCGGTCTAACAATGCGGCTTTATCCACGGCTTTTTGGTAGGCTTCAATTTTGGCGGCTTGGATGTCTTGCTCCGTCTTGGCTTTGGCCGGGATTTTGGCCTCCTGCGCTTTTTCGTTGATGTCGGCGGTCGCGGCATTGCCCGTTTCAATGTCAAAGCAAAAATGCTTTAACCCGTTGGTAAGGGCCATAAATTCAGAAAGAGGATTTGTTTCCTGTTTGCACATACTTACCACCTCTTCCCGTATCCGCCGCGGTTCCCCCAGCCGTTATTATTGCCACCCCAACCGCCGTTATTCTTTTGGAACGCGCGGACTTGGAACCCTTGGTTTACCAGCGTCATAATAATGTTCGGGGCCTGTGCGAATGTTTCTGCCGGAAAGTTAAGATATAACGTTACCGTCATACCGCTGATTTCCTGTTCCACCGGCACGCTCCAACCCGTCAAAGCCGGAACGCCAAAACTCTGCGCCGCCGGAGCCATAGGCGCGGCGGACGGCATAGGAACAGCCGCCGGAGCCTGCATTTGCTTCATCTGTGCCATCGCACCTTGCAACGCTTGGGCGATAACAGCCTGCATATCTTGGTTTTGTTCAGCCATTGATTTTCTCTCCTTTTTGGGCCAAATAAAAATATTTTTTGAATGTTTCATAGTTGCGCTTGGCAATGAGCAATTTGGCCTCTGCCTCGCCCACCATTTTTTCCAGTTTTAATAACCCAGCTCCGGCATCAAAACTACCGCGCTCGGCATGGACGATTTGATTTTCTGCGTTTTCTTTGTTGATGTAGGCCATTTTTAATTCGATAGGGTAGCTATCATTTAAATAGCACACTACAATCGTTGGATTTCCCGTAAAATTAGCGAAGTCCACGATAACACCAGAAAGAGCCTTAGTTCTTTTTGGCAAACCATAAGAGTTTTCAGTTAATAAAAGAGTTACATTATCCCCAACACGATAAGTATCCACGTTCTGAATAGCCGCAGTACGCGCATCCAGTTCCATCTTTACGCCATTTACTTCAATAATTCTTTTAGTTTCCATATACATTCTCCTTTTCTTCTTATTTAAAACGTCCCGGACTCTGACTGTTTCCCCTCATAGCCGCCGGGCCGACTTTCAGCCCCAAAAGTGCCACTCGCCATACTGCGGGTAGCACCTTGGGGGCGGGCCGCCCCCTCACTCTGCCGGGTGTGCCAGTGTGTCCACGCCGTCAAGGGTTAAGCCATACTTACTGCTCTGTAAAGAACAACCGGCACAGGGTGTTGGGCCGTCCAACGCTCCGATACGCCGTCGGAGCCGCGGGGCTTGTATTAAGGAGGCGCTTCTGTACCCCCTGTTCAAATCTATTTGGCCTTTTCGGGCCAGTTAGCCTCTATTTCTTGGCGGCACAACTGCACCAGTAAGGCCGCCGCCTGGAAGGCTGTCGCGCGCCCCTTGGCTACGGAGGCTATTTCCGGCCGCTCCATAAATTCGTAACGGTCAAAGTTCATTTGCTCCTCTAACCGCTTTTGCAAGTCGGAAAGTTTCTTAATTACTACGGTTCTTTTGCTTGCCATATCTTCTCCAAAAGGTGCGCTATAACGGGCGCACCCGGGTTGTACGCGCCGGGGCAATTTATCCCGGCCTTTCGCGCGTCCTAATCAATACAACCTAAAACTGCGCATCAAACGCATTTACGGCCAGTACCGCTATCAAAAACGCCGCCGCTTCGCCCACCAGCAAAATGGAAACCAGGCTCCACTCTTCCGGCGTGGTTAAAGTGTGGTAAAAGGTTCTAAAAAAGTTCATAAATCCTCCACCCGCACCCCCAACTTGGCGGCAACGGCTTCCCGTTCAATCAGCACTCGTCCAAAAGGCTTACAGGAACGCAATACCCCCGATTGGGCAAGTTCCTGCACGCGGCGCGGACTGAGCCGAAAAATGCGGGCAGTTTCCTCTACGGTTAAAAATCTATCTTTCATTGGGTTAATCCTCTTTGCGCGTTACATACTAAAACACGCGGAAAATTGCTAAAATAAAACCGAGGTCTAACAAAAACATACTCTTGGCCGGAGTTGTTGGCTTTCCTGCGTGGCAGGCTTGCCCAATGCTGTTAGATACTCGGTTTATGCTATCCACAAAAGGGGATATCGTCCCCTTTTGCAAAATTTTTCTGTTTGTGGATAGCACCTGTTGCCAACAGGATTTTTTATTTATGCGTTCAGGTGTTCACGCACCCGCCGCATTTTTAAAGGTCTTTTATTTGGGCCGCTGTTATTTGAGTAAAAACAAACTCAATTTCTTCGGCGGTCAGTCCAGGCATACGCAATAAGCGGTTGCCTGTAAGGAAGTGAACATAGAGGATTTTTTCCTCCGCGTTCCGGTGTATTTCCGCTACATCTTGCAGATTAATAGCGCAAATATACGTTCCTTTTTTCTTAACTAGGATAAACACAGGAGCACCTCCAGGTGTTGCTGTTTTATAAAAGACCTCTTTTGTATCAGGCTTGCGCCTTGTCTTAAATATCTTAATAAGATTTATAAGATATGTCAAGGGGTATTTTGCATTGCCCATTTTTTACGACGAGGAAAATATAAAATGACTGAACTAGAAAAATTATTGCAGAAGTGGAATAATGGCGTTTTAAGAGGCGCGAAAATAAGATTAGCAAGAGAATTAAATGTAGATGATAGTACAGTTTCTGCGTGGGTTGCTGGTCGTGCAAATCCGCAAGCCGATAAGATTGAAAAGATTTCAAAACTGTTTGGGGTTTCTGAAAAAACAGTTAAAAACGCCTTTTCCATTGAGGATAAAGAATTTTCCCGTTCTATGCGCGCCATTCCGCTGACGGACAAAAACACCATTTCCCTGCCCATTTTGGCCGACGTACCGGCGGGCCTGCCGGACTTTTCGGAAGCCGACGTAGAAACCTTCTGGGACATCCCCCGCTGGGTGTTTCCGGGCGCAGATTTTGTGGTAAAGTGTAATGGCGACAGTTTAGAACCCAAGTTGCATTTGGGGGATTATTGCGTGATACGCAAGACGGAAGAACCGTTGCACGGACGGGCTATGGTGGTAAAGACCGAAAACGGAATTTGCATGAAGGTAATCAATAAACTAAAAGACGGTACGATTGAACTCCGTTCCACCAACGCCAAGTATAAGCCCTTTATTCCGCAGGAACTAACTATTGTAGGCCTGATCATTGGCCATTGGCGTCGCGACGATAAAGAAAACTGGAATGAATTGGACGCATAATAAATACAATAAAAAGCCCTTGCTCTCTCGTTAAGACCACTCCGTTTGGGCAAAAATTAAGGAGAATAAAATGACAAAATTTTTGTTAGTTTTGGGAGCATTTTTTTTGGTCGGTTGTGCGGCTGGAATTAATCATAATGTGGTGCAGTTCGATGGGAAAACTTATTTAATTGAAACTCATAACCGTAATGCGTTGGGCCTAACTCAATGGACAGAAAAAACTAAGTATACAGAATTACGCAACCAAGATATAGGGCGTTCCTTAGCAAAACAATATATCAAAAAAATAATAAATGAATGCAACGCGGTATATAATTCTGATCCTCAAAAAGCCGCTAACTGCATTGTTGATAGTATTCAAAAATACTGATTGGAGCATTAAAATGAAAAAACTTTTATTTTTCGTTCTTGCAATCTCCCTATACGGTTGTGGGGTCAGCATTAACCATAATATTGCAACCATTAACGGAAAAACTTATTTGGTAGAAACAAAAAATTATACAGACGGGTTTGGTTCTATTTGGAGTAAAGAGCCAACATTCCGTGAAATTACGGATGCCGACCTAGCGCAACGTGAAAAGGTGGTGGTGTGTTCTCCTGCAAAAGCAGAATTGGCGCGTCTGGCGGCGGAATGCAATGTACAATCTGTAAAAGCACAATCTCGCCCGAATTATAAAAAACTATACAAATGCATTGTTGATAAATTAGCAGAATTGGAAGAGTCTGAAAATTGACCAATTTGGGCTTAAATCTTATGTAACCGTTATGTAATTGTTGGGGGTGGACAAGTAAACGGATATTTTTAAAAGATATCATACGGACATAAAAAAGCAGGTGTCGTTCAACCCAGCATAGGTAAGCGAACCACCTATTGTTAATTTCACCAATCTATGAACATTTACAAAGATAAACTTGGTACTTACTATGCCGATTATACAGAGGGCGGCAAACGAGTGCGTCGTTCTTTAAAAACGAAGCAAAAGAGCATTGCAATCCTTAAAGCCGGTATGCTGGCACAAAACCCAGTAGGAAAAGGGGACTACCCTAACTGCCCCTTCATAGACTTAGTGGAACGCTACAAACGCGAAGTACTATCCTTGCGTAAGCCTGGAACTTTGGGACGCTTTATGTCCGCCTATCATCGCTTGGAACAATTTGGCCTACCTAAAACGATAAACGAGGTAACCCCCGATTTTTTGCAAAAATTTCAAATTTTCTTAAAAAGTATTTCTACCAGCGGAAAGGCTGCTGGAATCAACCGCAATGTACGGGCAATCCGAACCTTGATGCGCCAGGCGGAAGCGTGGAATTTAATTGGTGAACAGAGATGGTCCAATGTTCATAAATTGCGCGAACCAAAAGGCCGCGTAGAGTTTCACTCTCCCGAGGAAATAGCAATCTTGCTAGATAGGATGACGCCCAATTGGAAATTAGTTATCTTGCTTGGTTGCCGTGCAGGGTTGCGCCGTGGCGAAATGGCACAACTGCGTTGGCAAGACATAGATTTTGCCAATAACCAAATCTATGTTGCCCCCAACAAAACAGATAAGCACCGCTTTGTCCCTCTAGCGAAAGACTTACGATTAGCCCTAGAAACCGCCAAAAACACGTCAATGGACGATTTTGTCGTACATGTAGGGGAAGAGTCGGCCCGTAACTCCAACTACTTTATCACAGCCGCTTATAAAAAGCATACCGAAAAATTACCCTTTCGCTGTTTCTTACATAAATTGCGGCACACCTTTGCCAGCCATTTGGTACAAGCAGGCGTTGATCTGTACCGCGTAAGCAAATTACTGGGGCATAGTTCCATTAAAATGACCGAAATTTATGCACATCTTGCCCCGGCGGACCTGCAAACCGCGGTAGTAAACCTGCCTCCAATTCCCCCCGCCAAACAGATAAACCCATAAAATAATGACAGACTTTTTGTCAGAGTATAGACGAATAGCATAGACCCCGTCTTGGCTCTTTTTTATGCCCTCCGTCGGAGGGCTTTTTTATGTCTAAAAAGTGATTTTTTTATCATTTTCTCGTCGTAAAAACGATATTACGAAAGGCGCGGTAGGCGCAACAAAAAGCGGGGTCCGTGTCAGAGTTTTGTCAGAGTTCTGTCATTTTTTGGAACTCAAAAACAAAGAATCCTACGCACTTTATTACCTGTTTTACATTTTCTACAAATAATCCGGCAAGGCTTACCAACTTTTTGGCAAAGAGATTCCCCAAAATAGGGGTCATACTCTGCATACTTACAACGCGGGCTCACTCACAAACCTCTTTAAAGGCTACCAAGGCTCGCAGGTTTTGGTCGTTTAAGGCCTCAATGCCCGAGTCTTGGTAATCAAAACGAATCCGGCACACCGCCGCATTACTTTTTATGCTCGCGCAACCGAGCAAGCAAATCCACCCGGCTAAGACGACTAACAGAGCGAAGTACCTCATCCACTTTTGCATTTTCCTTTTCCTTGGCCTTAAAGGCCGCATTTTCCGCGCTTTTGCGCCCGGAGCGGTACATCACCGCCCCGAACGCAAATAAACCACAGATAACCCCAATGATGGCCCAAGGAGTCATTGATGACTCCTATTACTAATTGTATTGCTGTTCATTTATTTACTCCTTTTGCTATACTAAAAGTACACGATCTTGATTCAATTGACCATTTTAACCAAATGGTTAAAATAGTTTACAGGGGATTTATATGACACCAAAAAATTCCACCAGAGAAATAACTGTCCAAAATATTACTTTTCGCAATATAACTGGCGAAAAAGGCTCAGAATATATTTGTATCTCTGATATTGCCTATAAATTCGCTCAACAGCAGACAGGTGCTGATGACTTAATTCGTTCGTGGTTACGAAACAAAAACACCCTAGAATTCCTTGGTGTTTGGGAGAGTATTAACAATATGAATTTTAATTCCGTCGAATTCGACGGAATTAAAAATGCCTCAGGAGTAAACCGCTTTAGTATTAGCGTTAAACAATGGGTAGAACGTACCAATGCCATCGGCCTTTATTCCAAAACTGGACGTTATGGCAGCGGAACTTTTGCTCATTATGATATCGCCCTTGAATTTGCCAGTTGGCTCAGTCCAGAATTAAAACTTTATATTATCAAAGAGTTTCAACGCTTAAAATACATAGAGGCAGAACGAGCTAAAGTAGAATGGCAAACCGGTCGCTTTCTTGCCAAAGTCAATTATCGTTTACAAACTGATGCCATAAAAAATTACATTCTCCCACTAGTTAAAGTTCCCAAAGAACGGGAAGGCTTTGAATACGCAAAAGAAGCCGATGTCGTAAATATGGCTATGTTCGGAAAAACGGCAGCTGAATGGCGCAAGGAAAACAAAAACCGCAAAAAAACGGAAAATATCCGCGATTACGCTTCCACTATAGAACTGGCCATTATCAGCAATTTGGAACATAAAAATGCCGAACTTATCAAAAAAGGGGTTCCCCAATTTGAACGTCTGCGCCAATTAACAGAACAGGCTAATGAAGAAAAGCGCATACTCAATAAAAACCTTCCAGAAAAGGGAATGTTTGAACTCCCAGATAACACTAAAATCAATTAACTAAAAGGGGCGGAATAAACCGCCCCTTTTCTTATTTTCCTGCCTTGACTTTGGGCTGTTCAAAGCCAAATTTGGTGAGGAGGCTAATCACTTTTACACCAAGTGCACGCACGCGGCCAAGGATTGCGTCATCCTTTTTGCTGTCCGTCCATTTGACGACAATTTCCGCCGCGCCGATTAAGCACGTCCACAAGGCCAGTACGCTGTCCCAGTTGGTTTTTAACCATACAACTGCTTCTTTGATGTGTTCCATTTTACCACTCTCCTTTTTTCATAATTTTTGATAATTCTGCCGCTCGGCGGCCCACCTGCACCGCCCATTTGCTCGCCAACATCTCTTTGGCGGCGGTCTGATAGTCGCCCTGTTCCACGGCGGTAAGCATTTTTTTGAAGCCTTTTAAGCCCGCAAGGCCCATATTAAAGGCCATATCCACTAGCACAAATTGCCGCGCGTCGTCCAGTTTCCACCACCATGGGAACGCGTCTTTGACGGCTCGTTCCGCGCGCGCTAAATCCTCTTGCAAGATAAACAAGGCGACTTTTGCGCTGATACCGTTTTCCAAATTATGCCCGTAGCCAATGGTTAAATGGCCCGTGGGGCATTTGTAGGGGAGTTTGGAAAAGCCCTCATAGCGGCGAATATAGGCCGCGGCTTTTACGTTATCCATTAATCATCCCTCCTGCGATAATGCATTTCACTAATACGCTTATGCGCGTTAGCGCAACTGTCTTCCAACTTGGCCACACGTTCTTGCAGATGGTTATATTTATCCTGCTTGGATTCCAAGCGGGACAGGTCTTTGCGGATAGCGCGCAGTTCGTTCCATAACCCGCCGGCGGCAAATACCACAGCCGCCACTTTCCAAAGCACATTAAAGTCTAATTCCATTATTGGCCCTCCTCTTTTTGGGGTTCAGCCGGAGCGGACTCAGCCGGCCCACCACGCAATAGATTAGCCAAAGACTCAATTTCCTGCGCCTTGGCCCGCACATAGTCGCTTACGCCGCTATTGTCGGCAAGGACCAGTTCCCTCACCGCGCGGGTTAAACCACTTTCCCGCTCTAATGCTTGCACCTTTTCTGCCGTCGTAGGCTCTGGTGCAGGTTCGTTTTTTAAAATGGTGTATTTACCACCTACCAGTTCAATATGCGCTCCGTTTGCGTTGCACCATACCGCCGCTTCCGGCGGGTATTCTTTTTTAAAAGTCTGTCCAATTTTAAATTTGTTCATTAGTTCGCTCCTTGGCCAATAGCCCGCCAATTAAAAGTAGAAGTCGCATAGGACCCGCTGTAAATAGTAAAACCTGTTTTGGTTTGTGCTGTTATCGGGGCATTCGCCTCGGCTCGTGCGGTATAGCCTCCGCATACCTGTGCAAGCACTGTGTATGTGGTATTAGCAAACGCTTTTGAAAAAGTTACGATAGTGTTTCCGCCTGGCGCAACCGCAGCAGATTTACCACCTTGTTCCAGCCAACCTGATTTATATTTGCGGTACCAAGAGCCATCACTGAGTATCTGGCTATCCACCACATAGTCATAATTGGCCGGACAGTTGGAAAGGTCCGCATTGGCTTTGCCGGCAAGCGCCCCTGTAAACTCTGCCGCCTGTGCCGTACTAGCGGGCACCGCCGCAGTAAAAGATACTATCCAAGGGTACTTGATATTTTCCATAGGAGTAGCGGCCGCGTAACCGAAAGCATACCAGCGGGTCCCTTGTCCTATTGGTTGCACATTCTCGTGTGTGAACCCAGTTGCCGTAACATTATAAGGGTAATGTTCACTATCGTATGCGGCTTGGTGTCTAGTTGACATATTGCCAAACAACAACGTAGGAGGAGTTGCGTATGGTTTCCAAAAGGTTTCTGTAATAGCCGTTGTACCAATCGTTTGAGGATTAGCAAAATACCCTCCCTGTTCAAGCCAGCCATCGCTATACAGGGCATACCAATCGTTGCCGTTGACTTCTTTTTTAACAAGATATCTACCTGAGTTTTTGTGTTTCGGCAATCGCAGAGAGCCCTCCACCTCGTCCGCCACATAATAGGGG
>OIYP01000429.1_pt1 | contig 27609 bp, 18 predicted proteins | sample 1588261 | NCBI WGS metagenome assembly OIYP01 (sample SAMN03283293) | human gut metagenome | biome: human-associated habitat; material: feces | host: Homo sapiens | place: Peru | collected 2012
GGCGGACGATGTAACTGTTGCCTGTGTTCCTGATGACTGTGCCGTGCACGCGCTACTTGATATTGTCGGGGTGGATAGTCTGAGTGCCGATGGCCGGACTCAGACGGTCATGATCTCTTTGTTCTTGGCCGCGATGAGTTCCTCAACGAGCTTCATCTGCTTGTCGTGGATTTTCTGCAGATCGGCCTCAGCGTCCTTCTCAACGTCTTCAGAGAGACCGTCCTTGATGGCTTTCTTGAGCCTGTCTATACCGTCGCGGCGGGCGTTGCGGATGGCCACCTTGCACTCCTCGGCCTCGCGGTTGCACTGCTTGGTCAGGTCGCGGCGGCGCTCCTCGGTCAAGGGGGGGATGCCGAGGCGTATGATCTCGCCATTGTTCTCGGGCATGATGCCGACATTGCTGTCGATGATGGCCTTCTCGATGACGGGAAACATCTTCTTGTCCCAGGGCTTGATGGCGATGGTGCGGGCGTCAGGGGTGGTGATGGCGGCCACGTTGTTGAGCGGTACGTTGGCACCGTAGTTGTTCACGCGGACTTCATCGAGAATGTGGATATTCGCCTTGCCGGCACGGATGTGGGCCAGTACGTCTTCGAGGTGGAGCACGCTCATTTCCATTTTCTCCTCACAGCTGGCGAGGCATTGCTTTACGTCTAACATAGGTATAAGTATGGTCGTTAATAGAGATACTGTCGGCCTGTGTCCTGCCGGAGGCTTGGCGGCAGCTGCCGTGGGGCATGCCGGACGTGCCGCGGCGCGGTCGAAGCCGTGATTGTTTTCAAGTAGCAAAAATACGGTTTTTCTTTCACATACACGAAATTCGGTCTGGATTTCGCGACGTCACCGCCGGCGCAACCGTCACCATGGCCGCGATGACCAGTGCGGTACCGCCGGGTAGTCGTCGGCATCGTGCCCCGCGGCCGGACGGAATGCGCCACAGGGTCTGTGCCGGCTACTGATTACTACGTTCCGTGCCGGCACCTGTCATTGCGGCGTTGTTCTTTTAGTAAAACAGAAAACTGGTCATCATGCCTTATCATCATTGAGCTGCAACTCAATAACCCGAAAAGAATTAGGAATGACAGCAAATGGCTAAAACAAAACATCCCATCCATTTCCTACATTCTAGCCGCTTAATACCGCCTATACATTGATCCACAACATCGAATGGAAATACATCATGCCCCAATCATGCTGTATATTGCCCTTGAATTTCCTAAAACCCAAAATAATGTATATTAATTCTTCAAAAAAAGCCGGAGGCCGATGCACGGTTAAATTTTATCCCTTACCTTTGCAGCAAATTATCAAGGCTGGAAGCCACGAGCTGAACGGCCACAAGTAATGAACGAGCAATGAACTATGGGATTGCATGAAAGGATATATAAGAAGGTGTGCGACTGCATGGAGAAGGACAAACTGTTTCTGGATCCCCGGCTGTCGCTGATTCGTCTCGGGTTAATAGTCGGGACAAATACTACCTACCTGTCCAACGCCATCAACGCCTGCGCCGGGAAGAACTTCCGGCAGCTCGTCAATGACTACCGCATCAACTACGCCCTCTACCTGATGACCAAGGACGAAGACCTGAGCAGCATTCGCGGGCTCCACCTGCGTTGTGGATTCAGCTCGGTCAGCGTCTTCTACGACGCCTTCAAGCGGCGCACGGGTTCCAGTCCGCTGCAAATGCTGCGCGAGTCCGGTCAAGCCCGCTGGCATCACCGCGACGTCCCAGTCGCGTCTGAGGTCGCCATTCAGAACTAAAAACCAATTACTAAAATCCAATTCTCTCAACCGCCATTCGTGCCGGAACGGCATCACGCCCCTGCGGCAGAGCCAGCGCACGAATCTCCGGAAGTCTAAAAATCCAAGTTAATATCAATTTTAATCTCAACCAACATGAAGAGAAAATTCATCAGTGCGATTTTGTTCGGTGCCCTGATTGTGGCACCGGCTTGCACGCTTGTCTCTTGCTCGGACTATGATGACGACATCTCAAGTCTGAACACGCAGACGACCAACCTGGCTGAGCAGCTGAAGCAGCAGTCTGACGCTTTGAACGCCGCCAAGCAGGAACTGGCCGCTCAGGCCAGCGCTGCGCTGGAGGCCGCCCAGAAGGCCCAGACAGCCGCCGATGCCGCCACCACGCCTGAGGAGGCCAAGAAAATAGCCGAAGAGGCTGCCCAGAAACTGGCTGAGGCCGCTGCCGCCCAGGCCAAGGCAGAGGCTATCGACGAGGCTAAGAAATATGCCGACGACCTCGTCAGCAAGCTCAGCAGTGGTATGAGCCAGGAGAAAATCAACGCCCTCATCAAGAGCCAGCTGACTGACGTCTATGCCCGCATCTCGGCCATCGAAGACGCCAAATACCTGACGCTGAATGACCTGAGCGACGAGTTGAAGAAGTATGTCACTTCCGACAATCTGAGCGAGACGCTGAAGGGCTATGCCACGTCGGCCAGTCTCACGCAGGCCATCGAGGCCCTCAAGACGCAGTATCTCGCCGTCGAGACCTACAACAATTTCATCAACGGCGATTTCAAGACCCTCAAGGAGACCGTCGAGACGAACAAAAGCAAGTGGGACCAGACGAGCACCGACGTGCAGAAGCTGCTCAACGGCTTCGACGCTTCTAAGCTCAACGAGACACTGAAGACCATCACCAGCAGCTGGACAGAGCTCGACGCCAATGTGAGCGCCCTGAAGAAGGCTGTCGACGAGGGTACGTTCAACGCTGCCCAGCAGACCACCATCAACCAGCTCATCGAGGCCAAGACCGCTATCGTCCGCACCTCAGTGACCGAACTGAAGGCTGAGCTCCTGACGCTCTTCAACGAGGAGCTGCGCGGTCTCGTCTTCAGTGCCGACCTCTATGTGGGCGGTATTGAGGCTGTCGAATATCCTTACCTCCTGAATGTGGTGAAGGCTGAAAATGCTACCACCTACAACGGCAACCTGACCATCGACGGCCAGTCTGTCAAGGTGGCCATCGACAAGAATGACGCCAACGGTGTGGCTTGGAACTACGTGGACGGCAAGACCAGCTACGAGGGTGACCCTGTCGTGGCTGTCAATTACCACATGAACCCCTCGTCTGCCAAGGTGAACCCGGATGCCCTGTCGTTCATCTCCCGTGACGTGCAGGTCATCAACCGTGCCACCAGCAATGCCGGTATCGCCTACGACAAGAGCCTCTTCTCTGCCAGCGTGGACGGCATCCTGACGGTCGGTGTCAAGGCCACCGGCTCCAAGCTCAGCGCCACCGGCACTGGCAAGGACTACACGAACGGCAAGGACGGCGCCTCCATCTTCGCGTTGAAGGCCACCGTGAAGAGCGGCGAGAAGGACACGACCATCGTCTCCGACTATGCCATGCTCTATGCCAGCAAGCTGACGGCTGAGGCCATTGCCTACAAGGATCCGACAGAGGCCAAAAAGTGTACCGGCACGAAGAAACTGAACGATGAGCTCTGGGATACGCCTACGGCTGCCCTGATCAACAAGCCGACGGTCAGCATCGAGTACACAAGCTATGCCAACGGTTTGGACATCAAGGGCCTGCTCGTGACACACCACAAGCATGAGAGCGAGACCACCAGCGCTGTCGACCACGGTGCGCTCACCGAGGAAGAGCTGGCCAAGTACGGTCTGCACTACGAGTTCGCCCTCGTCAACTACCAGATTGGCGACAATTCGACCTCCGACAGCAAGTATGCCAGCATCGACAAGACGACCGGCGTGCTGACCACGCGTATTGTCAACAGCAAGGGCGAATCCATCGTGCCTGCCGATGACAAGGCCGCTGCCTCCGCTGTCGGTCGCCATCCGCTGATCATCGTCCGCCTCGTCAACGCCAAGGGCGCTGTGATCCAGACCGGTTTCATCAAGGTGGAAATCGCCCGTGACATCAAGGACGAGACAACCAGTGTCTTCGACAAGGGCACGAGCAGCTTCAACTGCGACGGCGCTTCCGCTGAAGTGACATGGTCTGAGGTGTCAAGCGAGGTGCTCTCCAAGATTGGCATGTCCAACTCTGAGTTCAACGACCTCTACATTCTCGCCAAGAGAAGCGGCACCAACGAGGCCAAGCAGTATGTCCTGAAGAACGGCAAGTACGTGGAGGCTACGGCTCCCGACGGTTACTACGGTACGGTCACCGAGACAACCGAGGCTGCCGGTACGATGACCAACAAGCTGACCTGGGCACTCACGAACGACGACCAGCAGAAAGTCTACGACCTGAACGGCCACACGGTGACTATCTACGTACGCTACGAGCGCAAGTCGAACGCCACGGCATTCTCCTCTGTCTACCTCCCCATCAAGGTGACGGTGACCAAGGCCGCTGCGGGCGCACTCGACGACAACAGCAAGATTGAGAAGTACTGGTATGCACAGGACGGCAACGGCGCAGGCAAGGCTTCTGTCCGCATCAACGTGACCGAGCCGCAGAGCGGCAAGACCATCACCGCAGTGGACAACTATGCGTTCGGCCGTGACCTCGCTGCCCTCTTCACGAACAGCAAGGTGGTCATCACCGGTCGCAATGACGTGACAGCCACGAAGTTCTATCTCTCGTCATCGAACAACAGTGTCAAGTTTGGCAATCTCCAGATGAGTGTAAGCAACACGACTGTACCGAACCACGACGGCAAGCAGGTCGCTGACAACGATGCCAACGAACTTGCCAACATCCTCCTGTACAATACGGGTGCTTACAACAACACGATCCTCTATGCCAGCGGTACCAACGTGGCTACATTGACTGGCAGCAAGCTGGCCTTCGACATGAGCCAAGAGAAGACGCAGCAGCTCATTAACTCTGACAATCGCACCTATGCCAATGTCAGTGTCGCTGCCTCTAACAAGTGCGGCCAGGCCGTGCCCATCACCAACCGTGAGTTCCGCGTTTACTTCCTCCGTCCGCTGAACGTGGTTGCCGCCACAGGCGCTGAGTTCCAAGATGCCCAGGGTGGCAACGCCTCTTACGCAGATGTGGCAGACCTGCTCACCTTCTCCGACTGGCGCGGCGTAGGCTTCACCGGCAACAACGGCTGGCTCTACGGCTACTATGAGGTGAAGAGCGTCACGCTCGATTCCAAGAATATTGAGACCAACCTCAATGGCGGTTTCACAAATATCGATGAGATCACCGGACTGAGCATCAAGCAGGTCAGCAACTCGGACATCAGCATCACGACACCGACCGTTGAGAACTCTGCCAATATTCTCACCAAGGTGAAGAGCTGCCTCGGCAAGATCGAAGTGCGCAACAGCAACAACACGACCCGCGACTATCAGGTAAGACTGCCGTTCACCATCACCTACGCATGGGGACAGATCAGCGTGACTGTTGAGGCCACTGTCAAGGCCACACTCGGCCAGGGCAGCGCACGCAAGTGATATGACAACCGGCCCTAGCGCCCCTGCCCACAGAGGGCGCGGCTGAATAAAAAGAAGAGGAAGTGCCCGACGCTGTGGCGCTTCCTCTTTTGCTACAAAAAAACAGAAAACGAACATCATGAAAAGAACATTCATTCCATTCTTCCTCCTGGCTGCAATCCTGGGCACTGTGCTCGGCAGCTGCGGCAAGGGCAAGCCAGAGAGTTCTGCTGATTTCAAGTCGGAACTGACCGCCGAAGACACCACCCAGATGCTCGCCCTGAGCGAGCAGTGCATGAAGGCACTCAAAGCCGGAAAGACAGACGCGGCACTGGCCATGCTCTACACCTACGACGACTCGACCGGCACCGTCAACCCCATCTCCGAAGACCTGCGCCGCGAGTTCAAGAACATGTTCATGCTCTTCCCCGTCAAGGACTTCAAGCTCCACTACTTCTCGTTCAACAACCAAGGCGTCAATGATGTGAAGTATGACATTGCGTTCATGGAGAAGCAGGAAGGCATCCCCAATACCATCGGGTTCATGTTCAACCCCGTCCGCGTCGACGGCACCTGGTACCTGACGGTCAAGCGCCCCGGCCAGCCGGTCGACTCACTGCGTCACGGCTGAGCTGGCAACCACTGTGCGGCGGAGAGACTGTGGCAAAAGTCCATCAGCCTCTCCGCCGCTTTCAGGGACTGCAGAGCCACCACCGGGCACAAGGGAACAGTCTTCTATAAGTGCGGTGTCGGGGCTGGAGCGTTTCGTCGCGATCGGCTTACAGTTCTGCGAATCATCGCTTTGTCGATGGGCACAGGTTAATAGCTGTCCCGACTATTACCACAATTCTGACATCGCCACCGAAGAGAAAGCATCAATGCACTTTTAATCAGACATATAGAACTTTAATTCAACGGCAGCGCGTCACGCCTGCGGCTCAAAAACGGGGGCTGTGTAGCACGCCGCGTGCCACATTCTCACAGCAGGGCAACCGCCAGATCCCGCAAACACAAGGCTGGAGGCGGTGGCGGCAGGTGCGGGAAAATGGCAAAACTGCAGTTACCACGAAGCCCCGTGACAGGCCACCACGACCATAGCACACCAATGGAAGTGACCGTCATGGGACAGTTCTCATATTGGGAATTGGATTTGGGTTAAAGAGTGTATTATGGCCCGGGTGGAGACGGAAATGGCTTACTTTTGCGAAGACAAAAACGACGCGGCCCCGCACGGACTCCGTGCGAATGCCGAGATTTCACCATCGCCCATGAAATACCTGGAGTTTACTTTTACCCTTCAGCCCCAAGACGAGGCGGCCGAAGATGTGCTCGCCGCCGTTCTGGCCGAGGCGGGCTTCGACAGTTTTGTGCGCACCGCCGAGCTCGACTGCCCGAGCGTGGGGCGTACGGATGACCCAGAGCGGCCTGTCATCGCCGCGCCAGCCCCTGAGGGACAGTTCAAGGCCTATGTGCCTGCCGCCACCTATGACGAGGCGGCGCTCAAAGCCGCTCTGGCCGCGTTTCCCCTGCCAGGCGTGGCGGTCAGCTACACGAAGGCCGAGGCTGAAGACCGGAACTGGAACGAGGAGTGGGAGCAGCACTACTTCCAGCCCTTGGTCATCGGTGACCGCTGCGTCGTGGCCGGCACGTTCCACAAAGACGTGCCCCGCGCCGCCTATAACATCACGATCAACCCGCAGATGTCGTTCGGCACAGGGCACCACGCCACGACGGCACAGATGATAGGCCGCCTGCTCGACGACGACATGCGGGGGCGCGACGTTCTAGACATGGGATGCGGCACGGGCATTCTGGCTATTCTGGCCCGGATGCGCGGCGCCGCCCACTGCACCGCGATAGACAATGACGAATGGTGCGTGCGCAACACGCTCGACAACCTGGCACTCAACCACGTGGACGGCATCGACGTCTGTCTCGGCGATGCGTCCACACTGGCCGACAAGGGCCCTTTCGACGTCGTCATCGCTAACATCAACCGCAACATCCTGCTGCGCGACCTGCGCTTCTACGTGCCGCGCATGAAGGCCGGCGCCATCATCTACATGAGCGGTTTCTACGTGGCCGACATCGCACGGCTGCGGGAGGAGGCGGAGCGACTGGGCCTCTCCTTCGTCGACGCCCGCTCTGAGGACGACTGGGCCTGCATCAAGTTTCGCAAGCCCTGAGGCACCGGTGCGGCTATCGCCGTGTTGGTGAGGGCCCCTGGGATACAACAAAGGCGACAGGCAGCCCTGTGCGTGATTCACGCTCAGGACTGCCTGTCGCAGTATTAAGGACCGTCAACCGTCTGTTCCAAGACTACGGCTGGCGGTGGGCAAGTCATTCCGACTGCATCGTGATCTCCAGTCGCCGGTTCTGCCGGAGGATCTCCTTGGCCAGTGCCTGGATGTCGGCGGCAGTGGTGCGCTTCACCATTTCGGTGTAGCCCGTGTGGAGGTCGATGCCGGCATAGAGTTCCCCGTAGATCACATAGCGCCAATAGTCGTTGGCCAGCACGTTCTGCCCATATTGCTTGACCAGGTACTGCTTGACCTTCGCGAGTGAGGCCGCGTTGGGGCCCTTCTCCGCGATGACGGCCAACTGGCGGTTGACGACGGGCATGAGCTCGTCGTAGCGCTTCGGGTCGGAGCGGAAGGAGATTTTCAGCATCGCGTCGGGCTTGGAGTAGCGGTCGAGGTCGAAGCTGACGCTCACGCCGTAGGTGCCGCCCTTCTCCTCACGCACAGAGTCGGTATAGGCGATCTGCAGCACGCGCTTGAGCATGTCGAGTCTGAGGTCGGTCTCGGGTGTGAACGGCAGGGCTGCGGTATAGTAGATGCTGACCATCGACGACGCCGTGGCCTGCTTCTTGCTGAACCGGTGCAACTCGTTGCCGCCGCGTATGGCCGGATAGGTGTCGGCCATCTTCTCGTTTTTATGCGTTGCCGGCAGTGAGGCCAGGTATTCGCACATCAAGGGACGGAGGCTGTCTATGTTGACATTGCCGATGATCATGACCTTGAAGCCGGCGGCGTCGCTGAAGCGCTCACGGTAGATCTGCAGGATGCGGCCATAGTCCACGCGATCGAGCGTCGCCAGTTTGACGGGCGCGGTGCGCGGGCTGTCGCCATAGAGGACGGACACGACAGAGTCGTTGTACGACACCATGGGGCTGGCCTCGCGGTTCGTGTAGAGCGAGCGGCGGCGCTCCAGCAGGCTCTTGAAGGCCGTGCTGTCAGTACGCGGTGCCGTGAAGTAGAGGTTGACCAACTGGAGCATGGTCTCGACGTCGCGGGCCGACGACGAGCCATTGATGCCCTGCGTCTCATTGTCGACATAGGGTGCAACGCGCACAATCTTGTCGGCCAGCATCTTGCGCAGCGTCGGCGCATCGTAGCCAGCGACACCGGCATCGGTGGCCGCTGCCGCGATGAAGGAGAAGTTGGGCACGTCGGCGTCCGGATAGAGCGAGGTGCCGCCCATGCCGAACATCTTCAGGACGACTTGATCGGCGTTGAAGTCGGTCGGCTTGACGTAGACCGTCATGCCGTTGCTGAGCTTGAACTCCTTGACGCCATGCCGCCCATAGTCCTTCTCCGACACAATCTTTCCGGGCTGCGGCTTGACGGGCATAAGATCGCCGCTGACGGTCGTGTCCGCATAGGCCGCATAGGTCTGTGCCTGGGCGTCAGCGATGATGCGCTCGAACTCACGCTCCGAGGGGAGCTTCACCTCCGGTTTGTCGGGGGCATAGACCGTCAGCACCTGGTTCTTGTCGGTGATCATGGCAGCTGCCGCGCGGTTGATCTCGTCGAGCGTCACCTCGCGGCCGAACTGTCCGGCCAGTCGCAGGTCCTCCTGCTCAGGCAGGATGGGTTCTGAGGCGAGGAAGTTGCGGAGGCAGCGGCCGACGAAGTAGGCGTTGCGGCGCGTGTCGCGCTCAGCATACTGGCGCTCGGCCGTCTTGAGGTACTTCGCCTTGGCACGATCGAGCTCGGCGGCGGTGAAGCCGTGCTGGCGGACGCGCTCCGTCTCAGCAATCACGGCAGAGAGAGAGCCCTTGATGTCGTCTTGCTTGCAGCCCACCTGCACGCTGAAGGCATCCTTCGTGCGCGAGACGAAGAACTGTCCGCTGCTCGCTGTGGCACTGATGAAGGGTGGGTTCTGGCTGTGCTGGAGCTCGGCGATGCGCTGGTTGAGCATGTACTTGACGAGCCATTCGCAGTAGCCGTCGCGCTGGTACTGTGACGTCCCCTTCTCGGCGTCGGGCGTGGCGTCACGCTTCATATAGAGGCGAGCCAGCACGATGGGCTGCTCAGCGTCTTTCTCGATGGCCACAATCGTCGTGTCGTTGTCCGGTACGGGATAGTAGACACGCTCGGCGGGGTGCTTGGCCTTGGGAATCTTCGAGAACAGCGTCTGGATTTTCCGCTCCATCCGGTCGACGTCGATGTCGCCGACGACAATGATGGCCTGCAGGTCGGGGCGGTACCATTTCTTATAATAGTCGCGCAAGGCACTGTACTTGAAATGATCCACCACATCCATGGAGCCTATCGGCAGGCAGTCCTCATACTTCGATCCCTTGTAGATCTTCGGCATCGCCCGCTCCATCAGGCGCTGCACAGCCATGCCGGCACGGCGTGTCCGCCACTCCTCGTGAATGACGCCGCGCTCCTTGTCGATCTCCTTGCCGGTCAACAGCAAGCCGTTGCTCCAGTCGCTGAGAATGAGCAGGCAGGAGTCCACGACGCCCTCGCGCACCGTCGGCACGGACGAGATGTTGTAGACCGTCTGGTCTACACTGGTGTAGGCGTTCAGGTTGGCCCCGAACTTGATCCCGACGGTTTCGCACCAAGGCACGATGCCGGGGCTCTTGCCGTCACCGCGGAAGTGCTTCGTCCCGTTGAAGGCCATGTGCTCGAGAAAATGGGCCAGTCCGCGCTGGTTGGGCTCTTCGAGAATCGAGCCCACGCGCTGGGCAATATAGAAATCGGCGATGTTGGGCTCTTTGGCGTTGTGGCGTATGTAGTACGTCAGACCATTGGCCAGTTTGCCTGTACGCACCGTGGCGTCAGACACAAACTGCTGCCCCCAGCAGTAGGCAGGGAGCAGCAGCATGGACAGAATCAGAATCTTTCTTATTCTCATAAACGGATATTCATGAAAGACGGTGCGGGTCACTTCAGAGTAACCTTCTGGTCACCGATGACGTAGACGCCTGCGGCAAGTCCCTTAACGGCCTCGTCGTAAGAAGAGGCCTGCTTCAGCAGCACGCCGCCAACAGTGTAAACGTCGTAATTGCTAGCCTTGCCCTCAGCCGACACGCCAGTGACAGCTGTGGTGACTGTATCGTCTATCTTGTAGCTGTAGTAGACAGAGCCCCAGCAGGCCAAGTTGGTGAACTTGGTGTCAGTGCCGTAGAACGAAGCCTCGTTGGTGAAGTTGTTGGCCATACCGCCACGGTTCATCATGACGAAGTTGTCGCCATCGATGATGGGCGCGGCGCAGAGCGCAATCATGCCATAGTCGCAGATCTGCACCTCATCGACCTTCTCATACTTCTGGTTGTCATACTTGGTCAAGAGGGCACCCTTGCCCATGTCGTAACCGAAGGTGTAGGTGTTGTTCTTGCCGACATAGACGCCGAAGTTGCCACCGATGCCGCCGTCAAGCCTTACCAGAGAGTTCTGGACGTCGCCAGTGGCGGGATCCACCTTCAGCATATAGGCCTTGTACATTTTGGACTGTGTGTTGTCGAGGAACACCTTGTCGCCGTCAGAGAAACCGCCGGTGATGAGACCGGTGCTGTAGAGGCTGCCGTCTACCAGCTGCATGTTCTTGTTTTGCAAGGCAAAGCGGTTGCGGGTGTCGGGAGCAGAGGTGATGGCCTTGACGTAGTTGACGCTCAGGTCGCTGGCATTGACAGAGGCGAAAATCATGGTCTGGCGATCGGCGCTGGCGGCAATGGCCTTGCCACCGAGGGTCAGGCCGTCGCCCTTGACACGGCCGTTCAGATAGATCTTTCCGTCGCTGACGATCAGGTTGTCAAAGAAAGCACAGTCAGCAACGCCTTCAGTCGTAAGGGTGCCAGTGACGTAGCCATTCTTGTCGAACTTGGCGATGAACATGTCACCGACTGAGAGCTGGGAGTCACCGGTCCAGTTGACATTGCTCTTTGCGAAAAGGGTGTCAACAGTGCCTTCGGCGGTACGGAGGAACAGCTTGGTGCGGAAGTTACCGCAGATGTAGATGTTACCATCGGCGTCAGAGTCCAAGCCATAGGTGTAGGCGTTCTCCTTGGTGGCGTACTTGTAGCCAGCCTCGCCGGCATCGTAAGTCTGGCCGCAGATGAGGCGCGTCCACTCCAGTTTACCGCTCTTGTCGAGCTTCAGGAGCAGGAAGCGGTACTCGCCCTTCTTGGTCCACATGTCCTTCACGGTCGTTGTGGCGCCCGTGGCGTCAACAAACTCAAGTAGGTTGTCGAGGCCTGCATTGGGCTGCCAGGCACGCGTCTTGACGGTCATCACGGCACCGCCGTCCGCTGTGGCCTTCACGGCTGTACTCGTCTGCTCGACGTCACCCTTCTTCGTGTAGGCGAACCACTCAACGGCACCGGTCTGCGCATTGACCTTCTGCAACAGCATGTTGCGGTTCTGGCTAGCGCCGGCGGAAGTGTCGTACGTGCTGCCCTCGATGGGGGTGCCTGAGGCGTCGGTCAATGTCTCGCCGTCGAACTTCACGTTCAGGGTCTTATCAGTGGTGGAGAACTGGGTGCAGATGAGGTAATTACCGTCGAGCGCCTTGTCCATGGCGATGACGTTGTCGCCGGACGTTGTCTGGCCGTCTACTGAGTGGGCCCAGTTGAAGGTCAGGTAGCCATCGGCAAAGGCAGTAGCTGCCATGGCGAAGGCTGCAAACACTAGAGATGTAATCTTTCTAATCATAATTCGTGGTGTTAAGTGAATAAAAGTTCTTAGTATGTTAGGTTTGCGGGTTTCTTATTTCTCAGAACCGGACGCCGGCGTTCACCTCAAGCTGGTTGCTATGGGCGGCGCCCGCATAGCTGCGGTACTGCCAGGCGAAGCTCACGTAGGGCATGAACCCTGTTCCGGCCTGCCAGGCCGCCTCAGCCTGGCACACCGTCTGCCAGCGGTGGGCAGACAGGTAGGTGTAGTAATGCCTGACGGGGGTGAGCATCGCGTCCTGTCCGACGCCGTCGGGCAGGCTTAGGCTGTGGCTTAACGCCCATTCATGCTGGCCGGACAGCCGCCCGGTCAGGAGAAAGCGGCCAGTGACGGCATGGCCGTCGATGCCAAGCGCGGTCTGCAGGGCCGACGCCTTCATGCGGCGGCGGGGCTCGAGATAGCGCTCGTCATGGCTGGCGTAGGCGGCCTTCAGGCTGAGCGCATAACCGTTTCCGCGTTGCACCGCCTGCTGCCAGACGGCTTGCGCCCCGGCCCGCCAGACCTGCTGACGATACTGTGTCGCAGCGGCAATCTTCGGGAAGATGTTGTCCTGCGCCGTGCCGAAGACATTCTCGGTGCCATTGCGCACCTCCACATCGGCGAAGGCCGCCGCGCCATAGCTGGCACGGCCACAGTCCAGACTATAGCCGATGACCGTGCTGGCGTCATGCGTGACCAGCGTCGACATGGGCAGCTGGTTCAGCGAGGAGATAATCTTATCGATATCTGAGCGCTCATAGCCGGCATGGGCGAAGAGGCCTTGGTTGTCTCGCTTGGTGAACGTGGCCATACCGCCCCAGGCCCAGCCATTATAGTAGGTGCCGGTGTAGTCGCCGCGGAAACGGTAGTAATCCATGCCAAGCCCCGTGAGGTGGTAGATGACGGGCATGCTGACCTCGTTATAGATCTCCACCTCGTTCGTCTGCTTGTACTTGCGTGCCGACAGGGCGATACCGGCCAGACTGCTGTCCGTCAGGAGATACGACGCGCCGACTTTCGCCCGCAGGTCGCCGGTCAGGTTCTTGGGGCGCGGGTCTTTCGTCCGGTATGCCATCACGGCTGTGTACTCGCCCTCGGCCCCGATGTTGAAGCGCCCCACCGGCCAGGAGAAGCCGCCCATGAAATGACAGGTCTCGTGCCGGGTCGTCCCGCCGACGGTGTCAGCCATGGCGTAAGGGGCGATGACGTCGAAGTCCGACGACTCGCAGAACCGTATGTCGCGTGTCCGGCCGTTCACATAGTCTGCCTGTCCCCACAGTGTGGCCTTGCCCTTGTGCAGGTAGGCGTCCATGTGGCCGGCGCCGATGCTGTGGCCAGTGCCATACTCCAGGCGAACGGGCGACGTGGCGTCGGCATAGCTATACTGGGCATAGACGGCGTTGAGCGACGTCTTGAAGCGCAGGCTCTGCATCGACGGGTTGCCAAAGACCTTACTGCGGAGTTGGGCCATGGGCGAACGGTGCTCGACGGTGCTCGCTGCCAGCGAGTCGGCAGGCGGCACGGCGGCGCGGCAGGGCGCCGCTGCCAATATCAGTATGGCCGGTATGGTGAGCCTTGTTTCCATCTTCTCATTTCTTAGGTTGCACACCGTCGTAGGTCTCGACCGTAGCTTTCGTGCCGGCCGCGTCTATGGCCGTGTGCTGGGCTTCGATCACAGAGGGGATGCACTCGGTGTTGAAGTCCTCAGTCGAGTTATTGGTGTCTTTCAGTTTCATCGTTCCGTCAGGGTTCAGGTAGAGCATCTTGCGGCGTATGCTTCTGAAATAGCGGGTCTTGTCGTGGTCGATGTAGCCGCAATGCGTCCAGCCGGCATCAACAGTCGGCGGCAGTATGTTCCACAGGCGCTTGCTCTCCACACTGCAGTTGACACCATCCACAATCCAAGCGTTGGGCATCTTGTAGGCGTCCTGCTGCATCGGGAAAGTGCCCTGCGGCAAATACATGGTATAGTAATAGGTGTACTTATACTTCTTCAGATACTCCTCCTTGCCTATCGGGATACGCGCCAAGGCGAACGACGTGAAACCGCGATTGTGCAGGACATAGAACGAGAGCGTGTAGCAATACCACTTGTCCAGATTGGGCACCGTCTCACTGTCGATGTCCATGTGGGTGGGCTTGGTCGACACGTCGTACCATTCAAAGTCCGCATGGCTCAGGTCGAACGAGTTGGGGTTGGCGTTGCGGTGGTCGATGCCGGTGTCGCAGATGATCATCGACTCGCCTGGCTTGACAGGGTGATCCGTGCCCGAACCGGGGATGACGTACAGCGACCATATGGTGAAGGTGTCCTTGCGAATGTCGGGCGTATAGTCGAAATAGAGTGTCGACTTGAACTGCGACTCACAGAAGGCCAGACCGTCGGCGTAGAGCACATGGTCGGTGTTGTTGTAGATCTTGAAATAGCTGTCGCCGTAATACTGCGAGCCCGAGGCCCGCAACGTTCCGGAGAAGAATATCTCTTCGAAGATGAAATCGTCATTTTCGGTCGAGAGGAAGGTCTCGATGGGGAGGGTCTGGGCCGCGCCGGTCAACGCCACGTTCTGTGCTGAACCGGTCAGGCGCCCACTCGCCTCGGAGGTCTCCCCGTCTTCGTTTTTCACGGTGTAAGCCACCTCCGCCGAGTAGGAGCAGTCATAGAGCCCTTCAGCCAGTGTGACATTGTCCAAACTGGTCAGGACAGTCACCGCACCGGTCGTCAGGTTCTTGATTTTCAGCTCTTGGCTCTTTATCTTTATCCCGTCGACGCCCTCGGGCAGACTGAGAGCCACGGTGGTCTTGGTCTTCGCGATTTCCTCGTTGTCGGAGCAAGACGTGAGGGCGGCGAGCGTGGCCAGTCCCAGTGTCAGCACCGACAGCGCGAGCGCCATCAGGCATTTGCCGTATATTCTCATAGTTGTCATAGTCATTTCAGATGGTGAAGTTGGCCTCGACGCCGAAGTACGGCGACACGTTGCGGCGCACGACGCGCCCATTGGCCTTGTAGTCGGGCATGTAGTCGAGTATCTTGTTGGCGAAGAAGGACAGCCGCATGTACCGGCCGATTTCTTTCGTCACCTTCAGGTTCACAATCATCGACATCGGAACGGTGAAGGGCTTGAAGATGTCGGTGTTGTAGGTTTTGACCAGTTGCTTGAGGTAGATGTCCTGCTCGCTGTCGGCGGTGAAGCCGTGCAGCTGTCCGTCGGCGGCTGAGATGTAGGCCATGGGGCGACCGTTCTTCCACAGGGTCTTCGTCCGCACCAGCCACATGCTCTGCACCGACGTCGTGAAGATCAGTTTCCACTCAGGCACCTGGGTGTCGAAGGTGACGTTGGTGTTGAGCCGGTCGTTCTGCCGGCCGTCGTTCCAGTCGTAGAGGCCCACATACTTGTCGCTGACGGCCTGGTTGTCTATCACCGTGCTGACACTCTCAAACATCGGCTGGCTGTTGGTGTAGGTGGAGCGGAACCACGCACCGGTGATGTTCACACGGGTGCGGAGACAGGCGATGCGCTGTGAGGTGAACTGCAGTTCGACACCCCGCTTCAGCAGCCGGCTGCCGTTGGACGACTGCTGGTAGCCGTCGAGCACTTGCCTCTCGGTGTAGGGCAGTGTATGGTAGTCGCGGCCGGCCGTCATCTGCGTGGCGTCATACTGATTGTAGGTGTAGGTGCCGTAGACAGCGGAGTAGCGGAAGCCCGAGGTCATGCGCTCCATGAAGTAGTCCACCGACAGCGTGTTGTCGTTCCAGCTCATGTCCAGCCGGATTTCCCACTTGCGGTTGCGGGCGGGCGTGAGCTTGTAGTTTGTCGGGTCCTGGATGTAGGTGTGGACGATGAAGCGGCTGTCTTCCGTCGGATTGGCCGTGTCGTAGTAGGCCAGACAGATGAAGTTGCTGTAGTACTTATCCGGGTAGAGGTAGTTGAGCGTCGGCATTTTGGTAGTGATGCCGTAGCCGCCATTGAGCGTCACTTGCATCGGCTTGCCGCCGAGACTGATCTTGGGGAAGTGCCAACTGAGGTTCACGCGGGGGTCAGCATAGATCTTCCCGCTCATCTCGTAGCGCGACGACAGTCCGGGAAGCATGTTGAGCCTGACGCCGCCCATGAGCTCAAAGGAGTGCTGTCCGGCGGTGACCGTCATCTGCTCCTCGCCGAAGACGGACAGGTTCTGCAGCGCCGGTATGTCCGAGTACCTCCTTGGCCGGGAGTTCCAGCCGGTCACGCTGAGCGGACGGTGCATGTCGTAGACCTGGCCGCGCCCGTAGTTTTTGCTGAGATCCCAGTCCAGGCCAAACTTGAAGGCGTTGTCTGTGCCCAAGGCCTTGAAGTCCATCAGGCCCTTAGCCTTGACATAGGCGTTAAAAGGCTTGCCGTCGCAGAGGTAGTCAGCCACATACTCGGCATAGACCGCCTGCGCCTCGTTCTCACCGTCGCTCCACGACAGGGGCACGATGCCGTAGCGCTGCGGCGCTACCAAGCGCCGCTGGTGAAGACGGTCAAACTGCATGCTCACCATCGCGGTGGCCTCCACTTCCCGCAGCAGCGCCTTGGGCCGCCGCAGACTGATGCCGTTCATCAGGGCGACGCGGCTGTAAGAGGACCGGTACGCGTCTATCCGGCCATAGTTGAGGTCGGGGTCGGCCTTGCTGTCGTCGAACGACCCGGAATAGTCGAGCGAGGCGTTCCATTGCAAGGTATTGGCGGCCTGTGTCTTGCGACTGGTCAGACGCAGTGAACCCGTCAGGCGCTTGTAGTTTTCGAGGTTGTCCGTCGGGTCTATCTTGGAGTCCAAGTAACCGAAGTCCGCGTTCAGCACAGTCGCCTTCCGCTCGCCCAGCGCCAGTCCTTTTCCTATAGAGAAGAGCTTGCTGTAGCCGTCGGCCTTGAACCGCGCGGTCAGGGGCATGGCACGGCGTATCTTTTTGATATAGACGACGCCGCTCGTCAGGTTGCCGTATTCCGCCGACGGGACGCCGCGCACCACCTCCACGCTCTCGATGTCGTCTGTCGGGATGGTGCGCATGTCGACACCGCGGTTGGTGATGTTGCGGTTGTTCTCCGCCGACGACGTACTGACAGACGACTGCGTGTCGGACAGCGGCGAGTACTGCATGTTGGCGTCTGTCGACAACGGCACGCCGTCGACGACAAACTGTGTGCCGAGTGACGATATGGCGTAGTTGTTGTTGCGTGTCTGGGTGCCGTAGGCGCCCATGGTTCCGGTCTCGCGCAGCGACAGCGTGTTGGCCTCTCCCATATTCGGGTCTTTGGCATAGCCGCCGGGCAGCAGTTCCATCAAATCGGCCAGACTGTTGGGCTGCAAGTGCCTCATGGCGTCGCGCCTGATGACAGAGGAAGTGACAGGGCCGCGTCCCTCGCGGGCGGTGACGACCACCTCACCGAGCTTCGCGGCAGGCTGTAGCCGCACATCGAGATTCACGTCGCCGCTGGCGTCAATGCGCCGTGCGTACCGCTTGAACCCGACGTAGGATATCCGGATTGTGTAGGCACCGCCCTTGACAGCCGACAGCCTGAACATGCCATGGCTGTCCGTGCGCACAGACTTAGCCTCCGGTCCGGCCAGCACCACGGTGGCTGCGACCAAAGGCTGTCCGTCCATAGCGTCGCAGACAGTTCCTGTAATAAGGATATGCTGCCGGGTCTGGGCTTGGGCTACAGAATAGAGAAATGATAAAATCAGAATCAGGGTCCAGGTTTTACGTATAGGCATCGTTCTATTTTTATGGTGCAAAGGTAGGGCTTTGGCGTTCGGGGCACAATACCCATTACCGGGTAAATCCCGCTCGTGCGCACCAGCATTGCCACGGCACGTCCATGGCAGAGTTGCCGTGTCACCACTTCTAGGGATAGGGTTCCCCCACATCGCTATGCCTTGTTGTCAGAACAATGTGGAACCGGCCCTATATAATATAAGGAGGAGACACCGCTGTGTCAGTCCAGTCCTCGCCACACCTCACTTGCCAATCCCCTGCCGGCCTAAATTTTGAGTTTAACACTGCTTGCTTTCAGTGCCCGGAAGCCGTATCTTTGCAGCAGAGTAAAAGGCTGTCCTACGCGGATGGCCTTTTATTGTGCCCCGCAGTGACCGATTTTGCCACCATATGGCAAAATCGAGGCGGTTTTTCCGGGCAACTTCCCTAGGGCCCGGAAAAATTTGCTCTGAGCTAATTCAAATTTGCCCTAGGGAAGTTTCGCTGAAGTCTCATTTTAACATTCTGTACAAGCTCGAAGGTTAAAGAAGTTAAGGTGCCGTTTGGACAATTGGGGCAAAAAGGTGAAGCGGCGGGTGGCGTATTGCTATATTATGGGCTATATTCTGGGGCCGTCAGGCAACCTCGGGCGTCCCGGATTCGTCAACCGGAAAGAAGATATATCTGTGCGAGCCCCAAGCACAAAACGTCGCAAACAGTCTGCCGGAGTTCCCCTTGTTAGTAGAGAGGGGCTTGGGACAGAAAAATTCCAGTCTGAAGCCTGTGTCGCAATGACTTCGGACTGGAATTTGAGCTTTCTCGGTTTTGCCGGACAGCAATACTAGGAAACAGGGGACATCACGCCATTTGGCTGTTGGAATGGCTGAGGCGGTTTGGGCGCTTGCCGAAGAGCAGTTCCCAAACCTTGTAGACGTAGCGTAGGCTCAGCAGGAGTGTGCAGGAGCATACGCCATTGCTCCGCAACGCCCGGCGATGGTCTTTCATGATCTGGCGGTGGCTGCGCAGGCCGGAGGTCGAGGTGCCGCCGGTGCGCATCGTCACGAAATCCTTGGGCAGGCACACCGTGGTGATGCCATGTATATAGATGAAGCGGAGAAGGCATTCGAAATCGGCCGCCACCTTGTAGCGGGTGTCGAATGCGCCGTAGTTGCGATAGATTTGTCGCCTGCAATAGAAAGAGGGGTGGGCGGGCATGAACCCCAGAATCATCCAGCCGCGCGAGAAGCGCTGGGAGGAGTAATAGCGCACGGTACGGGCCAAGTCGTCGGGCTTGACATAGTGCACATCACCATATACAGCGTCGGCACCGGTGCGCCCCAGCGTTTCGGCGACTGTGGCCAGCACGTCGTCAGAGGTATAGAAGTCGTCAGAATTGAGGAACCCCACCACTTCACCGGTTGCCATCGCTATGCCCTTGTTCATGGCGTCGTAGAGTCCATTGTCTGGCTCACTGATCCATCTCATGCGCCCGTTGAAGCGCGGCTCGTAAGTGCGGATGATGTCTACCGTGCCATCAGACGATGCGCCGTCGATCACCAGATATTCAATGTCCTTGAATGTCTGCCGTAGCATACTCTCGAACGTGTCGCGCAGTGTTGCGGCACTGTTATATGCGGTTGTGATGACTGAAATCTTCATTCGTAATCGGGTGTTATCAAAACGGGCGTCCTCTTTTCGTCCATGGCTAGAACAGTAAGTCTTTCAGGATTATCAATCTGAACATGAATTTCTTCAGCAGTGGGTATTTGCTCTTGCTGGCAGAGGTCGAGTTGTTGCCGGTGTGGCGGCGAAACATGACCAGTTTTTCTGGAATGAACTTTAGCCGGAACCGGTAGGCGGCCACGTTGCCTATCCAGATATCGTGCATCGGGATGTCACGCTTGAAGGGGAGTGCGGCTTCGAGCACGTTGCGGCGGAAGGCCATGCAGCAGCCGAGGTAGCCGTTCTTGATCAGCAGGTTGTAGAAGCGTCCCGGGCGGGTGCTGTTTTGGGCGTAGAACGAGGGGTGGAGCACGTTCAGCCCTTGGTCGACGACGACCGCGTCGCTCGTGACGCAGTCATAGCGTTCGAGGTAGGCCATGCAGACAGCCACCTTGTCGTCTGTCCAGACATCGTCCTGGTCTGCCAGAAAGATATAGTCTCCCTTGGCTTGGCGGAGCGCGTGCTCGAAGTTGCGGATCAGGGAGCCGCAAGCTGGCCCGGTGACCACGCGGATGCGGGCGTCGCCCGCTTCGCCAACGGCGGCGAGCGTGCCGTCGGTCGAGCCGTCGTCGGAGACGATCACTTCGTCTTCGGCGCCAAGTTGCTTCAGGATTGAGGCCAGCTGCTGCCGGATATATGGTTCACCGTTGTAGGTCGCTAGACAAACCGATATCATAGTTTGAGTAAATATTGTGCGACGAACAGACGCAGGAAGTCTGTACGCCGGGTCCTTATGGCCAGTGCCAGTGTGTGCCTGACGACATGCAGGAAAAAGCGGCGGCGTCCGGTCACGGCACGTGCCCCTTCCAGATAGAAGCGGTAGCGCGTGAGGAGTTTGCCTGCATCGGTCTCTTCGTTTGAAAAGTTTTGCGCCGCATCTTTTTCTATAACATAGAAACGTGGCGTCACAGCCTGTAGTCTGTTGAAGAAATCGAAATCCGCAAAGTCGAGGCGAATTTTCTCATTGTAGCCTCCGGCGCGCTCGAATACCGTCGTGCGGATACACGCGCCGCTGTTGACGGGCAGGAATCCGCCCCAGGCATGGCTGCCTGCGGGCAGGCGGCAACCGCGTGCCCGCAACGCTGTGATGCTAACGGGTGAGAACGGGCGACCGTCACCGTAACTGAGATTGGGTACAAAGAGATCTTCCTCGGGGTGTGCGCCGATGGCGTGCTCCAGTGCCGCGATGTAGCCGGGAGCGAACCGCGTATCCTGGTCGAGGAGCAGGACAAACTTGTAGCCGCGCTCAGTGGCCACACGGTTGCCGAGGTTGTAGGCCGCCGATACCCCGCGGTTATGTCCGTCGTTGTGGTAGATGATGTGCGGGTTGCCGGTAGCCAAGGGAGCGTTGAGCGGCGACGGCGAGTTGTCGTAGACGAGCACATCGCGTCCCGTGAGTTCGGGCTGGAGCGAGCGATAGGTGTTGCAGGTAGTCAGGTCGGCGCCGTAGACCACAATGACAGGCAGGATCCTCATGCGCCGGGATTTAACTTTGGGAAGGTGCTGCCCGACGGCGGTACGGCACACATCGCGTCATTGCCCTTCGGCATCATAACCGAAGAGACCGCCACGAAAGAGAGTTTTCTCTCTACGCGGCGGTATGGTATGGGGCTTTTGCCCTGTCTTGATGTCGTCCGGTCGAACTGCATGGGGCAAAGTTAATAATTTAATTTGAATGTAGCAACCTCTAGCAGCCAAGACATCGCGTTGCCCAGACTTTCGGGGGCGGTGTGGCCGGGGAGAACCGTCAGTTGACGATGAGTTGCGGGAAATACTGGCGGAGAATCTCAGTGGCACGGGCCAGTTGCTCAGGGGTGTTCTCGCAGGTGCCTTTCAGTTTGTAGTCCATGCCGAGGGCTTCGTATTTGTGGGCCCCGAGGGTGTGGTAGGGCAGGAGCTCGACGCGCTCTATCTGCCTGTAGCCGCCGAAGTGCTCGCCGAGACGGTGCAAGTCGGCCTCAGCGTCGCTCAGGCCCGGCACCAGAACATAGCGGAGCCAGAAGGGGTGTGCCTCCCGTTCGAGCCATTCGGCGGTGCGCAGTGTCTGGGTGTTGCTGCGGGCTGTGATGCGCTCATGGCGTGCCGGATCCATTTCCTTGACGTCGAGCAGGACGAGGTCTGCCAGCCGCAGGAGCTCCTCGACGTGCTGGTTCCAGAGTCCGCCGTTGGAGTCGACGCAGATGTGTATGCCGGCCTCGCGCAGGCGCCGGAACAGCGGGATGAGCGCTTCGGCCTGCATGGTCGGCTCACCGCCAGAGAAGGTGATGCCGCCACGCTTGCCGAAGAAGGGTTTCATCGATATGGCCTGGCCGAGGATATAGTCGGGCTCTGTGAGGCGGCTCTCGCCGATGGCATCGATGGTGTCGGGGTTGGCACAGTAGAGGCAGCGGAAGGGGCACCCCTGCATGAAGACCACGTAGCGGAGGCCGGGGCCGTCGAAGGTGCCCATGCTCTCATAACTGTGGACGCGGAGTAGGGACATGTTGGTTGTCTTTAGGTGTTTAGAGCGTTAAGGGAGCCGGAAAGCCCCGCCGGTGCAGACGCCGGCTGGGGCTTTCTGGCTCCCTTGATGTCTTGGTTTCAGCAAGGAGCTGCGGTTCACATGCGTTCGTGGAACGAGCGTGAGATGACTTCGAGCTGGTGCTCGCGTGAGAGCTTGACGAAGTTGACGGCGTAGCCGCTGACGCGGATGGTCAGCTGCGGGTATTTCTCAGGGTGCTCCATGGCGTCTTCGAGCATCTCGCGGTTGAGCACGTTGACGTTCAGGTGGTGCGCTCCCTTGGTGAAGTAGCCGTCCATCATTGTGACGAGGTTCTCGACGCGTTCCTCCGGTGTCGGGCCGAGGCTCTTCGGCACGATGGAGAAGGTGTTGGAGATGCCGTCTTGCGAGTCGCGGTAGCGCAGTTTGGCGACGCTGGAGAGCGAGGCGATGGCACCGTTCTTGTCGCGGCCGTGCATGGGGTTGGCGCCGGGGGCGAAGGCGACGCCCTTGGCGCGGCCGTCGGGGGTGGCGCCTGTCTTCTTGCCATACATGACGTTGGAGGTGATGGTCAGCAGCGAGAGCGTCGGGCGGGCGTTCTTGTAGACGGGGAGCTTCTTCAGTTCCTCGGTGAAGAAGTAGACGAGGTCCACGCCGAGGTGGTCGACGCGGTCGTCGTTGTTGCCGAAGCAGGGGAACTCACCCTCGATGTCGAAGCCCTCTGTCAGACCGATGTCGTTGCGGCGGGCTGTCACCTTGGCATACTTGATGGCCGAGAGGGAGTCGAGTGCGATGGAGAGACCGGCGGCACCGTAGGCGATGTTGATGCGCGGGTTCGTGTCCACGAAGGCCATCTGGGCCTTTTCGTAGTAGTACTTGTCGTGCATGTAGTGGATGATGTTCATGGCCTCGTTGTAGACGCGGGCGATGTGGGTCAGCACCGTCTTGTAGTTGCGCATTACCTCCTCGAAGTTCAGGTGGTCGTCGCTCAGCACGGGGATGCCCTCGACCATGAGTGTGCCGGTGTTCTCGCAGCGTCCGCCATTGATGGCGAGCAACAGGGCTTTGGCCAGGTTGCAGCGCGCGCCGAAGAACTGTATCTGGCGGCCGATGTCCTGGAACGACACGCAGCAGGCGATGCCATAGTCGTCGCTGTGGCGCACTTCACGCATGAGGTTGTCGTTCTCATACTGTATGGAGCTCGTGTCGACCGACACTTTGGCGCAGAAAGCCTTGAAGCCCTCGGGCAGTTCAGGGCTCCAGAGCACGGTGAGGTTGGGCTCGGGCGACGGGCCGAGGTTGTAGAGCGTCTGGAGAAAGCGGAACGAGGTCTTCGTCACCTTTGTGCGGCCGTCGTTGAAGCGTCCGCCGATGGCCTCGGTCACCCACGTGGGGTCGCCGGCGAAAATCTCGTTGTAGGCCCCCATGCGGAGGTGGCGCACCATGCGGAGCTTGATGACGAACTGGTCGATGAGCTCCTGGGCGAACGTCTCGTCGATGATGCCGTGGCGGAGATCATACTCGATGTAGATGTCGAGGAACGACGACACGTTGCCGAGCGACATGGCGGCGCCGTCCTGCTCCTTGACTGCGGCGAGGTAGGCCATGTAGACCCACTGCACAGCCTCGTGGGCCGAGTAGGCGGGGCGGCTCAGGTCGAGGCCGTAGATTTCGCCCAGCTTCTTGATTTCGCCGAGGGCCCTGATCTGCTCGGCCACTTCCTCACGTAGGCGGATGCGCTCGTCGGTCATGGGGCCGCCGAGGTGCCGAAGGTCTTCCTTCTTGGCGGCGATGAGGGCGTCGATGCCGTAGAGGGCCAGGCGGCGGTAGTCGCCGATGATGCGGCCGCGGGCATAGTTGTCGGGCAGTCCGGTCAGGAAGCCGAGTGAGCGGAAGCGGCGGATCTCTTCGGTGTAGACGTCGAAGACGCCGTCGTTGTGTGTCTTGCGGTAGTGGGTGAAGATGTCATTGACCTTGGGGCTGACCTCAACGCCGTTTTCGGCGCAGGCCTTCTCGACGACCTTGATGCCGCCGAAGGGCTTGATGGCGCGGCGCAGCAGCTCGTCGGTCTGCAGGCCGACGATGAGCTCGCTGTCCTTATCTATATAGCCGGCAGCGTGTGAGGTGATGGTCGAGACAGTATTGGGGTCGAGCGAGCGGACACCGCCGTTGGCGCGTTCCTCCTCAAGCGCCTTGAGACAGATGTCCCAGATGTGGCGCGTGCGCTCGGTCGGGCCGGCGAGGAAGGAGGCATCGCCCTCGTAGGGCGTGATGTTCTTTCGCACGAAGTCAGTGACGTCAATCTTGTGGCTCCATGAGCCGTCGATGAAACGGGAAGTCAAATCCATAAATCGGTTGCGTTTGTGGGTTGAGTGTGATTAAGGCCGGCAAAGGTAGCCATTTTTTTTGAACGAGCCTAATTTTGGACTGAGAAAACCGCTATCTATCAGCGGGTTTCTATCACTGTATCTGGGTATTCGGCACTGTCCCGCTGCCCTGCTTGGAGAAGTGGATGTCGCCATCTGTGATCCGGACAGGTGCCAGCTGGATTGCCAAGTGGCCGTCGGTGTTGGGGGCCAGCGTGAAGAAGGCGGCGTCGCCTGGCGCAGCGAGGCGACGCCGCAGGCTGAGGGCCACGTGTCCCATGGTGCGCCGCAGGTTGACCTCTATGCAGGGATGAAGGGCCAGTTCGCCACTGGCGCGGCGTATCACCATCATGTCGACGCCGAGCGGTCCGGCATAGCGGCCGGCCAGCAGGGTCTCCAGCCGCTTGCTGAGGCTGGTGCGCACGGTGTCGAGCACGGTGTGGAGCGACTGTGGAAGGGCGGTGCGGAGCAGCGGTTCGGCGGCGACGATGTTGCCGCTATAGCCGCCTGCCGGCGATGTTGTGAAGACCGACAGGCCGTCATAGGTCACGCTGCCGTCGGCGCCGGCGGTGAATTCCATGGCGCAGTCGCGCACGCCATGGTAGAAGGGTTCCACCTCTACCGCTCCCTGCCGGTCCAGTAGCTTGCCGATACGGGGCCAGGCCTTTACGGCGTCGTCTGGCCCGACGCGGAACACGCCACGCCCGCTGCACGACCATGGCGCCTTGACCACGACCTGCGGGCCGAAGTCGGCCATCGCCTGCGCGACATCGGTGGCCGTCACGCACCAGCGGCTGCGGCCCACTGTCTGTTCACCGGCGTCGGCCCGCACGTCGGCGAGGAGGCCGACCGCTGTGGCACGGCTCGACAGTTGCCGTATGATAGCCAGTGCCGACTGGCTGGGCAGCAGGGTGGCGGGCACACCGGCGTCGTGCAAGCGCTTGGCGATGTGTGCGTCCCAGCCCCACGGCGCCACGCCAGCCAGTCCGCCAGCCACAGCGTCGGCCAGTTGGCGGCGCTGTCCGTTGGCCGTGAGCGCGCTGCCGTCGGCCAGCCACACACAGTCGTCTGGCGCGGCCCAGACGGTGGGCAGCGTGTCGAGGTCAGCAGCCAGACGGCGGGCGGCGGCTGTCGGGGTATAGTAAGGAGTGTTGGCGGCGAGGGCTTCGTCGTGCGACGGGTTGAAGACGTGGAGCAGGGGCATTGTGCGGCAGGCTGGGGTTCACTGTGCGGGGGCGTCGTCGCTGCTCAGTGCCCCGCTGTCGAGCAGTGGGGCCAGCGCCCGTTCGGCACAGGCATAGCCTTCGTCGTAGAGGGCGGTGAGCTTCTTGATGTCGCGCTCCAGCCGCCCCACCTCCAGCGGGTGTTCGGGACGGATGGCGATGACACGGCCCTCATCTTCGAGGCGTTCGACGAGGTCGAGTTGCACGTTGTAGCAGGCATGGCGCTTGCTGAGCGCCACCCGCAGCCGGGGATAGTTGCGGTAGATGAAGCGGGGCATCTTGATGTCGCGGTCGGTGGAGCGGTAGCCGCGGTTGCGGGTGAGGACGACGACGTTGCGCGGGTGGCCGGTGGCGATGGCCCGGTCGACGGGGATGGAGTCGACGATGCCGCCGTCGAGCATCGGGTGCCCGTCGATGTCGACGATGGGGCAGACGAAGGGCAGGCTGCTCGAAGCGCGGGCGATGCGCACCAGGCGCTCCCGGTCAGTGCGCTCGGTCAGGTAGCAGGGCAGCCCCGTGCGGCAGTCGGTGGTCACCATCTCGAAGGTCATGGGATTGGCGAAGCAAGCGGCATAGTCGAAGGGCAGCACACGGTTGGGAATGGTGTCGTAGATGGTCTGCGCATCGAGGATGCTGTGCTGTGTCCAGAGGTATTTGAGGCCGATGTAGTGGTACTTGTCCAAGAGATCGATGTTGGTGGCCTTGGCACGTCCGCGCTGGCGGCTCATGAACGAGAGTCCGTTGCAGGCACCTGCCGAGACACTGACGCCATAGGCGAATCGCAGGTCGCGGTCGAGCATATAGTCGAGTGCCCCACTGGTGAAGACGCCGCGCATGCCGCCTCCTTCCAATACAAGGCCGAGGTTCCGGTCTAGAATCATCTGTCTGGTCTCTAAAGATATGGTTTTACAAAAAAGCATTGCAAAGATATATGTTTCCAAAAGAAAATCAGTATCTTTGCCCAAGGAAAACACGGTCAAGCGCTCAGTCTGCCACATTTTCCTGCCCCGGGGAAAGTCCGCCGCAGGGATTACAGCCGAAACTGCCAACCGTGATAAGCAAACAGCCGCTGACGGTGCCGCTTCACGCTCACCGCGGCGATCGGTGGCCACATGCACGACTCAACCCCAACATCCATATTCACCATGCTCTTTTCCAAAGACACATACACTGGCCGGCGCCGGCAGCTCCGCGAGCTCGTCGGCAGTGGCCTTATCCTCATCTTCGGCAACAACGAAAGCCCCATGAACTGCCCGGCCAACACCTACAAGTTCCGCCAGGACAGCTCGTTCCTTTATTTCTATGGCCAGCACCGCGACGGCCTCGTCGGTGCCATCGACGCCGACACGGGCGAGGAGACGCTCTTCGGCGATGAGATTGACATCGACGACATCGTCTGGTATGGCGCCGTCACCTCCGTGACCGAGATGGCCGCTGAGTGCGGCGTGGCCAAGGCGGCTCCCATGGCGCGGTTGGCCGATGCCGTCAGCGCCGCCGTCAAGAGCGGCTGCACGGTTCACTTCTTGCCGCCCTACCGCTTCGACACGCAGATACAGATCATGGACTTGCTCGGCATTCACCCCAGCAAGCAGCGTGAGGCCGCCTCTCTGCCACTCATCAAGGCCGTCGTCAAGCTCCGCTCCAAGAAGAGCGCCGGCGAGATTGAGGAACTCGAGCGCGCCGCCGCCATCGGCTACGAGATGCACACGGCGGCCATGCGCCTCTGCCGTCCCGGTGTCACCGAACTGTTCATCGGCGGCAAGCTCGACGGCAT
>OIYP01000433.1_pt1 | contig 27302 bp, 20 predicted proteins | sample 1588261 | NCBI WGS metagenome assembly OIYP01 (sample SAMN03283293) | human gut metagenome | biome: human-associated habitat; material: feces | host: Homo sapiens | place: Peru | collected 2012
TTTCCCTGCTGGATATGGTTGTCAAGCAAAGCCGCCAGTAAGTTGTTGGCAGAGGTAATGGCATGGAAATCGCCTGTAAAATGCAGGTTCAGATCCTCCATGGGAACGACCTGTGCATAGCCGCCGCCTGCCGCGCCGCCCTTGATACCGAAGCAGGGACCTAAGGAGGGCTCTCTTAAGGCAATAATTGCCTTTTTGTTCATACGTCCAAAAGCTTCTCCCAGTCCTACGGTAGTCGTGGTTTTTCCTTCTCCTGCGGGAGTGGGGTTAATGGCAGTCACCAGAATCAGTTTTCCGTCCGGGTTGCCTTCAATGCTTTTTAAGTACTCATCGGAAATCTTTGCTTTATACTTTCCGTACAGTTCCAAATCGTCAGCGGATACGCCGATTCGCTCTGCTACCTTTACAATGGGTTCCATTTCCGCCTGCTGTGCAATTTCGATGTCTGTTTTCATGTTTTTCTCCTTAGATTTCTTCCAGTAATTGTTCGAACTGTTCCTCACTCATCAGAACCTTCCGGGGTTTGGTGCCTTCATCTTCTCCGACCACACCGTAGTCATGAAGCTGGTCCATGATACGGGCTGCCCGGTTAAAGCCTATCTTAAATACCCTCTGCAGCATACCGATGGACGCCTTGTCCTTGTCGATGATAAACTTTCCCGCATCCGCAAAAAGTTCATCCACGGCACTGCCGTCCCCCGTAGCTCCGCCCTGGGAAGAGCTGCTTCCGATATTTTTGATTTTTTCTTCGATATCCTCGGCGTACACATTGCCGAGTGTCTGGTTTTTCAGGAAATCCACTACATCCGAAACTTCCTTATCCGATACAAACGCGCCCTGGATACGGGCGGGTTTGGAATAACCCTGCGGATAGAAAAGCATATCGCCCTTTCCTAAAAGCTTTTCCGCACCGTTCATATCAAGGATGGTACGGGAGTCCACGCCGCTGCTTACGCTGAATGCCACACGGCTGGGCATGTTGGCTTTGATAAGACCGGTGATAACATCCACGGAGGGTCTCTGGGTCGCGATAATCAGGTGGATACCCGCTGCTCTGGCGAGCTGTGCCAGACGGCAGATGGAGTCTTCCACTTCGCCGGGACATACCATCATCAAATCCGCAAGCTCGTCCACGATAATAATCATCTGGGGCAGATTGGCGGGTACGTTTTCTCCCTTTTCCCTCATGGCGGTAATCTTTTCGTTGTAGCCCTTCAGGTCACGTACATTCAGATCCGCAAATTTCTTGTAACGGTCTTCCATTTCCGTAACTCCCCAGTGCAGGGCTGCGGAAGCCTTCTTGGGATCCGTTACAACCGGGATTAACAGATGGGGAATGCCGTTGTAAACGCTTAACTCCACCACCTTGGGGTCCACCATGATAAGCTTGACTTCATCCGGGTGTGCTTTATAGAGAATACTCATAATCAGTGTGTTGATGCAGACGGATTTACCGGAACCGGTAGCACCCGCAATCAGCATATGGGGCATCTTGCCGATGTCCGCCACAACCACCTTGCCTGCGATGTCTTTACCGACCGCAAATGCAATCTTGCTGGGGAATTCCTTGAATTCCTTTGACTCTAACAAATCACGCAATGCCACCGGCGTATTTTCCTTGTTCGGTACTTCGATGCCGATAGCCGCTTTGCCGGGAATGGGCGCTTCGATACGGATATCCGTTGCGGCAAGATTTAACTTGATATCATCCGCCAGTCCCACGATTTTGCTGACCTTAACCCCCTGCTCGGGCTGCAGCTCGTACCGGGTAACGGAAGGTCCCTGGCTGATATTGGTAATCGTTACGTTGACACCGAATGTATGTAGCGTCTGCTGCAGTCTGGCAGCCGTTTCTTTTAATTCCCTTGCGGAGTCTCCGCCGCCGCCCTTTCCCTTCTGTAAACAGGACAAAGGAGGGAACATGTATTTCTTCGGGACATTGGAAGGTGTGGCGCTGCTCTGCGGCATGCCTTCCGGTCTCGGGGTATCCGTGGTTTTCTTTTCCGGGACAACTGCCTTGGGACGGGAAAACTGTGTGTTTTCCGCCGGCTCCGGTTCTGCCTTATAGGCGGGCTCTGCGTGGAACGTAGATGCGGGAACGGCTTCCTCTTCGTCCCTGCGGAACATGCCCTCTACCTGAATGTTGTCTAAAATATCCGGATGAATAAAGGAGTCCGCCGTAGCCGTCTTTGCCGCACGCGCCACCTTCTGTCCGGGTATCTCCTGGGAAAATGCATCCGGCATAATAGGATGCGCCGGTTCCATGGGCGCTTCCTCTGCCGGTAAAATATCCGGCTCTTCGTTGAAGGTAATTTCGTGAATATCGTCCCGGTTCTTTTTCTCCGCCGGCTCCGTAAGTGCCGTATCCAGTATGACGCCGGACACTTTTTTATCCATACGAAGGATTTTTTCGTTCTCTTTTTCCTCTGCCTTTAAGCGGCGTGTTTCCTCTCTTCTGTGCCGCTCCTCTTCCCGGCGGATGCGCTCTTCTTCCGCTTCTTCCCGGCGGGATTCCATCAGCTCTTTCCGTCTCTGGGCATCCTCCCTAGAAAGCTCTACCACACGCTTGCTGCCGTTTTTCACACCCTTTACAAAGGATTTCTCCGTAAGAAGGATAACGGAAATCAGGCACACAATCAGTACCACTAAAACCGTGCCGATGGTGTCCAGAAAATGCAGTAAAAGGTAGGCAAGACTGCCGAACAGGGCGCCGCCGCCCGCATGATTTTCGCTGCAAAATTTATAAATTTCAACGATATTATATTTTTCTAATCCATATATATGGTCGCCGAAAAGTTCACAGATTACCCCCGCCATGCAGAACAGGATGGCTCCCGCCACAATTTTGCGTACCGCTGCGGAACTGCCGCCGTTAGCGGAAAAGAAAGCGATTGCTAAAAACAAAAGAATGGAAAACGCATACGCCGGAAGACCGAACAGTCCGAACAGAATACTGCTGATACCTTTGCCGACCGGACCCAGTATGCCGAAATTGCATAAAAAAAGAACCACTGCTACCGCAAAGAATAAAATCAGGGAAATCTCATGAAACAGTTCGGTTTCCTGCTCCGTATAGACTCTTTCCTGCTGTCTGGAGGACCTGGAACTGCTGCTTTTTCTCCGGGTAGTCGATTTTTTAGATGTCTGTTTTGCTGCCATGATAAAACACTCCTATTGCAGTCCCGGTACTGTACGCAGGACTCTTATCACCCCAAATCAGGGCAATGTAAGTATTATATCATTTTTCATCCGTCTTGTCACCATGTATACAATATTTTGCCTATTTGCTTTCGCCATTTTCTCCATCCTCATCTATCAGGGAATGCAGTTTTTTAAGGGCATCCCGGATGCCGCCCACTTCGTTGATAATGCCCTCCTTTACGGCTTCCCCGCCCACTAAAATAGTGCCAACATCCTTGGTGAGCATTTTCGTTTCCATCATGAGCTGCTCCAGTCTTTCCCTTGAAATTTCGCAGTGGCTGCTGACAAAGCCCGTAATCCTGTCCTGCATCTGTTTGAAATAATCAAAGGTCTGGGGTACGCCGATGACCATACCGGTCATTCTCACCGGATGGATAACCATGGTGCCTGTGGGAACAATAAAGGAATAGTCCGTACTGACGGCTATGGGAATGCCGATGGAATGGCTGCCGCCAAGCACCAGGGACACGGTGGGCTTGGACAGGGACGCCACCATTTCCGCAATGGCAAGCCCCGCTTCCACATCTCCGCCCATGGTGTTCAACAAAACCAGCACGCCCTTTATTTCCTCACTGTCCTCAATAGCGGCAAGCTTCGGCAGTACATGCTCGTACTTTGTGGTTTTGGCGGAGCTGCTTAAATTGTCGTGTCCTTCTATTTCCCCGATAATGGTAAGCAGGTGTATCGTATCCTCCCGGGCATTGTGATTTAAAATGACCTGACCGGTCTTTTCTATCTGTTCATCCTGATTTTTGTTTGCTTCCATGAAAACCGTCCTTTCCGTGCGGCAGCTTATCCGTTCCGACAAAATCCTTTTTCAGGCTTTCGCGCCTTGGAAAAAAGGATAAGAAAAAAGGAACTGCCGCAGCAATTCCTTTTTAGGATATCCTGATTTTCAATTTTCATGTTATTTCAGATCAAAATCATCCGCATCGGATACCTGAATGTCGTACTTCATTTTCTCGGGCGGTACTTCAAACTTATATCCCATGCTCTTCTTCTCATGCTTCTTCGGCAGGGGAAGCGGATTTTCAATATATTTGATTTCTTTTTCTCCGTTCTCCGGCTGTCTGTAACGGTCGGTAGATCCGTTGGAAACTCTATCAGGGGTCTGCGGTTTTACAGGAACCGAAATCTGAGGTTTTACAGGAGCCGGGGTCTGCGTTTTTACAGGAGCCGAAGCCTGCTCCACACCTGGCATATAGAATAAATTCTGCATGCCGGCGGCCAAAAGGACAACCAGCGCATGGAACAAAAGATAACCGTAGCCCATGGCGGGTGTTTCCACCTTAAAGAAACAGAACAGGGCGATAACCGTCGCAAACACCACCCAGATTAACTGGTTCTCCGACTCCTTTTTCAGGAAGAAGGAAGGAATGCCCAGCATCAGTAAAAACAGGACAATGATAACCCACAGAACATCTTTTCCGGTTACGGATGTACTCAGTTCGTATAAGGACATACTGCCCTTCGGCCCGAAGGTTTCTACCCAGGCTCCCATAATCCGCTGTAAGGAAGAATGGTTCTGCCAGACGTCAATCATCATAAACAGTCCCTTGCCTGCAAAGTAGCCTAATACAAGCAGTAAGACATGCATGGTGAAGCTTTCCTTTTCTCCGTTTTCATCCAGCCAGTCGGGTCTGTTTTTCTTTAAGAATTTCACAAAAACCAGCAGGGAAATGAGGGAGAGACCTATGGCATCCAGGTACGTCAGAAAACCGATACCGAGTCCCGATGCAAATAAAAGCAGGGCATTCTGCCATTTTAAGGAAGCGCTCTCCCGCTCTTTTTCATAGTAAAAGCCGATCAAAAGCAGCACCAGACCGTATAACAGGGCATACAATACCTCCGGCGAATACTGCAGTCCGGCATTTACAAAGAAAGGAAATACCGTTGCCGTAATCAGGAAAAAGAAGGCTCCGATTCTGCCAATCAGTTTCTTTAAGGCAAAATACCATATAAGGGAAGAAATCGTCTGCAATACAATCTGCAGAATGAATCCTGCCGTAAAGTGATTGCCCACAACGTAAAATACGCCCCGCAGTAAAACGTAATAAAAATACTCCATACTCTGCGCCGTCAGGGGAATTGCCTGTCCGGTCACTTTTGCGCCTTCAAAATAACAGATATCCCGGTAAACCGCCAAGGCCGCAGCCGCATTCAGCATGAGGGCACGGATAACCACGCCCGTCACCAGAAGCACGCCCACAGCGATTGCCTCAAAGGCGGCGGAAGCCTGCACGGGCGGCCTTGCCGCCGTATAGCGACCCACACACCACCGGATAAGGGCAAACAGTCCCGCCACTAAGAAAAGCGGCAGGCAGGATATGCAGATAAGGGCGCTTTTATCGGTTATGGAAAGGCTTTGCAGTCCCGAAACCGTCAGACCGAAATAAGCAAAGCCGATCAAGACTATGTAGCAAGCCCAAAGCACATAGCTGAACTTGTTTTTCACAAAAGCCATATTACTCCTTTTTTGCAAAGGGTTAAATCTGTTCTAACGCCTGTGCAAGGTCATCTATAATGTCGGAAACGTTTTCGATACCAACGGACAGACGAATCAGATCAGGGGCAACGCCCGCTTCCTTTAACTGTTCGTCGTTCATCTGTCTGTGTGTATGGCTGGCAGGATGAAGCACACAGGTCCGGGCATCCGCAACATGGGTCACGATGGCAGCCAGCTTCAGTTTATCCATCAGCTCTTCTGCTGCTTTTCTGCCGCCCTTTAAGCCGAAGCTGATAACACCGCAGGTGCCGTTCGGCATGTATTTCTGTGCCAGTTCATAGTATTTGTTGCTCTTTAAGCCGGGATAGTTGACCCAGGCAACCTTTTCGTGGCTTTCCAAAAATTCCGCAACCGCCTGCGCATTGCTGCAGTGTCTTTCCATACGGAGAGGCAGCGTTTCCAGTCCTAAATTCAGGATAAAGGCATTAAACGGCGCCTGGATGGAACCGAGATCCCTCATAAGCTGGGATGTTGCCTTTGTTATGTAAGCGGCTTTACCGAATTTTTCGGTATAAGTGATACCGTGGTAAGACTCGTCCGGGCTGCAGAGTCCGGGGAATTTGTCCGGGTATTTACTCCAGTCGAAATTGCCGGAGTCCACAATGGCTCCGCCTACGGTAGCGGCATGTCCGTCCATGTACTTGGTCGTGGAATGGGTGACAATGTCGGCTCCGAAATCGAACGGATTGCAGTTAATGGGTGTGGCAAAGGTATTGTCCACAATGAGAGGTACCTGATGGTCATGGGCAAGCTTGGCAAACTTTTCAATATCCAGCACTACCAGCGCAGGGTTTGCAATGGTCTCCGCCACTACGCACTTAGTGTTCTCCTGAAAAGCTTCCGCAATTTTCTCAGCCGGCCAGTCAGGGTCAACCACGGTACAGGAAATACCCATTTTTTTCATGGTAACCGTCAGCAGGTTAAAAGTGCCTCCGTATACGGTAGAAGAAAGAACCACATGGTCCCCTGCCTCACAGATATTGAATACCGCATAATTGTTGGCCGCCTGACCGGAGCTTGTCAGCATCGCGGCAACGCCGCCCTCTAATTCACAGATTTTGGCTGCAACGCAGTCATTGGTCGGATTTTGCAGTCTGGTGTAGAAATAACCGGACGCCTCTAAATCAAACAGTTTTCCCATCTGTTCGGAAGTATCGTACTTAAAGGTGGTGGACTGGTAAATCGGCAGGATACGGGGTTCGCCGCACGTAGGCTTCCATCCCGCCTGCACACATATTGTTTCTTTCTTCATAGGTTTCCTCTTCCTTCCTTAGTCGTCCCAGTTATGGTATACTGCCTGCACATCATCGTCTTCATCCAGAAGGTCGAGGGTACGCTGCAGGTTTTTGATGGCAGTTTCATCTGTAAGGGTTACATAGTTCTGGGGAATCATGGTAACTTCCGCACTCATCATGGGAATACCGGCATCCTCCAGTGCCTTTCTTACCTCTTCAAAGCTGTCGGGGTCGGTCAGCACTTCGTATACATCCTCTTCTTCACTGAAATCCTCTGCTCCGGCATCCAGTACCTGCATCATCAGTTCATCTGAATCCGCTTCGTATTCTTCTTTATCGATTAAAATCTGACCCTTCTTGTCAAACATAAAGGAAACGCAGCCGGGAGTACCGATGTTGCCCTGTCCCTTTGTGAAAGCGCTTCTCACATTGGCAGCCGTACGGTTCTTGTTGTCGGTCAGTGCGTCTACGATAATGGCGATACCGCTGGGACCGTAGCCTTCGTATGTAACGTATTCATAGTTGACGCTTCCCAGGTCTCCGGCAGCCTTCTTGATGCCTCTGTCGATGGTATCATTGGGCATGTTGTTGGCTTTTGCCTTTGTAATAACCTGTGCCAGCTTAAAGTTATTGGCAGGGTCGGGACCGCCTTCCTTGACCGCTACGGCAATTTCTCTTCCGATAATGGTAAAAATCTTGCCCTTTGCCGCATCATTCTTTTCCTTTTTATGCTTAATGTTCGCAAATTTTGAATGTCCTGACATATTCTTTCTCCTTAGATTTTCTTATTTTATTTTTTCCGGTAAAACCTCACATTAAAATATACCATTATTGGCGATTTCCGTCAAGTTTGGCATTTGTCTTATGTATTCAGTTCCAGACTTATCATGAGCGCCCTGTTGACCTTCTGCATAATCTGGGCATCCAGGTGGCACACCTTATCCTTCAGCCTTTTTTTGTCTATGGTACGGAGCTGCTCTAAAAGCACCACGGAGTCCTTATCCATATCGTATTTTTCCGTGGAAAGCTCGATATGTGTGGGCAGCTTTGCCTTGTTCATTCTGGAAGTAATGGCAGCGCAGATAATGGTGGGACTGTGTTTGTTGCCCACATCGTTCTGGACAATCAGAACCGGCCGGATACCTCCCTGCTCGGAACCGATAACCGGACGTAAATCTGCGTAATAAATATCTCCTCTTCTCATAAAAAACATCCCTTCTTCTAAATCTGGTATTAGTATTTCCAGTTTATCTGAAGGTATACCATTTCCGTTTTCTATTCCCGTAAAAGGTCCGTGGCGCAGAGTCCCATGCCCATTTCCCTTTTTGCTGCGGCATCCCCCGCACAGGCATGCAGGTATACGCCCGCCACCGCCGCTTCGTAGGGGGGAAGTCCGCCTGCCAGCATGGCGCCTGTCATGCCGGATAAAACATCCCCGCTTCCCGCCGTTGCCATCCGGTCGTTACCCGCCGTGTTTAAGAATATTTTATGGCTGCCGTCACAGACGTAGGTTCTGGCGCTTTTTCCGGCGATTACCGCATGAATATCCGCCTGCAGCTTCCGGGTGGCGGCAAGTTCATCCTCCTTCACCTCGGAAACCGGAACATGAAGAAGTCTCGCAAGCTCTCCCATATGGGGCGTAAGCACCAGATTGCCGCCTCTTTGCGCCGCCAGCTTATAAAGCGCTTCCTCCCTGCTTAACGCGTTCAGGGCGTCCGCATCCAGAAGCAGCTTTTTCTCCCGGTTCCGTAAAAACAGTTCCGTAAGCGTCCGTGCCGCTTCTCCCTCCCCCAGTCCGGGACCTGCTAAGAGCACATCCGCCCAGTCCATGCTTTTCTTAAGTTCCTCCTGCTCTGCTTCCGAAAGTCCGTCTTCTTTTTCGTAGGAAAAAATCATGGCTTCCGGTAAACTCATAAGCACTGTCTCCCGGATACATTCGGGAATGACCAGTTTTACCATGCCCACTCCCGCCCGGTAAGCGCTTTTCGCACAGAGAACAGCCGCTCCCGCCATATTTTTACTGCCGGCCGCAATCAGGATTTTTCCGAAGGTGCCCTTGTTGCCGTCCGGTCTGCGGTTTTGAAAGAGGGAAAGTCCGTCCCCCGTCAGGGTATACATGCCAGGCTCCCCTGTACGGAAGCTTTTTTCCGTAATGCCGATGTCTGCAGTCCTTACCTTTCCGGCATAGGAAGCACCCGGATAAAGATACAGCCCTCTTTTGGCAAAGCCGAAGGTAACGGTTCTGTCCGCCATGATTGCCGTCCCCCAGATTTTGCCCGAGTCCGAATCGATGCCGGAAGGAATATCCGCCGCCACCACCTTTCCCGGTAGGTCGTTTATGGTTTCAATCACCTGCTTATAATCCCCGGTTATCTTTCGGGAAAGTCCGGTGCCAAACAGGGCATCCACGATAACGGAATACTCCTCCGCCGGAAAACCATCCTCTCCAAAGCTTACCACCGGGACACCGTAAGCCTGTAAAATCCGGTATTCGTAAGCGGCAGCTTCGCTTAATTTTTCCTTATTTCCCACAAGCAGGACCTTCACTTCCACACCTCTGTCCGCAAGAAGTCTTGCGCAGGCAAGCCCGTCGCCGCCGTTATTTCCCGTACCGCACACGCAGAGTGCTTTTGCCTCCCGGGGCTTTTTATGGGCATCTTTTAAAAGAAGCATGCATTCGTCCGCAAGGGCAAGCGCCGCCCGCTCCATCAAAACCTCCGTGTGTATGCCGATATTCTGTATGGTATAAGTATCATATGCCCGCATCTCGTCCGCCGTTACAAGGCTGACAGGCAGGATTTGGTTTTTCTTTTCCATATCATTTGAAAAAGGACTGTTGTGCTCAACCGTCCTCTTTACTCTCCTTATTTCCGTATTCTCCGTCAAACAGATTGATGACATCCACTCCGAAAATGGAATGCATATAGGAATACAGCTCCTGATTTTTCTGCTCCATTTCCTGTTTCCGGATAAGCTGTTTTTTTAATTCTATCCTCGTGTCCCGTATCCATTCCTCCGCTGCCGCAATGCTTGCCGTATTTTCATTGAGCTGCCGGTAGCAGATATCCATGGTGGCAAACATCAGTTTTTTGTTGACTGCCTTTATTTCGTCCGGCAGGGCATTTAACTCCAGCCGGTAGTCCTTAAGCTTCTCGTTACACTCGGCAATGAGTCTCTTGTGCTCTTCGATTTTTTTCTCGGTTGCCTTGTCTTCCTTTTTGTTGTAGGCATCTGCCAGCGGAATGATCTCTTCCATCAGCTTCTTCTTTAAGGCGGCTGTCTTTTTTCCTTCCGTAGCCGCCCTGCCCTGCTTCTTTAAGAGCTCGTTCAGCTCCTCCTGCAGCACTTTTACGGCTGGGGTGGCCTCCTCGTTTCCAAACAGCTTGTGCCAGTTGTGATCCAATGTCAGCACCGGGATATTGTAGGCGTTTACCGCCTCATAAAAGTCTTTTTCTTTCTTCTTCATTCAGATGCCTTTCCGGTAAATTTACCTCTACGCATCAGCTTCTTCTTTCTTCCGGTTTTCCTGCTCCAGATTATAGGAAAGCTTCATCAGACTGTCCGAAAGATGAACGTTTTCCACCTGGATTTCGGGCGGAACCTGTAAATCCACATGCGCAAAATTCCAAATAGCGCGGACGCCGCATTTCACCAATACCTCCGCCACGTCAATGGCGCTGTTTTTGGGAATGGTGAGCACCGCAATGTCAATATCGTTTTCCTGCATGAACGCTTCCATTCTGTCCATGGGCTGAACGGTAATTTCCCGGACCTTTTCTCCCCAGAGCGCCGGGTTTTTATCGAATATTCCCTTTAAAATAAAGCCCCTCTTTTCAAAGTTCATATAATTGCCGAGAGCCCGTCCGAGATTGCCGGCGCCGATGATGATCAGCCGGTGGGTCTTGTCGAGTCCCAGTATTTTTCCGATTTCCGTATACAGATAATCTACATTATAGCCGTAACCCTGCTGTCCGAAGCCGCCGAAATTGTTGAAATCCTGCCGTATCTGCGACGCGGTTACCTGCATTCTGCGGGAAAGTTCCTGCGAAGAAATGCGTTCCACTCCTTCATCCTTTAAGTCTCCCAAGTAACGGAAATAGCGGGGCAGACGCCCGATAACCGCCTGGGAAATGCCTTTTCCTTCCACACTAACGCCTCCTGTTTTATAGCTTGCTTTTCCATAAGAATTTATATTTTATTATATAAGAGTGTTAAAAAATTGTCAACGCAGACGCGCCCCACACAGAAAAATTTGACATTATTTTTCCATGACGGTAAACTATAGAAAGCAAAACAGAATGTGAGGAACAAACCATGATACTTTCCTGTCAGAACATACAGAAAGCATTTGTCGGAAACGAAGTCTTAAAAGAAATTTCTTTTCATATAGAAGACCATGAAAAAGCAGCTATTGTGGGCATCAACGGTGCCGGCAAGTCCACTCTGCTTAAGATTATTGTAGGCGAAATGGCAGCCGATGACGGCCAGGTCATTTTAGGCAAGGGAAAAAGCCTGGGGTATCTTTCCCAGAATGCCGGACTGTCGGATGATAACACCATCTACGAAGAGCTTTTGTCCGTAAAGCAGGATTTGATTGCCCTGGAGCATAAAATTCGGGAAACCGAAAAATCCATGAAGGATGCGGATGAAGAAAGCCTTGCCGGGATTATGGAGGAATACAGCCAGCTCACCCACCGTTTTGAGGCAAGCGGCGGTTATGTATACAAAAGTGAGCTCATAGGAGTCTTAAAGGGGCTGGGCTTTACGGAGGAAGAATTTGATAAAAAAACCTCCGCCCTCTCCGGCGGTCAGAAAACCCGTGTGGCGCTGGGACGTCTTCTGCTTTTGTCCCCCGACCTTATTATTTTAGACGAGCCCACCAACCATCTGGATATGCAGTCCATTGCATGGCTGGAAACCTACCTGAAAAATTACAGGGGTGCGGTTTTAATTGTTTCCCATGACCGCTTCTTCTTGGACAGGCTGGCTACCAAAATCATTGAGATCGACAACGGACGCTCCACCGTATTTGCCGGCAATTATTCCGACTATGCCGTCAAAAAGGAACAGCTCCGCATTGCCCAGTGGAATGCCTATATGAACCAGCAGCAGGAAATCAGGCATCAGGAGGAGGTTATCGAAAAGCTCCGCTCCTTCAACCGGGAAAAATCCATCAAGCGTGCGGAAAGCCGCGAGAAAATGTTAAATAAAATAGATGTGCTGGACAAACCCACGGAAGTAAAATCCGATATGCATCTGACCCTGACTCCCGCCGTTTTAAGCGGCAACGATGTGCTGACCGTGGAGGACTTAAAAAAATCCTTCGGCTCCCAGACACTCTTCTCCCACCTTTCCTTCCAGTTAAAGCGCGGGGAGCATGTGGCAATCATCGGAGACAACGGCACCGGCAAAACCACGATCTTAAAAATCATCAACCAGCTCATCGAAGCGGACGCCGGAAGCTTTCGATTAGGCTCCAACGTGGAAATCGGTTACTACGACCAGGAACACCATGTATTGCATGATGAAAAGACCCTCTTTGAAGAAATTTCCGATGAGTATCCGTACCTGGACAACACCCGCATCCGCAATGTGCTGGCGGCTTTCCTCTTTACCGGGGATGATGTTTTTAAGCGGATTGCCGATTTGAGCGGCGGTGAAAAAGGCCGTGTCAGTCTGGCAAAGCTGATGCTCTCCAATGCCAACTTTTTAATCCTGGACGAGCCCACCAACCATTTGGATATTATGTCAAAGGAAATCTTAGAGGATGCCTTAAACCACTACGAAGGCACCGTACTCTATGTTTCCCACGACCGTTATTTTATCAACAAAACCGCCCACCGCATCCTGGAGCTTTCCGGCGGGGACTTTACCAATTATCTGGGTAACTACGACTACTACCTCTTAAAGAAGGAACAACTGGCAGTAAATACACCAGCTGCATCCGCCGCTGCTCCCGCCGAAGACACGGAAAGCAAAACGGACTGGAAACAGCAGAAAGAGGAACAGGCACAGAAACGGAAGAAAGAAAACGACTTAAAGAAATGCGAACAGCGGATTGAAAAATTAGAAGAAGAAAAAGCATCCCTGGAAGAAAAGATGTGCGACCCTTCCATCGCAACGGATGTGGGAAAGCTGCAGGAGCTTTCCAAAAAAATCGAAGAAACGGACAACCGGCTTTCAGAAGCGTACGAAGAATGGGAAAGGCTTGCGGAATAAACCGCAAGCCTTTTTTTCTGCATATACTGCAATCACTTTATGTTTTTTACATTGCTTCGTATGTTTTACGGATTTCTTTGATAAAGTTCTCGCTGTTTAATACGGTGACATCCTTTAAGGAGGTAATCAGGGCAAGGTCCTTGGTCATTCTGCCGCTTTCAATGGTGGAAAGGGTTGCCTTTTCCAGCTTATCCGCAAATTCTACCAGCTCCTTTATGCCGTCTAACTCGCCGCGCTTTCTTAAAGCTCCGGTCCATGCAAAAATGGTGGCTACGGAGTTGGTGGAGGTTTCCTCTCCCTTTAAGTGCTTGTAGTAATGACGCTGTACGGTTCCGTGTGCGGCTTCGTATTCGTATACGCCGTTCGGGGAAACCAGTACGGAAGTCATCATGGCGAGGGAACCGAATGCGGAAGAAACCATATCGGACATTACATCGCCGTCGTAGTTCTTGCATGCCCAGATAAAACCGCCCTCTGCCTTCATGACTCTTGCTACCGCATCGTCAATCAGGGTGTAGAAATAAGTGATGCCGGCTTCTTCAAATTTCGCCTTATATTCGTTTTCATAAACCTCTGCAAAAATATCCTTGAAGGTATGGTCATACTTTTTGGAAATGGTATCCTTTGTGGCAAACCATAAATCCTGCTTTAAGTCCAGTGCATAGGAAAAGCATGCTCTTGCAAAGCTGGTGATGGACTTGTCGGTGTTGTGCATGCCCTGCAGCACGCCTGCGCCGGTAAAATTATGTATCAGCTCCCTGGTCTCGGTGCCGTCCTCTGCGGTAAATACCAGTTCTGCCTTTCCGGGGCCCGCAATCTTCATTTCGGTATTCTTATAAACATCCCCATAAGCATGTCTTGCCAGCGTAATGGGCTTTTTCCAGTTCTTTACGCAGGGTTCGATGCCCTTTACCACGATGGGGGTACGGAATACTGTGCCGTCTAAAATGGCACGGATGGTGCCGTTGGGACTCTTCCACATTTCCTTTAAGTTGTACTCCGTCATACGCGCCGCATTGGGGGTAATGGTCGCACACTTTACGGCTACTCCGTACTTTAAGGTGGCATTGGCGCTGTCCACGGTTACCTGGTCGTTGGTTTCGTTGCGGTATTCCAGACCAAGGTCATAGTACTCGGTCTTCAAATCGATAAAGGGCAACAACAGTTCATCCTTGATCATCTTCCAAAGGATTCTTGTCATTTCATCTCCGTCCATTTCCACCAAAGGGGTAGTCATCTGAATTTTACTCATTTTGCTGTGTCCTCGCTTTCTTTTTCCTGTTTCGCTGCTGCATTGTTTTCATAGGCTTCATGTAAGCCGTTCTTTACCATGTTTTCATAGGCATTTATCATATGCATATGGGCAAGCCGTTCTGCCTCGTCGGCATTTCTGTCCTTGATTGCCAGCATGATTTTCTCATGCTCTTCATTGGACGCCATGCTCCGTTCCGGTGTGGAAAGGGTTTTTCTGCGCACCCGCAGAACATAGGCGTGGAAATCCCTCAGCTGGTGCTCCAGCATTTTGGAATCGCAGGCTTCGTATAAAATTTCATGAAACCGGTTGTCCAGTTCGGGCAGCTGCTCCATATGCCCCTTGGAAGCATGGAACTTGGCAAGGTACACACATTCCTCCAGTTCATCTAACTGCTCCTTTGTAATGTGCTCCGTTGCCCATCTGGCGCACAGTCCCTCCAGACGAGAACGTATCATATAGATGTCCTTCACATCCTTTTCCGTGATACCGGTTACATAAGCGCCTTTGTTAGGGATTATCTGGATGAGCCCTTCTAACTCCAGCTGCCGGAAGGCTTCCCGGACAGGGGTACGGCTGACACCCATTTCTTCCCCGATGGCAACTTCTTTCAATTCCTCATAATCGGCATATTTTCCGTTCAGGATATCCTCCCTTAACTTATGGAAAATACGCCCCCGCAGGGAGTACTTGTCCGTCACTTCCTGCTTCACATCATACTTTTCCAATGTTTGCTCCCATCTGTCTGCAAAGCTGCATTTCCCGGGTTATTTTCCGATGGTAAGATGCTTCTCTTCACAGATTTCATTAATCACTTTCACCAGTTCTTCATCGGTCAGAACCGTTACACGTCCGTCCGCATACTGGGCGTCCACCCACTTCTTGATTTCATGTACCAGCTCACTGTTCTTGTCCACATGCTGCTCTTCTTTTAACTTGTAATAGGTATTAATCCAGTGGGCAATGCCGGCAAGACCGGAGGTATTGGAAACTGCGCACAGAACAGGTCTGTTCAAGAATTTTTCCGTATCGAAGATATTGTAAATCTCTTCGTTTTTCAGAAGTCCGTCCGCATGGATACCGGCTCTCGTTACATTGAAATTCTTTCCGACGAAGGGCGTTCTTTCCGGAATATGATAACCGATTTCCTTCTCATAATACTCTGCCAGTTCGGTAATGACCGTGGTATCCATACCGTTTAAGCTGCCGCGGAGCTGGGCATATTCAAATACCATGGCTTCCAGAGGCGTGTTGCCGGTACGTTCGCCGATACCGAAAAGCGAGGTATTGACGCCGGAGCAGCCGTACAGCCATGCCGTGGTGGAGTTGGAAACTGCCTTGTAGAAATCGTTGTGTCCGTGCCATTCCAGGTTGGCATGGGGCACGCTGGCATTGGTATGCAGGGCGTAAATGATACCCTGTACGCTTCGGGGAATAACGGCGCCGGGATAGTTGACACCGTAGCCCATGGTATCGCACGCGCGCACCTTGATGGGTATTTTATATTCCTCCTGCAGCTTCATAAGCTCTAAGCAGAACGGTACCACATAGCCGTAAATATCCGCTCTGGTGATATCCTCTAAGTGGCATCTGGGGCTGATGCCCTCTTCCAGACACTCCTTGATAACGCTTAAATAATGCTCCATCGCCTGTTTTCTTGTCATCTTGAGCTTTAAGAAAATGTGATAGTCGGAGCAGCTTACTAAAATACCGGTTTCTTTCATACCGATTTCTTTTACTAATTTAAAGTCTTCCTTACTGGCGCGGATCCAGCTGGTTACTTCGGGGAACTCATAGCCCCTCTCCATACATTTATAGACCGCATCCCTGTCCTTTTTGCTGTAAAGGAAAAATTCCGAAGCACGGATCATACCGTTGGGACCGCCCAGCTTATGCAGATAATCGTAAATAGTCACAATCTGCTCCGTGGTATACGGCGCTCTTGACTGCTGTCCGTCACGGAAGGTGGTATCGGTAATCCAGATATCCTTAGGCATATTGTGAGGCACAATTCTGTCGTTGAAAGGTATCTTCGGTATCTCGGAATAAGGAAACATATTTCGGAATACATTGGGTTTCTCCACATCATCCAGAATATACATATGCTCTTCTATTTCCAGAAGATTATTTCTCGTATTCATGTTCACCGGACGATTGTCAAATGTTTCATTTTCTCTCATGATTGGAAGCCTCTTTCTTCTATTGTTAAATCTCGTATAATTGTATACAATCATACCGAGTCTGTCAATACCCTTTTCACATGCAGCATGCCGTACCCCTGTAAATTGTCCGGTTCTTTTAGTCTGACACAGCCCTTAAGCAGCCGGTACTTTGCCTGCTCCTTGCTTAAATCCGGATATTTTTCCAATAAAAGTGCCAGACAGCCGCTCACCATGGGCGTTGCCATGGATGTGCCGCTTTTTGCCGTATAGGCTCCCTGGGTACGCGCTCCCGCCTTCCGGTAAAAAGCATTGCAGGACACAATTTCCGTGCCCGGCGCCACTAAGTCCGGCTTCCGGTATAAAACGCCCTCCCGACCTCTGGCAGAATAGATTTCGCAGCTCTTCTTTCCGCTTCGCCTCTCCTTGTCATAGCATCCCACGGTAATGAGCCTCGGGCTCTCTCCCATATAGGAAATACTGCCCGGCGCCGGTCCGTTGTTCCCCGCCGCACAGACCACCAGAAGTCCTTCTTCCCATGCTTCCTCCATTTTTACCCTAAGAAGCATTTCCTTTTTTTCCGGCATCGTGCCGCCGAATCCCACTGAGATATTCACGATGCGTATTTTCCATCTGTCTTTGTTTTCCAAAATCCAAGAAAGTCCTTTAAGCATGGCATCCACACTGCCGTCCCCCTGCTCGTTTAAGACCTTTCCCACAACCAGGCTCGCCCCCGGCGCCACGCCCCGGTATCTGCCCCTCGAAAGCAGACCGTTTCCCGCAGCAATCCCGCACACGTGGGTGCCGTGTCCGCTGTCGTCATATACATATGGCATGTCGTTCACAAAGTCCCGGAATGCCAGTATTCTCCCTCCGAAATCGGGATGCGTGGAAATACCGGTGTCCAGCACGGCTATGGTTATGCCCTCACCGCCGGCTTTTCCGGTAAAGTCCTCGCATCCAATCTGTTTTCTTGCTATAAACATAAAAAAAGACTCCGGCTTTTTTCTTATTCTATGCCGAAGTCTTTGTTCCGTTCTATGACGGCCTGTCCGCCGTTTACCTTTGTCTGTCCGTAAACCTTACTGTCACTCACACTCAGAAACACGTAATCGCCCGTATGGGTAACGGGAAAGCTTATCTTTCCTTCCTCTCCCGTGTAGGAAATGTTTTCCAACTGTCCTTCCTTATCCACGGTAAGGACACGGATATCGCTGTATTTCAAGTAATCGGGCAGTGTCACATTAAGGGTGAGTTTTCCTTTGTTAAGCTGCTCTATGGGAACCGGATACGCCGCATCCGTAAGGGAAAACGTTACCGTAAGTTTTTCTCCCTCCGGTCTGCCTCCGTACAGGCTCTCATATGCCGTTTCCACCGCATCGGAGCTTTCCTGTTCCACTGCCGTAAGCACGTAGGAACCCTTTCCCGTAAAATCCGCCGTAACCTTGCCGCTTACCTGATTGTTTATTTTTAATCCCTCTTCCGCCTCCGTAAGCTGCAGATAGGGGGTAAACTCTTCGTCCGTTTTTTCTTCCGTATGCTCTATACGGCTCACACCCTTCAGGCACACATCCCGGTAAGAGGTATTTGCCATTTTTTCCGCTGTCTCTTCATAGGAAACAACCGGCAATGCGTCCGTACTTTCAAACACCACAAAGCATTCTTCTTCCGGAAGCGCCGTGTCCGTAAAGTCAATGCACCGCAGACCCAGTTCCTTCACGCCTGCCCCGATGACGAAGCCGCTTACGGGACAGCCGGCAAATGCCCTGTCCGCTATTTTGGCAAGCCCGCTTCCGCCTGTCACCGTCGTAAGATTGCTGCAGTTATAAAAAGCAGCTTCTCCCACCTCCGTAACGGAATCCGGCAGAACCACCGATGTTATCCGGGTATCGCCCATAAACACTTCCGGTCCGATTTTCTTTACCCCTTCGGGAATGGTTATTTCTTCCGCCTCTCCCCGGTAGGCAAGCAAAATACCGTCGCCCACAATCAGGAAATCATCGCCCGTGCCTGCAAGCCAGGTTTTTAACCAGGCGCTCTGGGAAAATGCCTTGGGTGCAATCTCCGTTACCGTCACCGGTATCTGTACCTTGGTGAGCCTGTCGCAATGATAAAAAGCACCGTATCCGATGGTTTTTAATCCGTACGGAAGCACTGCTTCCCGCAGATTGCTGCGGGCATAGGACAATTCTCCCACATACGTGACATTGGGAAAAGCATATCCGGACAGACCCTTACTTTTGTAATAGGCGCGGGCTGCCACCTTGCCGTCCTCTGTCACGGCGCGTTTGCTGATGCCTTCATTCTTTTTTAAAGGTGTTTTTTCTATACTGTTGTCACTGTCCCCGGTACTTACGGAGCCGTCATTGCCGCCCGTTTCCATGCCGGAGTCCTCCGTGCTTTTATCCCGGTAGAAGATAAAAGCCTTGTTGCCTACCACATAGCTGCTTCCGATTTCCTTGCTTTTGCCGGCAGACGCTCCTTCCGCTTTTGCAGAAGTAAACGCGCCTGCTGACAATATCACGGAAAGCAGTACGGCAAGCATACCTTTTCCATATCTTTTCATAAGCTTTCCTTCATCTTTCAAACCGGAGCATGCCCCAATTTATGCAGGAACCTTTTTATACACTCTGTCCTTCTTTACAAACAGGATAACTGCCATACCGGTCAGGGCAATCACCGCAAACCACTTGGGAGAAATATCTCCGGTCTTGGGGGAACTGTCCGTTACACCGTTTGCCGTAAGCTGGCTGGTATTGACATAAATCACATACGGTGAAAAATGCTCTGCGGTAAAGGTTACACAGGATACTCCGTCAATGGTGGTGAATTTCGGTGTCAGCTTATCTAACTTGTCGTTGACCACACCCGCTACCTTGTTGTTGCCGGCATAGGTAATCATGGAATCCGGCAGAGGCAGGGTTATGGAAATGGACAATCCCGTGGTATCTGTAATCTTGGTCTTGCCGGTGGAATCGTAAAGGGAAATATCCATCGGGAAATATTTTACATTATCAAGACTGCCGTATTCGTCCATCAGAGCCTTCACAACTGCTTCGGAAGCGGCTGAATCCTCCGTGATCTTAATGACAAAGTTATCGGAAGAGCCCTTTACCGTTGCGGAAACCACGCCGGTATTGGATAAACCGTTTTTGTCGATGACAACGGTGGAACCGGTCTTATTGCCGCCTGTGTTGTTGTTTTTATTGGTACTGTTGCCACCGGAAACACTTGTGTTGCCACGGTTTCCGGAAGTACCGGAACCTGCGTTTCCGTTCGTTGTTTTATTTGTGTAGTTTGCCGTAACGGTTGCGTTGGCAGCAGGCATCACCATGGTTGTGGCAGATACCGTATCACTGGCAAATTTAATGCTCGTATTGTCAGAGGTCCACTTGGAGAACTGCTGGTTGCTTGCCGGCTCATTGGCAATGACAATAACCGTAGCTCCTGCCACATAGCTGCCGGAACCCTGTCCGTTCTTTACCGTCAGGGTATACAGTGTATTGGCATTTCCGCCGCTCACGGTGCTGTTTCCGTGGTTGCCGTTTCCGCCGTTATTCCCGTTGTTGCCGCCGTTATTTCCACCGTTGTTGCCGGTGCTGTTCTTTTCATACTGGGCATATACATCCGTATCCTTCTGGATATTGGTAATGGCAGGACGCCAGCCGGTAAAGGTATATCCGGTTCTGGTAGGTGCCTGGGGAAGAATGGCATCTTCACCGGCTGCAACCTTCTGGGTATACAGTACCTTATCGTCATAGTCAATAAAGCGAACGGTAAACTTGGTTTCTTCGGAGTCAATCTTACGGTACTGTGCCGTAATGTCCATGTTGCGGCTTACCTTGGTAAAGTCGGAGGGAATCCAGCCCTCAAATACATAGCCTTCCCGTTTCGGATCTGCCGGTGCAACCGCATCCATACCGATTAAAACCTCCTGTTCGCTGAGTACGGAGCCGTCATAGTCCCAGAAAATAACCTTGAAGGTCGTGGACGCCGGCTTGTTGGTTACATTGATATTGATGTATTCCCCTGCGTAGGTTTCCGCTGCACTGCCTGCCTCACAGTAGAATTCAATGGTCTTGTAATCCCCGTTGGAGCTTAAGTTCTGCGGGGTATTGAAGGCCGTCGGGTCAAGGTAGGTAACGCTGCTGGGGATTTCCAGATATCTTACGTTACTGTCGTGGAACGCATACTTGCTGATGGACTTACAGGTGGTCGGAAGCTTTACGGAATACAGGCTCGCCGTATTGCGGAAGGCGTTTTCCGGTACGGTGGTAATGGCGGAGGTGGAAAGGTCTACCTGACCCACTTCGCCGCAGTCCATAAAGGCTTCTTTTGCGATTTCCGTTACACCCGCAAGTTCGGATGCGCTTACGGAACCGGGCGTATTCAGCTTGCCGCGGCTTTCCAGACACTGCACGATGCTCTTCTTGCTGCCGTTTGCATCCAGTCCGTAAATAATGGCATTGTCCGTTGTGAAGTTCGGACCGCCACCGAAGGAAACATTTTCCAGTATCGGGCAGTCACGGAACGGACGCAGACCCATTTCCGTTACGTTGGGGGAAAGGGTTACGTTATTTAATTTGGCATTGTTGTTAAATGCATAATCTCCTACGGAAGACTCATCACTGGTCGGCATATAGAAGGAGGTCAGGGAAGAATCCGAACCTGCCGCATCGGAAATATCACTGCCGTGGGTGGTGTAATCGTAGGCAAACGCATAGTCGTCAATCACGGCTTCTGCGCCGAAAATATTAATCTTTTCAAGGGACTGGCAACCGGTAATGGTATAAGGCTCAAATTCCTTAATATCCCGGAACGTGATTTCCTTTACATCCGTATCCGCGGAACCGGAGGAATTTACTTTCTTAACCGCATAGGTGCCGTCCGCATTTAAGTCGAAGCTGCCGTTAGCATTCTTTTCTGCCGCTGCATTGGAAAACAGACCCTGTTTTACAGCCTTTACACCGCTCGGAATGTCGGGACGGAGCGCCGCGTTGATAATATCCCACTGGTCGCTGGTTACTTCCGTGGAGCTGTCGGTCAGCCAGCTGTTGTAAGCTGCTACCGCTTTTCTTGCCGCATCTTCATAATCAGCCGTAATGTACGGATAATTGGATGCCGTATACTTGGTGGTCAGCTCACGGAACTTCGGATAGTCAACCAGGGTTGCCATACCGTAGCCGGTTGAAGCATTTGCCACATACTGTACTTCCAGGTTGGTCGGCCAGCCGCTGAAATAGGTAATATAGGTCTTGGGCTGCTGTCCGGCATTGATGTTGCTGTCTGCGGACATGGCATACAGGTAAGGAATGCAGTCATCTGCCACGGTACCGGTAAAACGAAGCACCGGTGTGGATTTCAGATACGTGCTTTCATTGGGACAACCGGTCGCATGCACGCCGTCCACAATCTGGGTGGCAAAGGCATTCTGTCCTATGTACTGTACGGAACCGGCATCCGCAAAAATAACATCTTTTAAGTTATGGCATCCCTTGAAGGCGCTTTCGTTAATATCATGCACCGTAGCTGGAATGGTAATCTTCTCTAAGAAGCAGTTGCCGGAAAAGCTGCCGGAATTGATGGCGGAAATACCGTAAGGGCCTATGGTGGTGGGTATGGTTACTTCCGCAACCTTCTTATTCATATTGAAGTACAAAAGCTCATTGTTGGAATTGACCTGATAGGTCAGCTCTGCGGTACTGCCGTCAGTAGCGGTTTCTCTCTTGATAATTTCATAGCAGTCCCTGTCCGCATACTTAAAAGCAATGGCATTTGCCTTGGTAAAGGTGTGCGTGGTGGAGGAACCGTCCGCTTCAAAATAAAAGGTGGGGTCTACCCAGGAAAGAAAATCCAGATCCTTTCCCGTATAGTCTCCTTTAAAGTCGGTATAGGGGCTTTCCACTTTAATTCTCTTTAAGCCGTTGCAGCCCTCAAAGTTATTTAAGTTGATTTTTCCGGTAATGGACTCCGGCAGAGTCAGGTCGGAAATTCTGGTACAGCCCTTGAATACGGATACACCGAGGTCATCCAGAGTGACATTCTTGCCTTCGTTTACACCGGCAATATCCAGTGTGCCTGCGGTAAGGCCTAAGTTCGAGCAGCCTTCAAACGCATGATCGTAAATCTTCGTAACACTTGCGGGCAGGGTAAACTCCATCAGTGCCCGGCAGTTTAAGAAAGTGTAGTCGGAAATATACTGCAGACGGGAATTAAAATCCAGTCCGATTGCCGCCATATTGACGCAGTTGGCAAATGCATGGTGTCCCATTTCGGTAAGACCGTTGCCGAGGGTGATGCTTTCCAGACCGGTACAGCCGTAAAAGGCATAGTTACCGATTCCCATCAGTCTTTCGCCTACCACAAGGGTACGGATGTTTCCTTCATTGGCAAATACACCGTTGTCGGGATTGGTATTGATGGTACCTTCCGGCTCCGCTACCACCCATTCCTGTACGGCACCGTCTCCGGTTGCCAGAGGGTTTGCCGTTAAGGACTGGTTTCCTATGTACATAACGGTGATATTTTTAATCCACTGTTCGGCGGTACTTTCGGTCTTACGGTAATTGTAACCGTCATCGCCCTTATAAACGGTACCGCCGGTGTTGCCCGTTGTGTCCCGATAATAGAAATCCGCTAAATCCAGAGTGCTCCACTGCTTGTAATCCGCATAATAGCAGGCTCTGAATTCCGCTTCCTTTACCAAAACGGGGTTACCGGAAACATCTTCTTCGTATACCGGATCGTTTGCCTTGTAATACAGAGGCTTCTGGCTGCGGCTCACGGCTACATAGCCGGTACGGGAGCCTAAGTTTTCGTTGTATTTGGTAAACGCATCCACACTGTCGGGAATTACCAGCTTGTTGTCTGCCAGGTTTCCTGCGTTGTATCCTAAGATAATCGCAACCTTGTCCGGACTCGTGGAGGAAGCGTTGACAAAGGCAAACTGGTAAGTACCGTCACCCGTTGTATAAATGGTATCGCAGTCAGCCGGCACCACAGGGATTACGCTGCTGCTCTGTGCGGCGCTGCCCTTCCATATCTGCTCATCCCAGAGATATTTTTTATCCTCTGCCGCTTTCGTCTCCGGTACGGGAATGAGAGCAATGAGGAGTGCGGTTGTCAGGCAGACAGCGCCTAATGTCTTTCGCAGTCTCCTCCTCAATTTCAGATTTTTTCTTTTTATTTCTTTCTTTGCCATGTCTTTCTCCTTTTCCGGGAAATTTATCGGATTTTCTTTGCAACCACAACAAATCTACCGTCACTGGTATAGTAATCGCAGGTGGACAGAGTGAGAAGTTCATCTCCGTACTCGGCGTTCACACCCGTATCGTACAGGGACATATCCGCCATCTGCTTCATATTGGATTCAAATTCGGTTTCCGATACCGCATCCGTAAACTGGTAATACTTGAATACGATTTCACTTTCTTCATAAATTTTGGAGCGGAACACATACATCACTTCGTAGGTGCCTTTTTCGTAAATGGTATCAAACTGGATGTATTTATGCTCTTTGTAAAACTTTTCGGAGCTGTATTTGTTGAGCTGTCCGAACATTCTGCCGCTTCTCATATGGTGGCCGTACAGAATGAGGTTTGTGGAGCGGGGATAAATGCTGCAGTCCTTGTCTAAAAAAATGCTGCCGTTTTTGTCCTCTTCCTGGTCAAAATTATGGTTCAGATAGTAATCGTTGTTCACAGTCTGAAGTACCGGGTAATCTATATATGTATCGTCAATTTTTACCCATCCGATTAGTCTTTTGTTCAAACTATATAAAGTTTGATACTCCGGCAGAATATCCGGCAGTGTATCCGCCGTGTCATCATCATAGTGAATGACCGGTGTTTCCGACGTATTGGGAGCGGTAAGTGCGGTATTTTTCAGGTTCTTCTGTATGGCGGCATAGTCATCCAGCCTTTTGGTCTGGTAAGAATAATTAGCAAGGTAGGCAAGGCTTCCCACAACCAACAGGCTGCTCACCGCCACAATGCCCCTCCGGATACGCTCCCGCTTTTTCATTTCCCTTACAATCCGCTTCTGCATATCCGCATCAAATTCATCCAGGGAAGTATGGGATTTGCTTTTTCCGGAAGATGCTTTCCGTCTGCCGGCAGGTTTCTTTCGTTTGTCTTCTTTTCCAAAGCCTTCTCCTGCCTTTAGGAGCGTCTCCTTTTTATCCTGCAGTTCTTCCGTAAAATCCTCTTTCAGAATGGTATACAGCCGGATTTTCCCCTGGGCGATATCGGCAAGCAGGGCGTCAATCTGCTCCGGTGTATCTGTATTCCTCTGCTTTTTTATCTTTTCAATCTCTGCCTTATCATGCAGAGCTAACTTATAGTCGGCTTCCGTCCGGAACTGTCTGCCTGCTGCTTCGTACACGGGCATCTCTCCTGTTTCTCTTTCTGCACATAAATATACAAGTACTATTTTACTATATCTTTTAATTTATTCAAGCATTTTTGCCTTGCAAAATTTTTTCTAATCATGTGGAAACATTGACATGCCTGTGTACATAGAATAAACCATAAAAACAATTCGGAGGCAATTAAAATGAGTGATTTAACTGCTACCAACTGTGGATGTAACACAGGATGCAACAATAACAACGGATGCGGATGCAACATTATCTGGATTATCCTGCTTCTCTCCTGCTTCGGCGGCAACAACGGCTGTGGTCTCGGCACATCCGGCGGCTGCGGTTGTGACAACAACAACTCAAGCTGTGACTGGCTCATCTGGATTCTGTTGCTTTCCTGCTTCTGCGGAAACAATAATTCCTGCTGCTAATGACCTGGCTCCTTAGGGAGCCGTACTCACTTGCGGGCGGGCCTTCAGAAAGTCCGTCCGCCGCATACAAAAAACGTCTTTTACATAAGATTTTTGCATAAGATTAGAAAAGCACTTTCGATGGAGGATTTATGCAGACGGACAAGGACAACTGTGACAAAATTCTTGCTTTTGACAGCATTTATACCAACAACCACATCCAGATGTATAAACTCCTCCTGCCTTATTTTGAACCGGAAATGCAGAAAAAGATGGCTATATACATTAAATTTATGGAGTTTCAATATACGCTGTCTTATTTTAAAAACCATCCCTATGCCTGCCAGCCGAGACAACCCATGCCGGATGCGGACGCTTTGTGCAAGGAGCTTTCTCCCTACTGCAACCGGGAAGAAAAGCAGAAGCTGGACCGTTTTGCCCGGTATTCTTCTTCGGTAAAAAACGCACAGGAAATGATGGAGATGGCAGCCATGATGAAGGATATGTTCCCGGAGGGAGCTCCTTTTCCCGCAGACGGCGACGGTTCCATGGACATCAGCCAGATTTTATCCATGCTGGGAAAGCAATGACGGACAGAACCCATAGCGGCTGCAAGGTTTACAAATCAACGAAAACGAGGTGTATCATGGAAGAAAGACCGGAATGGATGTCCGACCCTCTGGTAAAGGACATTTCCCTTAACAAACTCGAATTTTTAGGCTCCCTGGTTACCGGCGGCAAAGGTAAAAGCCAGAAGGAACTCATGTCTTTTTTTATGCTCAGGATGAAGGAAGCCAGACAGGCAGACATCTCCTTTTCCAAGGACGAGGTTGCCCGTGTGATTGAAGCCATCAGGCTTCACAGCACCAGGGAAGAATTGGAAAAAATGAATGAAATCATGAAAAAAGCACCGACCTCATAAGCCGGTGCTTTCCATTTATGCTTTTATTACGGTTTTACTACGATATTTACAATTCTGCCGGGTACATAAATTTCTTTTACGATGGTGCCGGTCAGCTTGTCGCCAAGCATTTCCTTTGCCATGGCAAGAATGTTGTCCTTCTGTTCGTCCTTGGAAACCTTTAAGGTTCCTTTCATCTTACCGTTAATCTGGACAGCCAGCTCAATGGTGGACTCTACCGTCTTTTCCTCATCGTATTCCGGCCAGCTGGTCTGATACAGTCTGCCGTCAAAGCCGTTTGCCTGCCACAGTTCCTCGGTGATGTGGGGAGCAACCGGATTAAGCAGGGTAAGCAGGGTCTTGAATTCTCCCTTGGTAACGGCATTCTTTTTGTAGAAATCGTTAATCAGGGACATCATGGCTGCGATAGCCGTGTTGTACTTTAAGCTTTCAAAGTCGGAGCTTACCTTCTTGATGGTCTGATGCATCTTAGTTTCCATATCGGCGGAGTAGCCTTCGTCATCCGTCAGGATATCCTGCAGTTTCCAGACTCTCTCCAAAAATCTGCGGCAGCCCTTTACGCCGTCCTCACTCCAGGAAGCACTTAAATCAAATGCACCGATGAACATTTCATAGGTACGCAGGGTATCTGCACCGTACTCTCTTACGATATCATCCGGATTTACCACGTTGCCGCGGGACTTGCTCATCTTTTCACCGTTGGAGCCTAAAATCATACCGTGGGAGGTTCTCTTCTGGTAGGGTTCGGGACAGGGAACTATGCCCTCATCATATAAAAATCTGTGCCAGAAACGGGAATACAGAAGGTGGAGGGTTGTATGCTCCATACCGCCGTTGTACCAGTCTACCGGCATCCAGTATTTCAGGGCCTCGGGACTTGCCAGTGCATTTTCATTGGTGGGGTCCGTGTAACGCAGGAAATACCAGGAAGAACCTGCCCACTGGGGCATGGTATCGGTTTCTCTCTTAGCGGGGCCTCCGCAGCAGGGACAGGTGGTGTTTACCCAGTCAGTCATTTTTGCAAGCGGAGATTCGCCGT
>OIYP01000434.1_pt1 | contig 27273 bp, 26 predicted proteins | sample 1588261 | NCBI WGS metagenome assembly OIYP01 (sample SAMN03283293) | human gut metagenome | biome: human-associated habitat; material: feces | host: Homo sapiens | place: Peru | collected 2012
AACGGAGCATTCTCATCCTTTATCGACTCCTTCTCCCACGCCCTGCTGGTCAATGGGGACAATACCGCTATGTTCCTCGATGCCTCTTGCGAAACTGTCTCTTAGGTTTCTCGCCTGGCTGCCAAGGGCAAGGTTCTCAGTCGTCGACACCTGTCTGTTGAACTTGCTTGCGAAAAGGTTGTATTCGCTTGTAAGTCCAAGTATAGGATATTCAAAGATAGCATTGCTCTCGTTGCCTATTCGGTATGTTCTTCCTTCTATCTGCAAGGCAGTGATAGGACTCTGAGGCAAAGCCAAGGTGATACATACTCTCTGATGCTTGCCTGTGGTATCATGAAGGGAGATGCCCTCCTTACCACTCGCCTCTTGTATTACGATGATGTTCTTGCCGCTGTTGTCGTCATTGAACTGCTTTACAGCTTCACTCTTCACAGACTTACTCTCGCTGCCACTGAAATACAATATGTTGTCTTCTCCGAAAGCTTTTGCAAGTTGTTCTCTCGGCATACTGAAATCCAAGGTCTTCTCCCACTCAAGCAATCCGGAATATTTGTCCCTTAATTCATTCAGATGTATTCTTGCTTCCGGCTGCTTTTCCTTCGGCAAGGCTTTGATGGTCTGCTCTGCCTGCTCGCCAAGTATCATTCCGAATGGGGCTTTCAGCGGTTCCTTGCTCGTCACTCGTCTATGGAAGATTACTATCTTTCTACCTGCAGCAAGGTGTTCTCTCAATCTCGGAAGAAGGGCTGATACCTTCATCGTCTCAAACAGGGCACTGCCATAATTGTAGTCACCAAGCACCTTTCTGTATGCGTCACCGAATATCTTGTCGCGAGAAATCTCCTCACAGGCTGTATCGAACTCGTCAGCGTGTTCCACCGACACCGTAGGGAAGTCTCTTGAATAGTCAAACGGACTGTCGATAACCCTGCCGCTCATTGTACCCAAGTCATTCTGCAACCAGTCGCTGAAGGCTATCTCCTGCTTGGCGAGCGCTTCGGCATTTGATGTGCTGCTCTCCAGTCTGTGATAGCGGTATTTATATCCTGCACCGAAATGCTCAAGGAAGAACTGCGTCTTACCGCTCTGTCCCATATCATTTCTTTCCGGGTATGAGAAGAGATAACCCTCGGCATATTCTATATTTTCTCTTGTATTGAACGGAGTAGCGGAAAGAAACACCACCTTTGTCTTGTCTACGGATTCTTTTGCCTGCTTCTCCAGTTTTGGCTTCACATTATTAATATAATAGTCTCTCGCCTTGATATAGTCTTCGTATATCTTGCCAAGCTCGGGGAATTTCGCCTTGTCTGAAATACTAAAAGAATAGATGTCCTTTGGCAGCGACTTGGATGTATGGAATCTCATCTCCTTCTCATTCTCTGACGGATGCTCCTTTCGGTATTCGGCTTGTATTCGCTCTACCTCTTTCTTTCGCGCATCCTCAAAGTCTTCTGCAAGACCACGCATCTTCATGCAGTCAGGATTGATTTCCTCCAATCTCATCAAGGCGTAACTCTCGTTCCTGTTGCTGAGCATGTAGTGTTGTCTGCTTCGTGCTGTCTCGGTGGCATTCTTATTCTCCATGATTCTATGGCTCTCGTCATAGACAATCGCATCGAATTGGTCTTCAAGCAACCTCTTGTTCGTACCGAAATTCGCAAAGGTTGTAATCACAACACCATCGCCTTTCTCGTTCGTGGCAGTGCTGCCTCGCTCGTTTGCCCAATCATCAAGGTCTCTGATGTCAAGGCAAAGATTCTTTCCATCGTTTATCCAGTCTTTTACTTTCTGCTGGCTTGGAGTAATGATAAGGATTCTTCCTTTACCCTGCTTCACCATTCTCTTGATGATGCCAAGTCCTGTGTATGTCTTACCCGTTCCAGTACCGTTGGTAAACATATATCCCTTGCCGTTGGCGTGGGCTTTGTCCTTATGGCTCTCATCAAAGAACTGTGTTTCGGCTTTCAGCACATCGTCCTGCTGCTGAGGTAGAAGGAAAGGCAAAGTCTCTTCAATATTCTTTCTGTCACCCACCTTTACTTCCGTCGGCTCCGCAAGTACCTGCTTGTCAAACTTCTTACGCAAAGGTTCTTTCAGGCTCTCTCTCAGACCGGCATACCCCTTGATGCTTGCCCATTCGCCTATCTTGTGGGTTTCCCCATCCATCTCCCAAGGCATGTGCCACATCTCTCTGATATACTCGTCGATGTCTGTATCTGAGAAACCGCAATCCTTCATCTGGTCCGTAATAGCCTCACGGACATTCCTTATCCATTCCTTTGCTCTATAGATACCTTCACCGATAAGAGCAACACCATATCTGCCTGTCGCCTTAGCCATTTCGGGCAGATACTCTATCTGCTCATTGTTCAGACCGACAAGTGATATACTGACGCTGCCTTTCTTGCCTCGCTTCTTGAACTCTGCAAAAGCTGCCATCATCGCCGCTTTCGCATCTTTTGTCTCCTGTCTTACATCTCGCCCTTTGCTATTCGGGAAAGAAGTTCCTTGCTTGGCTGCAGGCTTCCGCTTTCCATTTGACTTAGAAGGTCTGCTGCCGCTTCCTCGTCCTCTTCCGCTGCCCACACTTCCCGTGCTCCCAGCAGTGCCGCTTCCTGTGCGTCCACCACTTCCGGCAGGTAGTCCGCCCAGTCCGGGTGTTCCTCCTTCACCTTCGCTATGGCTTCCTTCTCCAGCAGGAGTATCAGTGTCTCCCTTACCAGTCTCTCCGCTCTCTTGCTTTCCGGGTGCAGCCTCTCCGCCTGCTCCTCTATCCATCGGCTCAACAGTTCCTCCGCTGCCTCGTCCTGACTCCAGCTCCATTCCTTCGCCGCCTCCATTATCGGCAGCAGCCAACTGTGTCTTGTCTTCTGTCCCGCTATTGCCGGGAACATCCTCATGTCTACTCCTAACATTTCCGTAAATTTTTAAATAAGCTATCTGGTTTAACAAACTCTTGTCTCCATTGAGATAGGCTATTGCTGCAGCAGCAAGTTCTTTGTTGTCTTCATCGCTGCGTATCTCGTCTTCGGTCAATGGATCGGCATCGGCTTTCTCGGCTCTCTCAGTAGGTGTCATATCCTCCCACTGCTTCTCACCGACTTTCGGACCTTCACCTTTAGGCTTTTCAACCTTCGGTTCTTCGCCTATCTCCTTGGCTATAGTCTTCCTCCTCTCAACAAGACCAATACCCTGCGCCTTCAACTTGTCGTCAAGGGCTTTCCTGTATTCGTCTTTCGTGCGTTTCGTCTCTGACGCATCACCGCTCGCCTTGGCTTCCTCGTACGCCTTGCGTGCCTTCTCTACTCTTTCTTCATGGAATTGCTCGGCAGCTCCTCGCATTCCTTCGGCTGCGTCGGATGGGTCTGACGGTTTTTCTTCTTTACGTTCCCCCTTCTCTACTTCTCCTCCGGATGGCGTTTCATGTAGAGGCGCATCCTCAGTATTGCCTCGGCGCTCAGCCTTTTCTCTTCCTCCATGTTCCTTGGGGCTTTCACCTCTTCCTCGGTCATCAATCCTTTCTTCAGGCAATACTTTATCGCCTGCACCATGTACTGACTCTTCTCTTGAGGAGTCATTTTCTCTATCGGCTTTTCCATGTTCTTTATTTATTTGATTAGTAATTTCTTCTGCTTTGTCCTGCAAATACTTTTGCTCGTCAAAGTTATTCAATTTTCCCAATATATGTGGCATCTCCTGCTCAGAATATGACAAATATTCCTCATAATCCATGCCGTATCTCTCGTGATAAGCCTCATCTCTCATCCGTGCACGTTCACGGACTTCTCTCTCCATATCGGGCTGAGCCATCTCTCGCAGACCTTTTCTCGACTTGGCACTCATCAAAGCGGAAATGATGGCGCTCCTTGCGTCGTTGGAATCTCCGTGGAAATACGCTCCGCCATAATACGCGTTGTCATACTCTACCAGTTCTTCACCAAGTCTCTCTATCGACTTGCCGCCTTTCTCAGCACTTGCAATCGTACCGACAAACGACCGCTGATCAGCAGCGCTCAGACCTGTCTCTTTTCTGAAACTCTCAGGTGTAATCCTTGCGTCTACTACAAACTCTGCTGCCAAAGACACGCCGTCTGCAGGTTGTGTCTCGCCTACCGTTTTCTTGTACTCTTCCCTTGCTGCCGTTCCGTCAAGTTCCTCCTGTGCTTCTTTCAACTCTTCGGGGGTGGTATGGGTAAGCTTCTCTATTTCATCCTTCACGCTTTCCCAATAAGCCACCTTGTCCTCTGCGGCTTTCACCCTGTCCTCATACTCCTGCTTCTTCTTTAGATACTCGTTTATCTTCGCACCTATCTTCGGTTCTTTCTTCTTGGCTTCTTTCAGCTCTTTCCCTGCACTTTCTATTCTTATCTGGGCATAATCGTGGGCAACATTGCCATCGCCCAACTTGTCAAACAGGTCCTGCGCGGTCCTCTCCTTGGGCACCTGCTCGTATACCGGCTCGCCCTCATTGTCCATAGGAATGTCATTCTTTTCATAATTCTTCGGAGCCGCCGTGCCTTCCTTGACTGTTAAAGATTCATTACCCTCTTGCAAGTCTGAGGATTTTGTCGTATCTTTGCCATCAGAAGACAAGCCGTGTGGAAGAGCAGAAAGGGCTGCTGCCGACCCATCTTTGGGAGAAAGTATGAGGAATTGCCCGCCCTCGCGTTCGGCTTGTCTTTTCATTTTTGCAAGACCTTTCTCGTTTATCAATCTCCAGCCAACAATCTCTACTTGTTTCTTGTCATTATATACATCAAGAACGACAATGGAATTTTTATCACCTGTTTGCACAGCCACCTTATACGAAGGGCGCTTAACAGGTTGAGTTTGACCAATCAAGTTTGGATTATAAAGCGCATTTGTCAATATAGCACGGCTATCAGCTGCATCAAGTTCAGGGTGATTTGTCGCGTTTTTCTCAAAAATATTCTTCTTGATTATTACAGGTTTGCCATCAGCACCTATTGCGGAAGAAACATTCTGAGGAATAGTCGGTAATTCTATACTCCTTGTCGGATTATCAAAATCTTCATCTTTTATATCTTCAATGGATTTTACAGTTTCTGTATAGATACTCCCATCGCTATTGAGTATATTACCCATATTGTCTGTACCACCTTTGCCATCATTAACTATTTCTTTCGGGGCCTCGGCAGGCGCTTCTTCTTTCGGTTCTTTCTCCTTCGGTTCATTGGATGGTACTTCTTCTTTCGCTCCTCCTGCCTTTGGTGCTTCCGCCTTTGGTGTTTCGGTGCTCTGAATCTCGGCTGTCTTCTGTTCCTGCAAGGTTGTACGGATGCGGTTGGCATAGTCTTCCAATGAGAAAGTCCCTACTTCATTCAGCCCATCGAAATTCGTACGCTGAACAAGATTACCATCCTTGTCACGGAATATTACAAGTCCTGATTTTCCTGCACTATAAGAACCGTCTCCTGCCGAATCAACAATGACATCTCCACCGACAAGAGTATATTCATTTCCGTCTTTGTCTGCAAAAACAGTAACGCTGTTTTCTGTTACGACTTTTACGCCTTCCTTATCCTGCATGGTGCCGGTGAACTTGGCTTGTCCTGCTTGGTTCTTTACGGCATCTTCAATGGATTGTCCAACATGATCTACGAAACCTGCTTTCATAGAATCGGCTGCATGGACTTCTGCCCATGTATCAGCAACGGCATCGCCGAAATTCTCACGTAAATCTGAAATATCAAAATCGAGATTGCTCTTCATCCACTCATCCAAATCAGGATTGGCTTTTACAAGTTCGTCCCATGCTGCACGTGCCGAAGCTTGCCTGTCGTTTACCGCTTGCGCCTTCTCGGTAAAATCCGTACTGTCTTCTATATCCGTCTGCTCGGCAAGGTCGCTTCCTTCCTGCGAGGCTGTCGTGGTCAGTTGTTCTATATCGTTCTTGTCTTCTGACAATCCTGTCAGTCTTTTCTTGAACTCTTCAATGGCTTGTTCTTCCACACTGTTTCTCTTGGAATAGTCCTTATCCATCGCTTTATCCAAGTCCACACCGAACTCCTCTCCTACTTCTCGCTGAATGTCAAGAACTCGTTTGGCTTTCGCTCCTTCCATCTGCTCTGCTATCCTCTTGTAAGCATCGCTGATTTCCTTGTCAAGTTCATTGTCCCCTTCCTCGCTTCTCCTCGCACTTTCCAGAAGCATTTCGGCAGCACTCTTGTAACCAAGTTCTTCTGCCGCCTTTTCAATACACTCCTGCTTTTCATCTTCGGTGCTTATCCTCATGGCTGAAAGGTAGGCATTCTTGAAATCCCGGTCTTGGCGTTTAAGATAGATTTCCTGCTTTGCTGCTTCTGCTCCGTCCTTGTCGTTATACTCTTTGGTGTTCAGCAACTCGCCGTCCTTGGAATATTCCGACACACTGAATTTTCCTCCGTTTCCCGTCACCGAAACTCTGTCGGTTCTTGGTCTGCTGTTGCTCATAGTGCCACCCAAAGCTGCTGCTACCTTCTGCCTGAGAGTCCACGAGATTGTCTTGTCGTCAAGGAACTGCTGCAACTTGCCTACCGCCTGACCTCCAGGGGTTCTTTCTGACAATTCGATTTGTTTCTTGTTTGCCGTTTCCTGTCTCGCTTCATAGGCTGACTGACCGTTTGCAGGTGTTGACACCTCCATTGCAAGACCTTCACCTTGCGTCTTGTGGTTCGGCTCCAATGCTTCACAGGCTTCAAGAAGACTCTTGGCTTTGGTATTTGACATAAACTCCGAACGTTCCTCTTTCGTCAGCTTCAATCCTGAATTTCCTTCTGCGAAAACAAGTCCTCTCAGTATATGCGAGGGTTTGAAATGGGCTACCTTTCCGCCACCCATTGCGCTACCTAATTTTATCGAAAGGTTTTCAAGAGCACCTTCAACGAAATTGTCAACGAAATTTATCTTGTTGTCCTTTGCCCATTCTTCTGCCATCTGCTCAGTACGGAAAGCAAGGCTCTCAGCAACGAACGTTCCTGTCTTTACCGCTGCTTTCCTTACTCCGTGTTTCAGTCTCTCTATCATATTGGCTTCCGTACCTGTAATGCCAACATTTCTGCCTAACGTACCACCGACGGAACCGACCGCTCCGAACAGGAGACCTGTCTTGAAACCGCTGTTCCCTGCGTCTACCATACCGATGATATAGTCTGCAAACGTGGTTCCTTTTTCCATCTTGTCGTAACCTTCTCCAGTCATATACTGCATGACGTTGTAATTGGCTAAGGTCAGTCCGCTCTGCATCGTGTTCTTTGAGCCTGTCGTCAGAAGGGTCTTCCAAAATCCATTGTTATTTCCTACGAAATTGGCTATTCTCGCTGCTCCTTCTGCACCGAATTTCTTTTCCAATGCTTTTGCTGATGTTCCTATCACGCTTCCGAACAACCGCTTTCCTAAAGGTGTCTTGGTTATAAGGTTTACTCCGTAGCTCAATCCCGACATCATGCCTCCTGCAATCTTTCCTGCTCCGGCAAAAGCGGCGGCATCGGCAGCCATTCCCATTGCGGTTCGTCCTGCTGATGTCAAGGTTGCAGTAGAGAAAAAGCCATTCCTCTTACGCTCGTCTTCTATCTCCTCGGCTTTCTTTGCGGTAGCCTCATCCATTACCGTTCTCTGATCGGCAGTCATCAAGCCTCTCTTGAACATATTTCCTGCAATGCCATCCAAAGCACCCTGCATTATGTAGTCTGCAGTACTCTTTGGTGTTCCACTCTCGATGAGATGATTTCTGATGTCTTCCTTTGCTCTCGGCAATACGTGATTGTTGTAGAGATATTCAGGGTCTACTCCAGCTTTCTTTGCAGCCTCTTCAACCTTACTCTTGAACTCAGGTGTGTTCATAGCCTTGAGATAGGCATCAACATACTCGTTCTCTGTTCCGTGCTCGATATTGGCTCTTCTGATTCCACCGAACAAAGCACCCATACCTTCGTTTGCATCAGTAGAAGCATAGCCCATTTCTTTCCTTATGGTTTCTCTCTGCTTCTTTCTTGCTCTTGCCTCGGTTTCTTCTGAAAGGCTTTCTATAATCTGTTGGTTCAGCTTCTGTGCCTCCCGGTCGGCATCATCACGCATCTTCCTTTCAAGTTCTATACTCACCTCTCCCGTCTTTGGGTCCTTCTTGCCATAATCCAAGACATACCCGTCTCCAAGTTCGCTTTCTCTGAACATCTGTGCAGGGGCATCCTTTTCCTTCAAGGTGGGAGTGAACGTCTTGTCGTTTGCGAAACTGCCAAGGATATTGTTTGAAGTGGATGCTTCCTTTAGCTTCCTTCTATTCACCTTTTCCTTCGCTCTTTGAACAATAGGCTCGTCGCTTCCGGTCTTCTTTGCATTGGACGAAGCCTGATTGTCTCTTTGCGTATCAAGCTGCTGCTCCATCTCGTCATTGGCAAATACCCTGCCCGTGTCCATCTGCCCCCAGTTGTCAGGGACTTTCGGTGCACCATACTGAATGGCTTGCTTGGCAACCTTGCTCTTCACTTTGGGATTCATCCTATAACCCAACGCTTCGGTGAAATGCTCAAACGTACCGACACTGGCGCCCTGCTTTCTCAAATCGTTCCATACTCCACGGCGGTAGTTGTCGCCGTACATCCAATTGCGGAACTGCTGCTCGCTCTTTGCTCGCGTTGCTCCGTCTGCCTTATAGGCATTATATACCTGCGTTATCTTGTCTGCCATATTATACTACTATATCTTTACGATGATTCTTCTTTTGTCCTCCATTCTGATGATTTGCAGGCTTATTGTGCTTAGTCACTGACTTAGTCACCGGTTTGCTTGCCGGCTTTGGCTTGCTTGCTGCTTTCCTTGGTTTGCCTGTACCGACCAATTTAGCTTTCAGCTCGTCACTCATACCACCTTTATATTCGTAGCCCAGCGGTGAACCCAATTTCCAATGCCAATAATGTGCCGTCGGATTATCAGTAGCCGAACACAATATCGCACTTAATTTCTTCGCCGTAGAGCCGCTGGATCCTCCCAATCCTAATTGCTCCAAAAGGTCTGAATCGAACTTATATGTATTCTCACTGCCCTTCTTCAAACAACCATGCTCTTTCATCTTGTTATAGATGGTCTCGATGTTCGCAGGCTGCAAGTAATTTCTGCTCAATGTATATACGACACCTTGTGGAGTAACAAACGTTCTGCTGCCCTTACCGAGTGAACCCGGACCTGCATCTCTCGCCTCTCTTGCCTCCTTAGCCTTCGCAACAGCCAGACGCTGACGGGCAATGGCATTCCTCTCCCTGCCCTGTGCTTCATTCGCCTTGTTGTGTCTTACGGTCTCTTCAAGTCCCTGCTTCTTCAAACCGAGACTCTGCGTGTCCTTATCCTTCTGCCAGGCGAACTTATCCTTGTCAAGACCATATCTTCTATTATCGTTATAGACATTGCGCATGAAATCATTTTGCTTCATACCAAGCACCGCGTCATTATACGCTGACTCAGCATCCATCTTGGCTTTATCCAATGCAGCTTTAGTCTGCGAAGCTCTCTTCTTCTCTCTTTCTGCCTTCTCCTGTTGGTATCGCTGCTCCTGCATCAAGACAGGTGAGTTGAACTGCTGTGGAGTAGCTCCCTTGTTCACGTAGAAGAGATTGCCGATGTGTCTCAATGCATCAGCCAATGCCAAAAGTTTCTTCTTGCTTTCGTTCTTCTTCTTGTAAGGCTCTTCCTCTGCATCGGAACCACCATTGAGATAATCATAAACTCCCTGCGTGATGTCACTCGCCTGCTTGTATCTCTTCCTGTAATCCTCCATGGACGCATTCTGCATGGCAAGCAAAGCCTGCTCGTCTTCATTCAATTCGGGCTGCTTTACATCCTCTTGCGGATTTCCTTCAGTAGATTTATTTCCACTCTGCACTTCGTTCCCTTCAGTAGTAGTAGTGACTGCATTCTGAGCTTCGCTCCCATTCTTAGCATCGGTGACGGTCGGAACATTATTCCCATCCTTACCTTCTGCAACGGCATTCCCGTTTGGCGTTGCGCCCACATTTGGGGTTGCACCTGCATTCTGAACTACGTTTCCGTTTGAGGCAGAGCCTACATTTGAAACTGCAGTTCCGTTCTGAACCACATTCCCCGTCTGCTGAACATTAGCCTGAGTATTCACAGCAGTCTGAGGAGCACCGAAAACATTATTCACTGCATTGCCCAAAACACTGCCTCCATTAGCCCATAAATTAGGCGCCTGAGTCGTACCACTCTGCACATTATCCTTCGGAGTCGTATTGCCATCATACGGATTTACCGTACCTAACGGAGTCTGCGTATTCTCTTTCTTCACCATATCACAAATACTTTTCCTGTTCTCTATAAGGACTCTCGTCTATCTCTTCAAATATCGTCTTGCCGCCTTTCTGCACCGCGGTGGTGTTGCCGTCAGGACCAGTCTGAGTGACCATACCTGTATTGCTCTCACCCTTCAAATCGGGAGCCTTCTTCGTACCATCACCAAACGATGCAGCAGCAGTCATAGCAGCATTACTCAAACCTGCAGCAGTGGATGCTACATTGCTCGCATTCTGTTGCGCCAACGCTATCTTCTGATTAGAATAGTTGTCCTGCATACGCAAATGGGTATTCTCTGCAGCATCCTTCCTCGCAGTGTCCTGAACTGACATGTTCCTAATAGCATCTCCGACTACCTTGTTGCCAGCCTCCTTAGCCTGAGCAGTAGCTGCATCCGTACCACCCGTCACCGCGGCTGCACCACTCGCCTTCTTCCAATTCTCACGAGCATAATCCTTCGCCTCGTTGATCATCGCCCTGCCTGCTGCAGTATCGGCATAGTTCTCATTGTAACGACGCTGAAACCAAGCTTCCTCCCTGTTCTGCTTCGCTGCCAACTCCAACTCCGCCTTCTTCGCCTTCTTCGCTGATGCTGCACCGCCAATCAAAGAACCTACAGCACCAATAGCAGCAGCAGCTAACTGTACCCACTCCTTCTTCCTTACACAATATGGATTTATACCCACTTCAAATGACAATAACCTTGCTATCATATTCTATCTGTTTTAATATTATCCTTTTAAACATTCTCCTATATATCCTTCCTGCACCAACAGCTTTCACAAATACCAATACCATGAAATAATATTTGACAATCAGTATAATATCAACACCATAAAGGAAATTGAAAAATATATACTTACCTCCTCTTAAAGGGGTACCTATAGCCCCCCCCTCCTTGAAAAGTATGTGTGCTTTCTACGAGTGAACCCGCATCCGAGGTACCTATGCCCCCGGGGGTCTGGGTATGCATGTGATGCACCTGCGTGTGCCACCCGTCCACCGCTCCGCATCGTCCACACCATCGCCACGTGTCCGTGCTGTCAGCAATCATCATCGCCCTCGCCCTCGCATCGCACACGCACACATCACGCACGTATCACAGAAAAGAAGGTATCGTGTCGCAAAAAATCACGTGTTACTCCTATTAGGAACAGAACCTAATCACGCATCTTACTGCATATCAGCACATTACACGAACACACAATGCAATGTGTATTGAATATGTATTGATTTTGACTCGATTTTCGATTTTTTCGCCCTCCCGGACGCATCTGGAGGGAAGGGAACAAGGCACACGGTACGGCATAGAGGAAGCAGAAGCGAAAACGCATCTGGAAGGCGCACGGAGATACAGGAAGACAAAGAACGCCACACACGCACGACAGCAATGTCAATACGTATGTGGCGCTAAGTTAGCATTATATAATGTGTGATTTTCCGCTCTCGCAGATGTTAGGAAGAGATTTTGCAAAATTCGTCAAAATCCCTTAACCTCGCCTTTTTTCAATTTTTTTGACAATCAAATCATTAAGTCCCTCATTGTTGTTCTCTCTCTCTTCTCACTTGTGTAAGATTGACAATTTATACATTTGACTTAACGCAGATTGTTTTTTTTGATTTTATCTTTACAAATAAGAAGTTTAGAACATACTTGCCCGAGAATTTCGAGACCAAATGCGAAGTTTTGAACACTTTTCGCAAAATTAGTCGTTGCCATCGCTCTGGATGCTCAGGCGGATGCTCTTGTGACAGTGAGGACAGGTCAGGGAGACGGATAGATTGTTAGACTTATCCTCCCCCATCTCGTCACGGAAGAAGTCCCCAACAGAGCATCCCAGAACATTAGCTATCTCCTGCAATCTGTGTAGTGTTGGATTACCATTGAGGGATTGTGCGAGGGTTACACGGTTAATCCCTAATTCGTCGGCTATTCTCGCCATCGTGTAGCCTTTTTCTTTAGCATTTTTTTTTATATCCATATATGTAAGGTTATAGTATTACGGCAAAGATACAGCTAATATCTTATATACGTATGCCTATATCACGACAATTAGCAAGTGTTAATAAATTATGTATGGGTTTAACATTTCATTTTGTTTTCGTTAAATTAGCGTTAAATCCCTACATTTTCGTGTTAATTATTTGGAGTTGTATGGTTTTATCCCTACATTTGCAACGTCGATTAGGACAAGCGGTCATTGACATACTTAACATACGGACACCTGCGAGGAGCAGGAGAACACATAACAGAGTGATTAACGATTAACACCTCTTGAGGGGTAGACCTTATAATCGGAGCGAGACCGACAAGAGGACAATGTATAACTAATAATAGGAGGTAAGATTATGGAAATTACAAAAATCAAGAGAAACGGATGTGAGGTTAATGTAATCTTCACAGGTGCACAGTACATTTTTCACAACGCATTTTACGGCATTCTGGCTGTAGCAGAGCGCAAGGGATACAGCAAGGAAGACACGAACCACTTCACCGTCTATTACGGCAACCTTCAGACGTCGGGCGGTAGTTTTGCTGGCACTTACTGCCTGTCAATGGCTAAATCATTTATCAAACAGAGCGAGAGTAAGTACGTACAGGTCAACACCACATTTGACGAGGTGCAAGAAGATTTAGATACGTGGTGGATGGATTTCGAAGCTAAGCGAAGATAACCCCTACAGCCGTGAGAGTTCGAGGCTCACACGTGGTTCAAGCCCACGCACGGCACGATTTTTAAATAGAAAACGATATGAAGAACTTAGTATTAGCAACATTGGCGGTTGTTAGCTTGTGTAGCTGCACCGCCAGCAGAGAGAACGCACAGTTGAAGAGCGACGTGTATCTGCTTCTTCAGGAAATGGAGCAGGACGGCACACTCGAGAGATACGACGGTAGCGACCATGTTTGCAGACTCATAGATGCAACGTACCCAAAAATTGATGGGAGGGTAGTCGATGAATGAACTGATTTGGTTATCTGTAGTCACAATGGTAGTTGGCTACATTCTGGGTATCTATGTAGGTAGACATTATAACGAGTTTACGAAAGAATAGGAGGAATAACTATGGTAAGAATCGAGCAATTTAGATTTGAGTTCGCAGGGTACGGACACTATTGGGCAACATATACAACACCTAACAGGGGCGACTATTGGCGACACATTATTAACTGTATGCCGTTGATTGACGCAACGAAGAACGCAGAGAACCCGACACAGAGAGACATGAAGTTGTTGAGACACCATATTATGATGAACGGAACACATTATAACAAGAAAGGAGAAAAGATCTAAGGGTAGATACGGTATTCAAGCCGTTCGGGGTAGATGCAACGTCTACCCTACCTACACACGTGGAGGGTATAGATTTGCGATTAGAAGTTCCCTTTGAGCCGACTCCCTCATTAATAAAAAGGACTGAAAGCGGAAATCGTGAGACAACACTAAACCGAGAAAAACGTAATCCGTTTGTGTGGTAACGCTAAAACCATACGTCGATATGCAGACGTTAACCGCAGAAGTCAGGCTACATGCTTGTAGACGTTGGGTGCTCAACGTACACCGAGCAATTTAATTTGAAACTTTAAATTATAACGATATGACATTTGAAGCACAGAAAGCAGGGCTATCCGATGTTTTCGGAGGGCAGATGTGGTTTTGCCTGAAAAACGGAATAGGCAATTCGGTTGTGTATTTCTGGAATAAGAAAACGTGCGAGAAATACATCAGAGAGAATTTTCAGGGCGAGTTGAAACGCTCTATGTTGAAAGAACTAAGAGAGACACACGGCAGGGCAAAGCTCTACAATGTGTTCGGATAAAAAAGAAACGATATGAAAGATTTAGCGTGGATTAATCTATTAAAAGCGATTGACAGCCTTTTCGACAAGTTTACGAAGGAGGAGAAGAACGACACGTACACATTCCAGGGCGTTGTCGGTATAGATAGGAATGTTAGGGTATTCGTAGTGCCTGAAAGCAGTATTCTGAATATCATTTGCGACAAGAAAGAAACCATAAAGGAGGTGCAGCAGTGGTGCAGGGATATAGAGATTAAAGGCAGAACGGCAACGAGTATGAGAATTTTTGATGCTTTAGGGCATTATAGTATAATAATAAATCTGTACGGAGTATGACAACAAGAAGCGCAAGCCCTACATTATTGAAGAGGATATTCGACGAGGGCACAGGACAGGAGCTAATCAATACCCTGATAGGTGAGATTAACGGACGGAAGACAATCCTATACCGAACCGAGACCAAAGCATACATCAAGATGCAGGAAGGCGATATAGAGGATATAGCCTCAACCGTCAACGAGAGAAAGAAATCTATTGATCCGAGCGTTTGTATAACGCAGGTGACAACAGATAACATAATAACTTTAATTTTTACAGAGATTTTGAAGTGAAGCCTAAAGCCAGTGAGGGAGAGAAACCGAAGCGGAGCGACACCGCCACTGGCTACCATTTTTTCTAACATTAAAAAAAACAAGATTATGAAAAAGTTTAAAGTAACAGTAACCGAGACATTGACGAAAGAATTTTTTGTCGATGCAGAGGACAGAGAAGACGCAACAAACAAAGTTGCAACAGAGTATTACAAAGCTTCAGCGGACGAATATATCTTGACCGCAAGCGATTACCAAGGAACTACCATTAAAGCGGAAGAGTTATGAAATATCTACTATTGACAGCAGCCCTATTCTGTACGATATGTGCAGCAGGGCAGACGACGAGAAAGGGCAACACCTTTGTACAGGCGAAAGCAGTAAGAGACACGCTTGTTACGTCTTACAAGTACGAGTCTAACGGCAAGGCATACCCGATTGTGGTAAACCGAAAGACAGGTGCTTGCTATATCTGCAAGACAAGCAAGAACGGCAAGTGGTATCGTCAGTACATGTCAAAGGAAATCCGAGAGACTATCAACAAAGAGTTAAACATCAAAACGAAATGAATATGTATGACAGAATGCGAAAAAAGGTTCTGAAAGAAGCTATCCAGAACGTTGAAGTTATCCAGAAGGGATATGCGAAATACAAAGGGATGTACGTCCTTTTGACAAGAGAGGGGATTGACGAAGACTACAATGTAGTACTTTGCGACGAGAACGGAGGACACATTTTGCAGTCCGTACCTTTCTCGACTCTATCAAGAGCAATGAAAGAATTTAATTATCATCTTGCAGAATGAAAAAGACAGACGTAAACAAAAACATTCAGATAATCCGTTGTTGGAGTGACATCCAACAATGGATTAAGGACAACAACAAGATTGATTTCACCATTGAAATGGAGTCAGGAGTTGTCAACATCGAGGGCGAAAATATCTCGATCGAGCAGAGAGACGGAGAGAAGTTTTTCGTAATCCAGCGAAAACACTTTTATCGAGGATTGAAGCGGAACACTCTTTTGTCTTTAGTCAGAACAACGGAGATGCCGTTTAAGATGCTTGAGGAACTGATATTGAACTGGGAACACTACAAAGTGTTAATCAAGCAGGAGAACGAGAAGAGCAAACGTATTTTCAATTTCAAAGCCTAAAAATTATGCTGACAGATTATCTAAAGAAACTCATTGACCGACAGGCAGAGAAGGACAGCGACTTTAAATCGTTGTTGTCAAAACCGAACAAGAGCCTGAAAGAACTTGCAGAGTACGTAACTGGCGAGGCTTTCAAGGCAGTCAAGGACGCACCGACGGACGAGGCGAGAGGGTGCAGAACGTGCTACTGGGATGATGAGACGATGCTCAACCACATTATCCACTACTACCAAGAGGACGATGTGAAGCCAGAGCCGTTACCCGAGAACGTTTCGACCGAGAGACCGCAACCGAATGTTCAGCCGAAGGACGAACCGAAGCCAGTCAAAACGGTGAAGCTAAAGCGGAAAGTCACCATCAAGAAGAAGAAGACCAAGACCCCGGAATATCAAGAGCTAAGTTTATTCTGACATGAAACCAAAGACCAAAATTCAGAAGAGAGCGGAGGAGTTGTCGCAGACACTCCTTCCTCTGCCTCGACATATTGCCGACAAATTCGATAAAGAAACGAAGAGATGTAATAGCAAGGTCTATTACGCAGTGTTGGAACAGAAGAAGGAATTTTCCGTTGTGAGATACTTTTCTTTTGTAAAACACAAGAAGAAGGACAATGTTTGTCGAGAGTTCATGCAGGTATGAGTAAGCGCACACGGAAACGTTGTGAGAGCAAAGCAGCGTTTCGCAACCTGCGGTTATTACGACACCTTTTTGATGGACAGCCCGATGGAGGTTAGGACCAACAGGAAGAACGGATATTACAACCGCCTGACTGATATATCCTACTCAAAATTATTCGTCCGTTCGAGGAAAGCCGAAAAGGTTATCTGTAACTACAGAGAGAACCAGTTCTACCTGATAGGCAGGAACTATGTCTGGCTTCCAGATGATTTGCACGTTGACACATTCCCATTCATTGAAACTATCCTCAAGCAAAGACCGAGGGTTGCCGAACTTCTTTTGCTGAACAGACTGCAATTCAAGCAGGAGATTGTCAAACTTGCATGGAAGCACGGATATTTGACCGAGGAACTTGATTACAACCTATGGAGTGATACCGTCTCTATGGCAGAGAGGCTACATTATGACCTTCGCAATCCGTTCTATGTTTGCCCGATGAACCTCCATACAACCCACAATCTATATACTTTGAGACTCGAACGAGAAGAGGAACGAGAGGAAAGGCAGAGGGCAGCGATGAAGAGGATGAACGACGAGCAGGCTGAGAAATACTTTGAGAACTTCATCAAGAAATTCATCGGCTTCAAAGTCGAGAATGGTTCGATAACTATCCAACCTCTGAAATCAATCGAGGAGTTTAAAGAGGAAGGTAAAATGATGCATCATTGTGTTTTCGCTTGTGGATATTACAAGAAGCCCGACACGCTGATATTATCCGCACAGGTAAACGGAGAACACACAGAGACAATAGAGATAGACCTAAAGAGCTTCTCTATAGTGCAGAGCCGAGGAGTCTGCAATCAACCGAGCGAATATCACGAGGAAATCAAATCCTTACTTTTGGAAAATATGTATAAACTGAAATCACTAACTAAAAAAGCAGCGTAATGAAAAAATACGAAAGAAAATGGAAAGAGGAAAAGATGATAGAGAAGATAAAGATAATCTTCTGGTTTCTCTTCATCATCTTCTGTCTTGTAAACGGATGGTATGAACTGCACAGTCATTAAATTCAAAGACTGAGCGTTGACCATCAGCTGGGCTATCGGCAGGACGGGCAACTTTTTTATATTAAAATCCACCGAAATGGCGGGAACGGAAAAACACGTTATCCAAACCGCTACCTTTGCACCTGTGAGTTGTCGCAGGCTTGCAACGGATTTTAGAAATCATTGTACTTGATTATATGCCCCATCCGAGGAAACTGCGACTTCCGAGGATGGGGATTTTATTTACACGAAACTATGGAGAAAAGAAATGCTATAGAAGTTGTAGAGATTATCTGCAAGAAAGAGTTGTTAGGTCACGAGATTGACGTGTACGGAACAGCCGAAGAACCATTGTTCAAAGCTAAAGATGTGGCAGAGTGGATTTCCCACACCGATGTGTCAACTATGTTGCGTATGGTAGACAATGATGAAAAGGGGGCAAACATTGTTTGTACCCCTGGAGGTAACCAAACAGTATTGATGCTTACCGAAGATGGACTCTACGAAATCCTGATGTTGTCTCGCAAACCTATCGCAAAGCAGTTCAAGAAGGGCGTGAAGAAAATCCTTCACGAAATAAGAGTCAAAGGAGGTTACATCGCCTCACAACAGAATGATACACCCGAAATGATTATCGCCCGAGCCTTGAAGGTTGCAGACGAAACAATCAGACGACACGAAGAGCGTGTGAGGGAACTTGAAAGACAAACATTCAATCAGCAGGAGCAGATAGAAGTGAAAGACGCCCAAATCACTGAACTCAACACCGCAGTAAACAACATGCAGACAAAAGTGAGCTATCTTGACCTTATCATGCAGCAGAAGAACCGCACACTCACGGTCACCGAGATAGCCCAAGACTATGGAATGTCAGCAAAAGCCTTCAATAGACTTCTTGAAAGCTACAGAGTGCAACGTAAGGTAAACGGAGTTTGGGTTGTCTATGCGCCATACCTGAAGGAAGGATATGTCACAAGCAAAACAGGAACATCGGGTACGTCACACAAGGACGGTACACCTTTCTTCTACCAGCAGACGGTGTGGACCTTCAAGGGCAGAGCCTTCCTCTATCATAAATTGAAAGACAAATGTATTTTACCAATTGTAGAACAGAATAATTAATAAAAAAAAGACAAATGAAAAGATTTATTGAACTCGTTACCCCTATTGTAGAAGCCAAAGGCGATAAGGATTATGTAGAGGTTTTGTCAACCGTACAAACGATGCTTGACTATTCGCAAACAGAAGAGATACTTGCTGAAACAGGCACAATTGATTTGTCTACAGCTTTCTCTTTTACAACCACCAATGACAAGAAGTGTTTGTATCCTTTTACGATAAACGTAGAGATAACCGAAGACGACCTTGCACATAAGGCGAGTCTTCGTCTGTCAGAGGTTGAAGCAACAAACCTTATCGGAGCTATACAAAAGAAACTTGCCGAAATCAAGATGCTCAACTCCTATACCCGACCTTTGAGAGAAATGTAAACAACTAAATTTTAGTAACTCAAAAAAAGAGGATGCAGCCACCACACCGCATCCTCTTTTTTTTATTTAAACCTTACACACGAAAACCCCGAATAACCATACACCCAAAGGTTTTCTCTTATACCTATGTAACATTTCATTTCATCTTTTTGAAAGCGTCTTTTATCGTCTTATCTCGCATCGTCGCATACCTGTTTGTCTGTAGAGTTGTCGTATGACCGAGAGCATGCTTGATGATGTCGGTACTAACACCATTGTTGAGCATCATCGAGGCAAACGTGCTCCTGCCCATGTGGGAGTGTAGCTTCGGTTCACCAATCATCTGACCGATAGCTTTCAGAAACATATTGTATTTCTGGTTACTGATACACGGCAGGATCCCGTCATACTTCTCCGCAATGGCTACAGCCTTGTCGGTAAGGTAAAGAGTATATTCCGTGTTCGTCTTCGTTCTCCTGTCGTTCAGCCTGTAGCTGCCATCATCCTCCTTCTCGCAGTCAGACAAGCGGAATTTCATCAAATCCGAATAAGCAAGCCCGGTATAACACTGAAACAAGAACAAATCCCTCGTCCTCTCCAGGCTGGCGTCCCTGATGTCCAGATTCTCAATCTTCTCCACCTGCTCAGCGGTCAGGCAGGCAATCTGCCCACCTTCCGCCTTGTCTATATGAATCCTCTTGCTCTGATAGGGATTATCGCTCACCAGTTCGTCGGTCATCGCATCATTGATGAAAAGTTTCAGATACTTGTGATATGTGGCGATTGTGCTCTGCATGAGAGGCTTTCCGTCCACTATCCGCCTGTGCAGCCATTCATCGAAAGAGCGGATATTACTCTCCGTGATGTCGGTAAAGTACATCATCCTCCCCCACTGCTCAAAAGCCCTCACAAAGCACCTGTACCTGTTCCTTGTATGCTCCGAGACATTCCTTTCAGGTATTCTCTTGTTTATATACTCGATGAAGGTCATATCGTAGGTCCTGCTGTCCGTCACTCTGCTCAACTTAGCCAAGTCCACCGCACCTTTCTCCGCCATCTCGTCAATCATCTCGTGGCATCTGTTCACAAGCTGGCGTAGCATCGAATTTACGGCAACCGCATCCGGACGGAACTTTACACACTCCTGCTTGGCATCCCATTGCGTAGGCAAGACCGCCACTCCAGTAGACATAAATTTCTGCTTTCCTCCGTATGCAACCCTTATATCTATAGCTCCTTCCTTGTCTTTCGCAGCCTTGTGGCGACGGTCAAAAACGAGCTTTATTTTCGCTATCTTCATAGGCAAATGTTAATTAAAGTTTTCAGTCTCCTTGTATTTAATCGCATAAACGCTTTTATATCAGCGTTTTAAGTCCAAATTAAATACACGTATTTAAATTTTCAGCCCCGTGTATTTAATTTGTATTTATTTTGTGTAACATTTCATACGTATCTGATACGTACATATACACCTTTTGTTGGTTAAAATCAATTATTTCTTTATCCCTAATTCTTTGATATTCAATGTTTTACAATGTAACTACTTGATTATCAGATACAAAAAAAGGAGGCTTAGAGACCTCCCCAAGTAATCCGCTTGGGGTTCGAACCCAAGACCCCAACATTAAAAGTGTTGTGCTCTACCAACTGAGCTAGCGGATCTCCGTATTTGCTTTATTATCAAAAGCGAGTGCAAAGGTATGACTTTTCTGTCAAACAACCAAATATTTTAATGATTTTTTTATTCTGACGTATTTTCTTGCTATATCGTTTGGAATATTTTTCCTTTTATTATACATTTGCAACTTCATACGGGAGAAACACAATGTTCTTACGGAAAGACACAATATTCTTAGAAGGAAAATACGATGTTCTTGTGACAGGAACACAATATTTTCTTGCTGAAAACACACCATGATAAAACTATAAATTAAATATGAGACATTTTCCTTTATTGGCAATCGCTGCCCTATGCGCATTGCCGACACAGGCGCAGGAAACTGCACCGAAACTGAAAATCGGAGCCGAGACAAAGGTGGGCTTCTACAACGACAGGGTTGGCGGCGAACTGAGGCATGACCACTCTGGATTCAAAGGCGACCAGCTGAACGTCTTCGTTGACGGACAAATCAACGAGAAGGTTTCTTTCGCCTTCAGACAGCGACTGAACAAGAAAATCGAAAGAAACGACATTTTCCAGGCAACAGACTGGATGTATGTGACCTACCAGGCGAACAAGAACTGGGGAGTTTCTGCCGGTAAGGAGATAGTATGGATAGGTGGATACGAATATGAGAAAGCTCCTATCGACGTCTATACGGCATCTGAATTCTGGAACAACGTGACTTGCTTCAAATTCGGTGTGAACGGTGCATATACCTCTAACAGTGGCAACGACACCTTCTTCGCACAGTTCTGCGAGAGCTCTTTTGCCACCGCCGACAGACACGACATGTTTGCCTACAACCTCTATTGGACCGGAACTCACGGCATTTGGAGCACCACCTATTCTCTCAACATGATGGAATACGAACCGAGCAAATTCATTTCATACATAGCATTGGGCAACCGATTCAACATGGGAACGGTGACACTGGAACTGGATTTGATGAACCGTGCTGCCAGCCATCAGACATATTTCTTCAAAGACTGCTCTGTGATGGCAAACCTGATATACGGTGTGATTCCCATGCTGAACATCTACGGCAAAGTGACCTACGACGTGAACAAGACTGACACCGATGCCGACAAATACGTGATGGCCGGCTCGGAGCTGACCACGGTGAGCGGCGGTCTGGAGTTCTTCCCTGTAAAGAACAAGAAGAACTTCAGAGTGAACCTCGGTGTAGCACACACCAGCGGAAAGAACACAAACCCTGACGGCACGATGCTCAACGACAGACTGACTATTCAGGCTGGCGTATCGGCAAAGATCGACCTGTTCAAAATGGGTTATTGATAATGTCATGGCAACAGCTAATCTGTCAACAATGGCAGATGGTGCAATGCCCGGACGACAAAAAACCAAGAAAACCTATTCAGAATAAATCCAATACCTAAGACATCAACAAAAAGGAATATGGAAAACAAGACCAAGAAAAGAAGTCTGCTGCCAAATGGCTGCTTGTGCGTCCTCATCGTAGTGGCGCTGTTCGGATATCTGGGCTATGTGATGGGAGTTCCCAACATGCTCAACACTATAATGAAGACCGCCCACGACCTGCTGATCAACACTGTGTTCTATCTCATGAGCATCTGTGTGATAACGGGAGCCTTGGGCAGGGTATTCGTGGAGTTCGGCGTGGTGAGTCTGCTTGAGAAGCTATTGCGCCCGTTGATGAAACCGGTGTTCAATCTCCCCGGTGTGTCATCGTTGGGAGCCGTAATGACGTTCCTCTCAGACAACCCCGCCATCATATCGCTTGCCAACGACAAGAGATTCGCCTCGTTCTTCAAGAAATACCAGTATATTTCCCTCACCAACTTTGGAACGGCATTCGGTATGGGTCTTCTGGTGATGGTGTTCATGGTGGGCAGCGGATTCTATGCTGCACCGTTCATCGGTCTCTTCGGAGCCTGCTGCGGATGTGTCTGCTCCACCCGTCTCATGCAGCGTTTCATACTGAAGGCTTTCCCTCAGTATGCCCATGAGAATGCCGTTGAAATAGAAGAGGAGGAAATGGCTGCCGAAGAGAGCGACAAGCCGAAGAAGTCCGTCTTCATCCGTCTGCTCGACGGTCTGCTCGACGGTGGACGAAGCGGAGTGGATGTGGGTATAGCCATCATCCCCGGTGTGCTCATCATCTCTACGTTCGTGATGATGTTCACCTTCGGCGAAGGTGCCAACGGATACGACGGTTCGGCATATCAGGGTGTGGAACTGCTTCCAGCCCTTGCCTACAAGATAAACTTCGTGTTTGAATGGCTATTCGGATTCAACGATCCACATCTCGTGGCATTCCCTATCACCGCTCTCGGAGCTGTAGGCGCTGCATTGAGCCTGGTGCCAGGTTTCATTGAGCACGGATGGGTAGATGGCAACGCCATTGCGGTATTCACGGCAATCGGTATGTGCTGGAGCGGATTCTTGAGCACCCACACTGCGATGCTCGACTCTCTGGGCTATCGCGACTTGACTCCAAAGGCTATCATCGCCCACACCATCGGCGGTATTGTGGCAGCCGTCTGCGCCCACCTGGTGTATATGGGATACACTTTGATAATCGCTTGATAATCCCAAGATAATCGCAAGATGTCATAGCAACGACAAAACGGTCATTAGGATTTGCCTAATGACCGTTTTGTTTATTCTATCAGCCATTATGGCTTGAATAGATTTTTACGGGGTTATTGAACTTGAGTTATTGAGCTTGAATTATTGAGCTTGAGTTGAACTGCCGGGGGCATCCGTTACTTCCGGTGAGTCGGCGGCATGTTCTGCCGCCTTGTCTTTTGTGACATATCGCTGATAGTAGGCTATCAATATCGTTGTCAGCGGCAGGGCTATGATAAGTCCGATGAATCCGAGCAGCGTGCCCCACACAGAGAGGGCGAGGAGCAGGATGGCGGGATTCAGTCCCATCGCCTTTCCCATCACCTTCGGCGTCACCACCATGTCTATTATCACCTGCACGATGCAGAACACCGCCACGGCACTCGCCAGTATCACCCAGAAGTTCTGTCCTGTGTCGGCAGCCTTGAGCAATGCGAGGAATGCCGTTGGAATCAGGGCGAAGGTATGCAGATATGGCACGAGGTCCATGATGCCTATCAGTATTCCCAGACCGATAGCCATCGGGAAGTCGATTATCGTGAAACCTATGCAGAAGAGTATTCCCATTATCAGCGCCACGAGCGACTGTCCACGGATATAGCTGTTCAGCTCGCGCTCCACGTCTTTCATCAGCGACTGCCAGAACGGGCGCACCTTCTTGGGGAATATCTTTATCCAGCTCGATGAGAGGTACTCATAGTCGAGCAGGATGAAGAACATATAGAGCAGCGTTATCAGCGACGCCACGATGCTCAATATCACGTTTGCCGTCTGGCCGAGCACGCTGAAGAGTTTAGGCATCGCCGACTTGATGGCGTCTGACACTTCTTTGCGTTTGAACACCTGTTCTATCGCCTGTCTGTTGTCATGCAACCACTGCTGCACCACAGCCTGGAAACTCTCGCCGTTGGTTCCCTGCTTGACATATTGCATCACGATGTCGCCGAGTTTCTCAAACTGGTCTATCATCGGCGGAATGATGAGATAGAACACTCCACCAATAACGGCAAGCACGAACACCAGCGCCACGATAATGGACAGGGCTCGGGTGGGCACATGCAGCTTATACTGCACGAACTTCACTATCGGATACATCAGATATGCCAGCAGCCAAGCCACGAAGAATGGCAGGAGCACGCTGCTCAGGAAATTCATCGTATACAACACGCCGCCCACAAGAAGCACGATACCGAGTATTCGCACAAAGCGGTCGAAAGTAATCTCTTTCTCCAACATAAGCTTCTATACTTTTTTTATTATTACAAGTCACACCATTGTTTTATATCCGGCGAGCTACACCTTATTTATGCAACTGGCCCGACACCACCATGCGTCCTGCCCAAAATCAGCGTCCCTGCAGCTCGTCGTCATTCACGATGCGCTGGTAACACTCCCTGCACAATGGTTCATATTCCATCTGCTCGCCCAGGAGCACACGCTTGTCGTTTGCCACGAGCCGATGGCTGATATATGCCAACGCTCCGCATTTCACACAGATGGCATGCACCTTTGTCACCTCGTCGGCAATGGCACAAAGGGCGGGCATCGGACCGAAGGGTTTGCCCTGGAAGTCCATGTCGAGCCCTGCCACGATGACTCTCACGCCACGGTTGGCAAGGTCGTTGCACACGTCCACCACTCCATCGTCGAGAAACTGTGCCTCGTCGATACCCACCACATCAATGTCCGACGAGAGCAAGGCGATGGTAGACGATGAGTCGATCGGTGTGCTCGGTATCGAATGCTGGTCATGGCTCACCACATCCACATCGGAATAGCGGGTGTCGAGCGACGGCTTGAAAATCTCCACTTTCTGCTTGGCAAACTTGGCCCTTTTCATTCTCCTTATCAGCTCCTCTGTCTTTCCGGAAAACATAGAGCCGCACACCACTTCTATCCTTCCGGGACGGTGTGTCTCCCCTGCTAAATTATTGTTCATTTGAGCACAAAAGTACAAAGACGTTTTAAAAATTGCAAAGAAACTATCGGTTTTTTTGCTCCTCCTGATTAATATCCTTATATTTGTGGCTCATATGGGAACATTGTATATCGTGCCGACGCCTGTCGGCAATATGGAGGACATGACGCTTCGCGCCATCCGCATCCTGAAGGAGGCCGACCTGGTGCTTGCCGAGGATACCCGCACATCGGGCATCCTGCTGAAGCATTTTGAGATAAAGAACCAGCTTATGGCACACCACAAGTTCAACGAACACGGCACATCTGCCGGCATCGTGGAGCGGTTGAAGGGTGGACAGACTGTGGCTCTCATCAGCGACGCCGGCACTCCCGGCATCAGCGACCCTGGCTTCTATCTCGCCAGAGAGGCTGTGGCTGCCGGCATCACGGTACAGTGTCTGCCTGGCGCAACGGCATTCGTGCCGGCGATAGTGGCATCGGGACTTCCCTGCGACCGTTTCTGCTTCGAGGGTTTCCTGCCTCAGAAGAAGGGACGAGCCACTCGTCTGGAGAGCCTCACCGAGGAGTCGCGCACGATGATTTTCTATGAGTCGCCATATCGTGTGGTGAAGACGCTCAAGCAGTTTGCCGAATATTTCGGCGGTGACCGACAGGTGAGCGCCTGCCGCGAGATATCAAAGATACACGAAGAGAGCGTCAGAGGCACCCTCGACGAGGTGATAGCCCATTTCGAGGAGATTCCGCCGAAGGGCGAATTCGTAATCGTGCTCGCCGGAAAACCGGAGGAGAAGAAGGACAAGAAGGAGAACAGGCAGAAGAAGGAAAGGAGAGGCAACCGACCTGCCCCTGCCGAAGACGAAGAACAAGGAGAATAAAAAGGTAACCCCAATATAACTTTAGAAAGAGAGCTTAACAACAAGAAAAGTAAAAGAACGGAAAATAAGATACTCATGAAAAAGATTCTATTTATCGTGTTCTGCCTGGCGACGATAGTTGCCTGCAAGAACGAGAAGGCAACGGGCGAACTGTCTAACATAGTACAGAACGACTCACTTCAGAAAATCATCGCCCAGCGCGACCAGGAGATAAACGACATGGTGGGAATGCTCAACGACGTGGAAGAGGGATTCCGCGCCATCAACAAGGCTGAAGAGCGTGTCACCATAGCCAAAGAGGGCGAGGGACAGAACAAGCAGGAGCAGATAAAAGAAAACATCCAGTTCATACAGCAGCGCATGCAGCAGAACCGCGAGCTCATCGCCAAACTGCAGCAGCAGATGAGAGAGAGCTCTTTCAAGAGCAGCGAACTGAAGCGCACCGTTGACAATCTCATAAAGCAGATGGAGGAAAAGGACGAACAGCTGAAGCAGCTGCGTGCCGAACTTGCCGCTAAAGACATACACATCGCCGAGCTTGACCAGACCATCAGCGACCTGAACACGAACATGAGCGATCTCAAGACGGAGAGCGAACAGAAGACCCAGACCATCAATTCGCAGGACAAGCAGCTCAACACGGCATGGTTTGCCTTCGGTACGAAGAAGGAACTCAAGGCGCAGAACATCCTCGTGAAGGGCAAGGTACTACAGGGCAACTTCAACAAGAGCTATTTCACCAAGATAGATATCCGCGTGGAGAAGGAAATCAAACTGTATTCCAAATCGGCAAAAATCCTCACCATGCACCCATCAAGCAGCTACTCGCTCACCACAGATGCCAAAGACCAGTATGTTTTGCGCATCACGAACCCTGACATCTTCTGGAGCACAAGCAAGTATCTCGTAATCCAGGTGAAATAATACTGACTCCCCACTACGGGACAACAGACTGAAAAAAATACCGGCAAGAGGTTGGACCTGAGGATTCCGCGGTTCAACCTCTTGTCTTTTTTATATAATACTGGCAAAAACGAATCTCGGAACGGCAAAAACGAAAAACGTTTTTAGAGAATGTTCTATAAATAACAAAGTCCTGAAATGCAACAATTCTCTTAAAACAATCTGTTGGCGGAATTAAATTAGTGCACACTTATTAATGGCCGATTGGGGTTAAAATTGGGCACGGTGCTTGCCCAACTGGGGTACGCTGCTTTC